>Ga0335078_10009077_pt1 | contig 14752 bp, 14 predicted proteins | sample Lox_Sample_32_FD_206711 | JGI IMG/M metagenome (GOLD analysis project Ga0335078, IMG submission 206711) | Soil microbial communities from Loxahatchee National Wildlife Refuge, Florida, United States - Lox_Sample_3.2 | ecosystem: Environmental > Terrestrial > Soil > Wetlands | place: USA...
CAAAGCCGTGGGCGAAACGCAGCCTCCACGAATGATGAAGAGATTTGCGCGGTCGCGGTCATGATGAATTCCTCACGCCGGCTCGTAGCAGAGATACACGCAGCCGTTGTTGAATTTGCGATTTTTGGTGTGCTTGAGATGCAGCTTCTCCTTGATGCCTTCGAACATGGTGCGGCCCTTGCCGAGGACGACCGGGTTGACAACCACCTGAAACTCGTCAATGAGTTGCTCCTGCGCCAATTGGGAAACCAGCGTGCCGCTCCCGAGAATGCAGATGCCGGTGCCGGGCTCGTTTTTCAATTTGCGGATTTCGCTGGCGACGTCGCCTTTGAGAAGCGTGGTGTTGTTCCAGGAAACCTTGTCGAGCGTCTTGGAAAAGACCAGTTTGGGCATGGCGTTCATGCGCTCGGCGACGAGGGGGTCGTGTTTCACCGCCATCGGCGTGGGCCAGTATTGCATCATGAGTTCGTAGGTGATGCGGCCAAAGAGCAGCGTGCCTCCGCCTTTGGAGTTTTCCGCCACGAAGTCATTCCACTCGTTGTCGTGCTCCACCATCTTGGCCCAGCTCATGCTGCCCTTCGCATCAACGAAATACCCATCCAACGAAACATGATTGAAAACGATGAGTTTGCGCACTGTGCTTTTCCTCTCTTCTATCCGCCGTGCTTATAGTTTAGCGGACGCTTAAGTATTGCAAAGAGCCAAGGAATAGTCAAGCGACTACTTAAGTGTTAGGGACGGCAGGGCGCTGTACGTGGCGTGGCAGCTATCCTTCACGGAGGACTTGCATGGGCTCGACGCGGGAGGCGCGGATGGAGGGCAGCAGCGACGCTGCCACAGCAACCAGCAGCACCAGCAGGATGACGCCGGAAAGCGTCGGCAGATCCGTGGGAGAGACGCCGTAGAGCAGTCCAGCCAGGACGCGCGAAGACGCGGCGGCTAACGCAAAGCCGGCTACGCAGCCGAGGAGGCACACGGTAAGCCCTTGCCACACGAATTGCCTGACGATTTGGCCGCGCAACGCACCTAGCGCGAGGCGCAGGCCGACTTCGCGCTGGCGCACGTTGACGTTGTAGCTCAGCGTGCCGTACAGCCCCACGCAGGCCAGCGAGAGCGCCGTGGCCGCAAAAAAGCTAAGAAGAATCGTGCGCAAGCGGTTTTCCGCGAGGCCGTCGGAGAAATGTTGCTCGAGCGGCGCGAAGTCGTAGGCGGAGCGCATGGGTTCGATGTCGCGAAGCTGGCGCCGAATGGTCTCGGCCATGGTCATGGGAGCGTTGCTGGTACGAACGAGGAAGTAGGTGCCGGGTTGGGCGACGGGAGCGCACCAATACGCGGTGGGAACGGGCGGTTGATCGAGGCCGGATTCGCGGGCGTCGCCGGAGATGCCGACGATTTCGGCGGCGCCAGTGTAGCCCATCTCCACGGATTGCACGTGATGGCCAATTACGTTGGCGCTGCTGAAATAAGCGTCGGCGAAAGCGCGATTCACGACGACCGTCGGCGGGCCGTCGGTCTCGCGGCAGGCTTCGCCGGCAAGCAGCGGGATGCGCAGAGTGGCGAAGTAGCTGGCGGAGACGAAGCGGTTTTCGGCGATGAGCTTTGGCTCGGTTTCGGCGCGGCCTTCGAGGGGTTTGAGTTCGATCTGATATTTGAAAGCCACGCCGGGGACGCCCACCGAAATGGCGGCAGCTTCGACGCCTGGCGTGGCGCGCAAAGTTTCGAGGACGTGGTCGGTGAATTGGCGCAGCTTCTTCATGTCCCCGGTTTCGCCCCAGTTCATGCTGAGCTCAAAAGCCAGAATGTGGCTGGAATCAAAACCGCGCGTGACGCGGCCCAGTTCTTGAAAGCTGCGAAGCAGCAGACCGGCGCCGGCCAGCAGCGTGACCGCGAGGGCCACCTGGATGCCGACGAGCAGCCATTGCAGCGGATTTCGTGCCGAGACTTGCGAGCGGCTGGTCTGCGCCAGCGAGCCGGCGAGGCTGCGGCGCGTGCTGCGAACGGCGGGAACCAATCCGCAGAGAAGCGTGACCACCACCGAACACGCGAGCGAATAGAGGACGATGCGAGCGTCAAGATGGATTTCTTCGACACGCGGAAGCTGCGCCGCCAGCGAGCGGAAGATGTCCGACGCTGCCGCTGCGAGAAACAGACCGAGACCGGAGCCGAGCAAAGCGAGGAGAAAGGTTTCCGTGAGCAGTTGCGCGATGAGCGCACCACGAGAAGCGCCCAGGGAAAAGCGAACCGAGATTTCGTGCTGGCGCTGCGCGGAGCGAGACACGAGCAGAGCTACAATGTTGGTACAGGCGATGAACAGCAGCAGCGTGACGGACCCGAAGAGCAGCCAGAGAGAACGGCGGGACCCGGCGATAGTCGTTTCTTTTAGTGGCTCGACACTGATTGAGAGATTGTCCGTCTTAGGAAATTGCCGAGCGAGCTGCGCCTGGATGGTCGCGAGATCGGCGTGAGCCTGCGCGACGGTGACGCCAGGCTGAAGGCGTCCCGTGACGATGAACCAGTTGTTTTCGCGCGCCCGGCCATAGGATACGCCGGGCGGCAGGGGCGACCACAAATCCGTGTCGCGATCGGGAAACAGAAAAGTCGCGGGCATCACGCCAACGATGGAGTAGAGATGGCCGTCGAGGCGCAGCGTTTTTGCGATGACTCCAGGGTCGGCGTTAAAACGGCGGCGCCAAAAGCGGTCACTAATCAGGACCGCGGCGGGCCCCTGGATGGTCTCTTCCTCGGGAGAGAATTCGCGTCCGAGGGCCGGCGCAAGACCCCACACCTGAAAAAAACGAGTGTAAACCCAGGCGCGCGTGACTTTTTCGGGCAGCGCCCCGGTGGACTCGGAAACATCCTCCGTGTAGTAACCGGTGAGGCTCTGGAACGTGGAGTTGAGGCGATTCCAGTCGTCGAGGCGGACAGGTGCCACGCGCGTCAGGGCCGCCGTGCCCTTGGCGTTGTGCTGCTCGACGAGCATGAGCTGATCGGCTGCGGGAAAAGGAAGAGGCCTGAGCAGGATGGCGTCAATGGCGGAGAAGACCGCGCTGTTGGCGCCGATGGCGAGAGCGAGGGTGAGAATGACGGTGGAGGAGAAAGTGGGAGACTTGCGGATGAAGCGGAGGGCGGATTTAAGATTGGCGACGGTGGCGTCGAGCAAGCGGATCCGGTAGACATCGCGCAGTTCTTCTTTGAGTTGCTCGCGCCCGCCGAATTCCAGCATGGCGCGGCGGCGCGCCTCTCCGGGACTCATTCCTGCGGCGATGTTCTCATCGGTGAGTTCATCAATGTGGAAGCGCAACTCGCAGTTCATCTGCGGGTCGGAGGGGCGTTTGCGAAACAGGGATTTCCAGAAGGACATGAGCAACTCCTAGCGACCGGCTTTACTGCGCGGTGATTCGCTCCTATTGCGCCGGTTCGGTCTGAAGGATGTTGGCCACCGCGCCGGCCAAGCGATTCCAATTGGATTCCTCGCTGGCTAGCTGCTTGCGGCCTTTTTCCGAGAGCTTATAGAACTTGGCCTGGCGGCCCTTTTCGGAAGCGCCCCAGTCGGCTTCGAGCCAGCCGCGCTTTTCCAGGCGATGCAGGGCGGGATAAAGAGAGCCCTGTTGAACTTGCAGGACCTCCTTGGAGATTTGGCGGATACGCTGCGAGATGCCGTAGCCGTGGACGGGACCGAGAGCCACGATCTTGAGAATAAGCATGTCGAGTGTGCCTTGCAGCAGGTCGGACTTTTCGATGGGTGCCATGCGGTCTCCTAGACGCTCGACATATTAGACGCCGGAATAGGTAGAATGTCACAGAGAAAAATAATCCGACCGGGCGATTGCAAGGCTTCTGAGCGGAGCAGGCTATTTCTTCGACATGTAGGGGATCCAGTCGGGAGGAGGGAAGTCAAGGTTCCAGAAGTGAGCGTTTGGGACAAGAAAGGCGATGCCGACTTCATTTTTGCCGAACGGGTTGTCCTTCACGTGAATGACGCGGCAGTCCTGCTCCTTGGCAGTACCCCAGTTCCGGATGACGATTTTCTGCCCCGGGCGGACTTTCATGGCCAGAGAAATGAGGGCACCATGTGCGTTGACCACAAAGGTGAAGGTGTCCTCAGTGAGAGGCGGTTCACCTGGGATCGCTGCGCGGACGAGGATAGGGATGCGCAAGATGACGCGCTGGGAGCGGCGGGCGTCCGCCTGGCTGGCCGAGAACTGATCGGAGTTCGGGGACATTACAAGCAAAAGAATACCAACTCGACTTAGGGATAGCAGTGACGGAGCTTACAGCGAACGGAGTGCGGACTGGGTCTCCTCAGGAAATAGACTGTACACCCCACGTCGGGGCCGTCCATCGGAGTTCCACGGCAGGGGCCAAGCCGCCTGGCCTCGAGAAAAGAGCTTAGGAGTTCCAGCTGATTTTGCTGAGTTGCTTTTTGCGGGACTCCCATTCGTTGCCGCTCAGGATGCGCGGCGTGACCTCGATGAGGCGGGGAATCAGGCGAAACACGGAGGCAGCTGTCCAGGGCTGGCCGTTGCGGGTGCGATAGTCCCGAACATTGAGGGCGTCGGCCATGCTGGTGAAGGAGACGTCCTGGACGATCAGTTCGGCGAGGAACTTGAGAGTTTGCATTTCAAGAGGATCGTCCTCAAGGTGGTGGCAGTCACTGGCGATGCGCAAGCCGAACGGGACTTCTTCGGAAGGAATCGGTTCGTCGGAGGGCTCCGGCACGCCGGAGGTTTCGATTTCGCGCTCCCATTCGAGGGCTACGAGGGTCCAGCCAGCGTCGTGCATTTTGGAGAGGTACATGGAAGTGGGGAGGATGGTGACCTTCTCACGAATGCGTTCGTGTTTTTTCATGGATGCCTCCGGAGACAGCGGAATGACGGAAATAGCTGTGGAGACAACGGGCACGTCCATGACCGCTTTACGGCCCGAATCTAAGTAATTGAAAAAAGGAAGGTTAGCGCCAGGGTGGTAGGAATCGAGCCCGGGCCTTTGTCCGTTCGTGGGATGGAGATGTTTCGCTGGCGGACAGGTGTCTTAGGTTGGTCCGGCCCTTGCGAATGCAAAACCTCTTGACCGGGCACAGGGTTGAGACGGTATGATGCCCCCGCCGTTGAAGCCTACCCCAACGCGGTCCTCGTCTTGTACCCAGTCCGGAAAGCTGTGCGGTGGTCCATGGATAGCGAGTTGCGCCGTTTGGAGAATCGCGCGCCTGTGCGTGTGGCGGTAGACCTCTCGGCGAGCGATGTGCACACAGCAGCACAACAAGGAATCACGGAAAACGTGAGCCTACGAGGCGCCCGGGTACTGACCAACCAGCCCTGGCAGCCAAATGAGCGGGTCACGGTGAGGTCGCTTCTCGGGAGCCTAAGGTCCAAGGCACGAGTGGTTTATTGCCAGCCGCTCCCAGAAGGGTCATTTGCCATCGGGCTGGAGCTCTTCGTGAGCATCGGCGAGTGGACGCTGCCGCAGACGCAGACTCGTGGCGCGGCGTGAGGCGGAAAGCAGGGCCCCGGCCACATGCCATGGGCGAATTGCGCGACTGCGTGCTCAGAACTGCCTTGCGAAAGGCGTTAGAAGCTCAAATAAGACGCGTCATTGGGAGCGGCTCCGCCCGGAATGACCAGTTGGTTGCAGGCGAGGCGAAAGGCCTCATACCAAGTGCGCGTAAAGCTGGCGAGTAGCTCTTCGACGGTGCGACCGCCGATGGTGATGCCGGAATGAACGACTTCTCCCCAGGTATGGATGCGCGTACCCTCTAGGCCGCGATCTTCAAAAGTAACCCACTGGGCGATAGCCACGCCGATAGCGTGGTCAATCCAGCCCACTTTTTTTCCGGGGAGGCATGTGGTAATTACGTGGTCGATTAAGGCGTTGACGGGGCGGAGCAGTTCGATTTGCAAGCGGCTTCCGGGCTGCCAAGGGATACCGTCGCGCCAACGCAATTCGCCGTAGACGTTGGCGAAGCTGTTCCAACGGTAGGTATCGGAAAAAACGAACCAGGCTAGCGCAGGGCTGGCCTTGGTGTGAATGGTGTATTCAAATCTGGACATCTTGGTGCTGACTTCTCCTTGCTAAAGACTGTGACGTAGGTCACGCCAGCCGTAACAGGCCGATAGTATTTTTATACTATGTTTCTTTAACGTCGTCAAGTATATTGAATCGATTTATTAAGGGACAAAGGAGTGAGAATGCCGCGAAAAGCTGACGAACGGTTAGAAGGGCGGATCGTGGACGCCGCTTACCAGCTGTGGAGTCAGGGGGGAGAGCGGGCGCTCACCATGCGGGCGGTGGCGAGGGCGGCGAAGACGACGACGCCAACGTTGTACGAGCGGTTCAAGGACAAGCAGGACCTGGTTGTGTTTTTGCGGGAACGGGCGCGACAGCGAATGTTCCAAGCGCTGCAGCCGGCCAAATCCGCCATGGACGTTTGCCAGTTCGGGCTGAGATTCACGCTCTCCAATGGAAACGAGTATTTGTTGCTGACCTCGGACTGGGCGGAGCGGCTGGGACGAAAGGAGCCGCTGCCATCCTTCGAATTTCTAAAAGAAAAGCTGGCCCAGGATTTGGGTGGAGCGGCGGCGGAGCATGCGCGGCTGGCGATGGCGCTGGTGGCGTTGATTCATGGAACAGCGATTCTTCTTTTGGGCTCGGAAGTGACTGGGCAGGTTGCGAAGGAGTTCGAGGGAGCGTGTCTGGAGGGGTGCCGAAAGCTGATTGAGAACACGCGGAAAGGACCGGAGGGCAAGACGTAGGGGCCGAGTTGGGATCTCGTGAGCGGAATGTTCACGCAAAGGGCCGGGCCTCAGATCAGCGCACCTGGACTTTTCAAGTAGTGGTCCACGACGGCGTCGGCGGTGCGGAGGGTTTGCGCGAGGATGGTGGGGGTGGGGTTGGCGGCGGCGTTTTGCGGGAAGGAAGAAGCGCCCAGGATAAAGAGATTGGGCGTTAGCCAGTGCTGGAGCCAGGAGTTCACGACGGAATTTTCCGGCGACGCGCCCATGATGGCGCCGCCTTGGATGTGACTGGACTGGTAGCGGGTGGCGTCGTAATGAGTTAAAGCCAGCGAGGGGTTGATTTCTTTTGCGCCCATGGCGCGCGCGAGTTCGACGGCTTTTTGTGCGGCAAATTCAGACATGCGGCGTTCATTGTCACGCCAATCGATGGTCAAGCGGAGAAGCGGATCGCCCAGGTGGTCCTTGTAGGTTGGGTCGAGGTCCAGGTAATTGCCTTGGTAGGCGAGATGATCACCGATAAAGGTGATGCGCCCGGCGCGGTCGTAGTAGTGCAGCAGAGCTCTTTTCCACGCGGATCCCCACCTAGATTGCACTGATTTCGGAAGGACGTCGCTTTCGCCGATGGGCAGAGAGCGGGCGCTGCGGCCGAGGAAAGCACCGCCGCGCAGGAAGGGTACGTTGGTGTGGTCGAAGACGTCACCATCCAAGTCGTTGAACATCATGCCGGAAGCGCCGGAACCCATGAAACGGTTGAGGGGCTTTTCAAAGAAGGCGGTAGCGGCATTCAGCATGACCTGATGGGTGAGATTGCGGCCGACGGTGCCGCGGCCGGTGGCGGGGTCGAAAGGCTCGCCGAGTTTGGAGAGCAGTAGAAGGCGCGTGTTGTTGAGAGTCCAGGAAGCGAGAAAGACGAGATCAGCGGGCTGGAAGAATTCCTGACCGGTCAAATCAACGTACGTGACTCCGCGCGCCTGGTTTCGATTTTTCGTGGAGTCGTGCACGATGCGGCGGACATTGGCGCCGGAGTGAATCGCAATGTTCTTGCGCTTGGCAATGATGGGGAGAAGTGTGTTGGTGGGTTGAGACTTTGCGCCAATCATACAGCCAAACGTTTCACAGAAGCCGCAATAGGTGCAGCCGGGGCGCGTGACGCCCTCGGGATTCGTGTATAGGCGGCTGAGAGTGGCGGCAGGAACGGGATAGGGATGGTAGCCGAGAGAATCTGCGGCTTGGTGGAATAATTCGGAGAAGTAGGGAACTTTGGTGGGCGGCGTCGGATATTCGGCGCTACGCCAGCCTTCAAAGATATTGCCGCCTTCGATTTTGACGCCGCGAATGTTTCCGGCTTTGCCGGAGATGCCGAGAAGGTTTTCGACGCGTGTGTAATAGGGCTCGAGTTCGTCGTAGGTGACGCTCCAATCCTGAATGGCGTGGTCTTCAGGAAGGTGCGCGGCGCCGTATTTTTCGACGGTGCGCGAGTAGAGTTCGAAGACGTCAGGGAGAAAACGAGGAAAGACAGCGCTCCAATGCTCGCCGGCGCCGCCGACTCCTGTTCCGGGGAGAAAGGCGCCGTATTGGCGCAGGGGAAAAGCGCGGTCGCCCGCGGAATGGCGAATGGTGACGGTTTCCTGCGAAAGATCCTGCATCATGCGGAAGCGGATGGCATATTCCAACTCATCCATGCCGGAGGCGTACTCACTGGAGCTGTGCGTGGCACCGCGTTCGAGAACGACAATCGAGAGGGAGGTACGCGAGCCGAGTTCTTTGGCCATCAGGAGACCGGTCCAGCCTCCGCCGACGATGACGATATCGGCGTGAGGAAGGATTTTCATGATTCGTCCCCGGAAGCCGTGAGTTTGCTGCCGGTGATTTGGTGGAGACTTGCGGGCTTGGGGCGGAAGGCTTCGCCATAGTGGCGATCAATATCCTCTAAGTTGCTCATGCGCGGGCCGGGGAAGCCGATGAGCTGCCAACCAATCAGGCCAACGTTTCCGCCATGGCGCGGATCCGAGAACATGCCTTCGATGGTGTTGCGACGCAGAAGAGAAAAGAAGTGCGTGTTTTCGATGCCACGAAGCGCGGCGTCTTGCTCTTCGGACCCGAGCAAATGCAAACCAGTCAGATTCTTCAGGCCTTCGCGATAGGTATCGCGGGGCGTGGCTTTGCTCTGGTAGCCAAATTCGGGCGGAGCGTCTTCGAAGGGAGGCTGGGTATAGCGATGACGATCACGGCCCCAGGGTCCGGCGAGTTGGCGATCAATGTAGATGGTCACGCCAGCTTCGCGAGCACCGGGGCCGGAATCGTCGGTGGGAAAAATGCGCGAGACGGCAGCGGAGACGATGAGCGCTTCGGTCTCGGTAAAGAAGCGCAAAGGGATGCGGATGGGCTGATTGGGTTGCGCGGCATCGGCCAGGCGAGAGATTTTGCCGTCGAGCGAAGAGATGAGAAGGCCGCCGAGGCTGCTGGCAGAGAGAGTCAAGAAATGGCGGCGGCGCATGGCGCGGAGTATAGCCCGGTCGCGAGCCGGGAGAAAGGAGGCTTATGGCTACGGACCTGGCGAAGAAAAAGCCCACCCTCTGAAGAGGGCAGTTACAGCTGCGGCAACTCAGGATCTCTTTCGAGCATCTGCCAAGTCGAAGGTTCACAGTCCTCGAGCTCTGACTTACGGGGGAAAAATGGCCCTTTGGTCCAGCATGAAGTTCTCCCTGCGCATTCTGCGAAAGCATTGGAAGCTGACATCGATCGCAGTGTTTTCGCTGGCCATTGCGATGGCGGCGGGAGCAGTGGGATTCAGCGTGTTCAATGCGCTGCTGCTGCGGCCGCCGGCGGTTTTTGCGCCGAACCGGCTGGTTACGGTGTACACCTCGACGCCCACCGATGAGTTTAGCGGGATGTGCTACGACGATTACAAATACTATCGCGACAACAACCAGGTTTTTTCTGCGGCGATGGCATTTCCGTATTCCATCGCGCTCAACCCAATCGTGTATGGACAGCGCGCGAAAGGGGGACTGATCAACGCGGTGTCGGATACATATTTTTCGGTTCTCGGCGTGCAGCCCATTTTGGGGAGGGCGTTCACGAAAGGCGAGGACGACAAGCCATCGGCGGTGGCGGTTTTGAGTTATGCGTACTGGAAGTGGCTCGGAGCGGACGCGAATATCGCCGGAACAACAATCAGCATAAACAGCGTGCCGCTGACGGTGGTTGGGGTGATGCCGAAGAGTTTTGTGGGCACGATTTTCAGCGACGTGCCTGACGTGTGGTATCCGCTTTCGATGATTGCGGTTATTGGCCACGAGGGGCAGGATTGGCGGGCTGACCGCACGGTGCGTCCTCTGCGGATGGTGGGACGGTTAAAAGCGGGTGTAACGCGAGAGCAAGCGCTGGCGAACGTAGAGACCATCGCAAAACAGCTGGCGGCAGCGTATCCAAAGACCAACAAGGACCGCGCCGCGCGGGTGACCGACACGAGAATGCTTCCGGAGGGTTCCGTGTCGCCGGCGAGGACCATATCGGCGCTGCTCTTCGTCATCGCGGCGTTGGTGATATTCGCGGCGTGTTCAAACGTCGCAAATCTTCTGCTGGCGCTTGGCAGCGCGCGACGCCACGAGATTCTGGTGCGCGCGGCGATGGGGGCGACGCGAAGGCGGTTGATTCGGGAAGCGCTGCTGGACAGCACGCTCATTGCCTGGGGAGGCGGCGCGCTGGGGTTTTTGCTGGCGTCTCTGGGGCTTAGAGAGCTCCTGCAATTCAAACCGTACATACCGGGCCTGGGGTTTCTTCCTCTGACGATTGATTTCCGGCCGGACGTGACGGTGATGGCGGCGACGGCAGGGCTCGTTTTTTTCGTCGGATTGGCAACGGGCCTGGTGCCGGGACTTTATTCCTCGACGCCCAATCTGGCCGGTGCGCTTAGCGGCGAAATCGCGGTGGGCGGAACGCGCAAAGGGCGAGTGCGAAATTCGTTGGTCACGATGCAAGTGGCGGTCTGCACGTTGGTGCTGATTGGCGTAGGGCTGTGCTTTCGCAACCTGAGCAATCTTCGGCACGTCAATCTCGGATTTTCCACGCGGAACATCGCGATTTTGACCGCGGATTTGCAGGCTCATGGCTACTCCGAAGAACAAGGCAGGAAGGTCATTGCAAGAATGCGCCAGGCCGCACAGGAAACTTCTGGAGTCGAGTCGGTCACACTGTCGAACGACGTTCCGGTGAGCCAAAATGAAGGCAATGTAGAGCAAGTCCATTTCGCAGATTCCGTGAGTACGAGTGGAAGCGGCGAGGGCATCGCGTTTGGAGTGGTGGACAACAATTACTTCGCGACACTCGGAATACCGGTGCTGGCGGGGCGCGTGTTCACAGCGGTGGACGCGCCAAAAAGCCCCGAAGTAATCATCGTCAATCACTTTATGGCGGAGAAATATTGGCCAGGGCAAAATCCCATTGGCAAAACAGTGCGTATCGAAAACGGGAATCGCGTTGCGACGGTCGTCGGCGTGGTGGGCGACGGGAAGTACGTCGACATTGACGAGCCGCTGCGGCCATTTATATATTTCGATTTGAATCAGCACTATCAGTCCGCCGTATATCTCTTGGCACGCACGCAGGGACCTCCCCGTCCGTGGCTGAGTCCACTGTCGGAGGCATTACAGAAAGTAGACCCAGCCGGTCCGGGCCTTTTCTTTATGAACCTGACGATTGACGATTGGCTGGACTTCGCACTCTTCGTGCCAAGGATCACCTTGATTTGCATTAGCGGATTCGGGGGCCTGGCGTTGGTGCTTGCGGCAGTGGGACTCTACGGCGCGGTGTTCTATTCCGTGAGTGAGCGAAAAAAGGAATTGGGCATTCGCGTAGCGCTTGGCGCAAGCCCGGTCGATCTTTGGAGCATGATCCTGCGCCAGACGGGCGTAGTGACGGCCGCCGGAGTCTGCCTGGGCCTTGTTGGAGGAGTCGTGGCCAGCATGCTGGTGCGCTCTTTGTTATATGGAATCGGTCCGGTTGAGTGGACCGTTTTCGCGGCAGTCGCGCTAACGATGGCTGGTATGACCCTGCTTACGGCCTACTCTGCCGCGCGGCCATGGATAAGCGCGGACCCCATGGAATCAGTGCGGCACGCGTAGGGGAGAGAATTCTATTTTGCCTCGGGCGCGGCGCGGCGCTTAGCCTTGATGAGGACGTCGACCGAATCGGGGCGGCCGTTCCAGACGTCGAGGCGGACCCGACCGTCAGGAAGTTGCGTCACAGTGGCGGGAATGGCGCTGGCGGTGAGATACCAGCCGGCGGGAAGCACGACGGCGTTCCGAGCGCGGCCGAGGCTGCGGTCGAAAACCAGCTCATCGCCGTCGAGACGATAGCTGACAGGCGCGGTGTAGGTTTCGGAGATGCGCAAGCGGATGGACTGACCTTTTTTCACGGGCGGGAAGGGAATGAGGACGACCTGCGTGGTGGGTTTTACCGATTCTTCGCCGATGTCGATCTTTGCGGCGGCGAGGTCGGCGCCGGTAAGCAGCTTGGTGTTCAGCTTTTCGCCGGTGTCTAGAATGTAGGCAGAGGGATCGGAGACGGTGCTGCCTTCGCGAACGACGTTGAGGTATTTGTCGGCGCCTTCGCGGGATTCGGTGTAGTCGTGATAGAGGCTGAAGGCGTGGGTCTCGGGCTGCTGGAGAAAGTAGACGATGTCGCGATCCTGATGGGCGCGTTCCGACAGGCGGGCACGCTCGGATTCGCCGGGGAAGGGTGATTCCCAGCTTTTGGCTTGTGTGGCGGGATGCGGGGCCGCGGAGGCGCCAGTCTGCGCACCGAGCTTCGCACGAAGGATCAGCGGGGCTTCGCCGGCGCTGGGATTGAGGAAACTGATGGCGATGCGGCCGTCGGGCTCTTGCAAAACTTGCGAAGGGACTTTGCAGGCGACGAGTTCGTAGCCCGCAGGCAGCACGACTTTGTTGCGCTTGATGCCGAGCGAGCGGTTGAAGACGATGGCATCGCCGTCGCGATAGTAGCTTTTGGGGTCTTTGTAGGTTTTGAGGATTAGGACGCGGCCTTGGCCTTCGGGAGGCACGGGGCGCGCGAGAGTAATTTTGATGAAGTTGGTGTCCATGTCAGCGTCGGGCATGAGCGGGTCTTTGCGCGCGTCGGCGCCGCTGACGACTTCAAAGCGCAGCGGCTGGCCGGTCATGGAATCGAAGACGGCTTCGGCGCTGGCGACACTGCCTTTGCGAATGGGATTGTAGAAAGATTTCGCGCCGGGAGCGGTGGCCGTCACTTCGTAATAGATTTTGAAGCTGGCGGAATCGGGGGCGAGCAGTTCGTAACGGGTGTACTCGTCGGTTTCGGTTTGTTTGGCGGCGGCCTGGCTTGTGGGCGGCGCTTCTTGCGCTTTAAGGCCGACACAAGTGGCAAGGGCGACGAGGGCGATGACGGCGGCAGCAGTTTTGAGCATCTTGATTCCTCTGGTAAGGCAAGTTGTGCGCACCGCATCATGGCCGAGGCGGCGCGGAGAGTAAAGAGGGACGAAGCGGAACGGATTACTCATCCGAACGGAAGCAGCGAAGTACGAGCCGACGCGGCAGCTGGTTTCGAGATAAAATCGGCATCCAACTTGATTGAAGCGTAGTTCGGGAGGCGTGGATGGCGAAGAAGCCAGGGTACGACGACGCACGGCTGATCCTGCAGTTATATGACCTGCGGCGCGAGCCGGAAATGCGCAAAGCGCGGCAATGGTGGCTGACGACGTTCTGGCCGGAGCGCGCGGACGACTTTTTGAAGATATTTGCGCTGGGGTCGCAGGAAAACAACTGGTTCCGGCAGGTGGTGAGCTACTGGGGCATTGTGGCGTCGTTCGTGGTGAACGGGATTTTGAACGAGAAGCTGTTCTTGCAGCCGTCGTTTTCGGGCGAGCTGTTCTTCATTCTGATCAAATCGCGGCCATTTCTGAAAGAGCTGAGAGAACGGACGAAGAATCCGGACCTGATGGTGAACCTGGAGCGAGCGATTCTGGGATCGAAGGCAGGACGGGAGCAGTACGCGAAGATGGAGCCGCGGGTTCAAGTGTTGCGGCCAAAGCAATGAGTTTTCCAGCGACTATTTTCGTTTTCGGGAAAGTATACGCTCGCCTCGGGCTCGCCGCGGCGGCAGGGATGCTGGTGTTTGCCGGTGTCGCACGCGCTGGGGATTGTGGGAACGGCGTGGAGCTGCGACTGAGCGCGGTGGAGGCGGCGCAGGGGAGTTTGCTGCTTGCCGAGGTGCGCAGCGCGAAGCCGTTGGCGGAGATTGGCGGAAAGTGGGGTGAGCGGGAGGTCCCTTTTTGGAAAGATGAAAGCAAAGGGGCAGACGGCAAGGACGTGCGGCGGGCGCTCATTGGAGTCGACCTTGAGAAGCCCACGGGGAACTACACGTTCACGGTGGAGATGCAGTGGCACGACGGCGAACGCGCCAGCTGCGCGGCAACGGTGGAGGTGAGCGAAGGTCACTTCGCCACGGAAAATCTGACGGTGAAGAAACGGTTTGTCGAGCCGAATCCCGAGCAGACCGCGAGGGCGGAGGCAGAAGCAAAACGGCTGCGGGAAATTTATGACCACGTGACGCCGGAGCGCTTGTGGGACGGGAGTTTTCGGATACCGCTCGACGGCGATTTCAAGGGCAGCAATTTTGGCAAACGGCGCGTGTTGAATGGGAGTCCGCGATCACCGCATGGCGGCACGGATTTTCCTGCGCCAACGGGGACGCCGGTGCACGCCGCGCAAAGGGGGCGCGTGGTGCTTGCGGAAGAATTGTTTTTCTCGGGGAACACGGTTGTGGTGGACCACGGACTGGGAATTTACACATTTTATTGTCATTTCTCCGAGATTGACGCGAAGGTCGGCGAGACGGTGGATGCGGGCACGGTACTGGGAAAAGTGGGAGCGACCGGGAGGGTGACGGGGCCACACCTCCACTGGGGATTAACGGTGGAGCGCGCGCGCGTGAACGCGCTGGATATCGTGAAGTTGCTGGGAAACGGATAGACGCGCGGCCGT
>Ga0335078_10009078_pt1 | contig 14752 bp, 14 predicted proteins | sample Lox_Sample_32_FD_206711 | JGI IMG/M metagenome (GOLD analysis project Ga0335078, IMG submission 206711) | Soil microbial communities from Loxahatchee National Wildlife Refuge, Florida, United States - Lox_Sample_3.2 | ecosystem: Environmental > Terrestrial > Soil > Wetlands | place: USA...
GTCGTCCAGCGCCATCTTCCCTTCCTGCACCAGAACCATCCCCGCGACTGCGGTTGCTGGTTTTGAAAGCGACGCTATCCGGAATATCGAGCTGCGCTTCACCGGCTCCTCGCCTCCGACCGTCATCGTGCCGAAGGCCTCCGCGAAGACGTCGTCTTCACGGCTCACAAGGGCTACCAGCCCGGGCACCTCCCCTCTCTCCACATACCCCGAGAGCGACCGTCTCAACCGAGACAGCCCCTCCTGTGAAAGTCCGGCCATGGGATAGGCGACTCAACCGGGACCAGGCGCACATAAGGTTATTAGGCCAACAAAAATCCGGCAATTTCCGGAAGCGTCCGTTTTGAGCGAACCAGAGAGAAACAGCTCCATATTCCCGGTCAAGACCACCGGAGGTCAGGAGAAGACGGTGGCCACCTTCGTGGCCAACAGGGCGATCCAGAAGACCAAGCCCATCTACTCCGTCCTCGCACTGGACACCTGGAAGGGTTACGTCCTCTTCGAGGCCCCGAACAGCCAGGTGGTCGACGAGAGCATCCAGGGGTTCAAGCACGTGAGGAGCAAGATCCCCGGCATGATGCAGTACTCTGACATCGAGAAGTTCCTCGTGACCAAATCAATGGTCGCGGAACTCAACGAAGGCGACACCGTTGAGATCGTGGCAGGCCCGTTCAAGACCATGAGGGCGAAGATAACCCGCGTGGAGAAGGAGAAACAGGAGATCACCGTCACTCTCCTGGACACAGCGTTCGCGCTGCCCATAACGATCGACGCTAGCTACGTGAAGATCGTGGAACGTGCGAAGCCGGAGCCCGCGAAGTGATGATCGATGGGTGAAAAGAAGATCATCAACGTCCTTGTCACGGGAGGAGAAGCGAGCGCTGGCCCGCCCCTGGGCCCCGCACTCGGTCCGCTGGGCGTCAACGTCCTCGGCATAGTCAACGAGATCAACAGGCAGACGGGGGACTTCAAGGGGATGCGCGTCCCGGTCAAGGTCGAAGTAGACACCGAGACCAAGCATTTCGTCATCTCCGTCGGCACCCCCACCACCTCCGCGCTCATCGCCAAGGAATCGGGGATCCCGAAGGGCTCCTCCAAGCCGAATATAGACCTCGTAGGGGACCTCAGCATGGACAAGGTGGTAAGCATAGCGAAGAACAAGATTTCCGGGTCATACGCGGCCAGCATCCGCTCTGCCGTCAAGGAGGTCGTTGGGAGCTGCGTGAGCATGGGGGTCAAGGTCGAGGGGAAGGACGCGAGGGAGTTCATGAAAGAGATCGACGCCGGAAAGTGGGACTCGAAGTTCGAGTAGCCCCGAATGCACTGAAATCATGAAGTGACGACAGAAGGCTTTTAACCGATGTTTGAAGGCTCGCCAAGGAATTCGTGAAGGTTACATGCTCTCAAACCAGCAGCTCGCGGAACTGGCCAAGAAGGGCAAGGAACAGGCCAAGGAAACCAAGTTCACCCAGTCAGTAGAAGTAATGATCAGTCTGAAGGAAGTCGACCCCAAGAAGACCGACCTTAACATCAATGAGATAGTCTACCTCCCCCACCCGACGTCAAAGCAGGCAAGGCTCTGCTACATCGGGTCCGGGGACCTCGCCGTAAGGGCGAAGAACGCGAAGGCGAACCTCGTCATGGACCCCGCGCAGCTCGAGAACTACGGCGGGAGCAAGAGGGACGCGAAGAAGCTGGCACGCTCATACGATTTCTTCTTGGCCGACACCTCACTGATGCCTAGGATAGGCAAGGTCCTGGGTCAGGCCCTCGGTCCCAAGGGGAAGATTCCGACTCCTGTCCCCCCGAACTCCCCCATCGAAGCCATGATCAACAGGATGAGGACCGCCGTCAGGGTGCGCAGCAGGGGATCCCTCGGTGTGATGGCCAAGATCGGGGACAGCAAGCTCACGGAGCCCGAGTTAGCGGACAACATCGTCGCGGTCGTGAACGCCGTGACGAAGAAGCTCCCCAACGGGGACAAAAACATCAGGACCATAATGGTGAAGTCGACCATGGGCAAGCCTGCGAAGCAGGCGGTAGACTAGCATGAGCAAGACGGTCCAGGTCGAAAAGAAGCACAACACCAAGAAGGTCGAGACCGTCGACAGGGTGACCGAGCTCGCGAAGAAGTACCCGGTCCTCGCAGTGACCAGCCTTTCAAAAGTGAGGTCCACTCAGCTGATGGCTGTAAGGAAGGCGCTGAGGGGGCACGCCGAGGTCTTCGTCGTGAAGAACAAGCTCGCCATCCTCGGCCTCCAGAAGGCCGGGATCAAGAACGCCGACCAGCTCCTCTCCCACCTGACAGGCCAGAACGCGCTGATATTCTCCACCTATGACCCGTTCAAGCTCTTCCTTACGCTCGACAAGAGCCACGTCTACCTCCACGCCAGGGCGGGGGACAAGGCTCCGAACGACATCATCGTCCCCGCGGGCAACACCAGTCTCCCCGCCGGCCCGGTCCTCAGCGAGTTCCGGGAAGCGGGCATCCAGACCAAGATAGAAGGAGGCAGCATCTGGGTGAACAGGGACTCGGTGGCCCTCAAGAAGGGAGCCGAGGTCACTCCGAAGCTGGCCAGCCTGCTCTCGAAGCTCAACATCAAGCCCATCCGGGCGGGCCTCGCCATAGCGCTCGCCTATGAGGACGGCCTGATCTACTCAGGGGACCTGGTGGCCATCGACCTGGAGAAGTATCGGCAGAGCCTGATGGAGGCGTACTCGTCTTCGAGGGGCCTTGCGATACTCATCGGCTATATCACCAAGGAGACGGCCCCGGAGGTCATCGCGAAAGCATACAGGGAAGCGGTGAGCGTCGCCGTAGAAGCAGGTTTCGTTACCAAGGAAACGGCTCCTATGGTGTTCGGGAAGGCAGAGGCCGAGGCAGCGGCGCTTACAGCCGAGGCTAAGAAGAAGGGCCTTACCGAGTAGATAGGCTGTATCTCTTCAACCGAAGAGCGAAGCGAGACCCTGTAGAGCCTCTTCTTCCTTCTTCTCCTCTTCCTTCGGCTTCTCTTCCGCCTTAGCTGGGGCGCCTGGCGCAGCAGCTGCCGCTACTGGAGCGGCTGCCATCGTGGCCGCGTTCTTCAGGGCCTCGTCGATGTTCACTTCGCTGAGTGCGGATGCGAGCGCCTTGATCTTCACTTCGTCGGGGGCGGCTCCCGTCGCCTTGACCACGCTGGTCAGGTTCTCTTCGTTGACGGGCTTCCCCAGCTTGTGAAGCAGGAGAGCAGCGTAAACGTACTCCATGTTAATTCGAAAGCAGGCGGCCTCCGTTCCGTATATAACTTTTTGACTTAATGGGCCTAGTTCCGCCTGCTCATGATCCTGTGTTCGGTCTGAAACCCCAGCTTCTCGTACAGGGTCCAGGCGACCTTGTTCTGCTGGTTCACCATTAGGCCGGTCTGGGCGAACCCTCTGTCCCTGCTCACCTTCATGGCATGCTTCATCAGGGCCTCCCCGATCCCCTTGCCCCGGAACTCCGGCACTACCTCGATGTCGTAGACCCATCCCATCTTGTTGCCGCTGAACGGCCTCTCGGAGACACCGAACCAGACGTATCCCGCCATGGCGCCGTCTTCCCCTTCGGCGACGTAGAACTCGTTCCCGGGTTTCCTGAAGAACTCATCCATGCGCTTCAGGTCGTCCTTTTCGATCCTCTCTTTCTCCTGCAGCTCGAACTCGTCGAGCTCCAGGATCGTCTGCTTTGCCGACATCCGGCGGATCGTATCGAGCTCGTCGTCGCGGGCCCTCCTTATGGTGAACGCCACGGTCAACCCGGCTCAGGAAACGGCCAACTTCCGCCGATAAATGGTTGACGGGACGCCGTCCCATCTTTATCTATATCAGGTCGAGGACTCTAGAAATCCCAATTGAATGAGAAGAAGAACGTCCTGAGGGCCAAGTTCTCCGCCGACTACAAGCGCTACTACCTCGTGGACCTCTTCAAGCGGGAGGGGTACGTCCGGAAGAAGTGCGTGAACTGCGGGAAGTACTTCTGGACCCTTGACCCTGAAAGGACCAGGTGCGACGACCAGCCCTGCTCCCCATACACGTTCATCGGAGACCCTCCGACAAGCAGGAGGTTCTCCTACGTCGAGACCTGGAAGGCGGTGGAGAGTTTCTTCTCGCGCAACGGCCACGCCATAGTCAAGCGCTACCCCGTCGTGAGCAGGTGGCGCCCCGACCTGTACTTCACCGTGGCCTCGATCATAGACTTCCAGAGGGTCGAAGGCGGGAAGGTCGTCTTCGAGCTCCCGACAAACCCCCTGGTCGTGCCCCAGATGTGCCTGCGGTTCAACGACGTCCCGACGGTCGGGGTGAACGGGAAGCACGGCACCTCTTTCTGCATGATCGGGCAGACCGCCCTCGCGAACAAGGAGGGCTACTGGAAGGACAAGACCATCGACCTCGACTTCAAGCTGCTCACGAAGACCTTCGGCATCCCCAAGGAGGAGATCACCTTCGACGAGGACGTCTGGATGGGGTACGGCGCCTTCGGGTACTCCTTGCAGTACAACGTCCGCGGCCTGGAGACCGGGAACGCGGTCTTCACAGCCTTCGAGGGGACCCCCGAGAAATACGTCCTCCTGAAAGAAGGGGTGGTCGACATGGGGGCCGGCCTCGAGCGGCTGACCTGGCTGAGTCAGGGGACCCCCACGGCCTATGACGCATACTTCGCTCCAGTCCTGAAGAGGATCAGGGAAGAGAACGCCGTCGAGTACGACGAAGCGCTCTTCCAGAAGTACGCCGCCCTCGCGGGGGACATCAACCTCGACGAGTACCGGGACCTCGACGAAGCCAGGGTCAAGATAGCGAGGGCCCTCGGCACCGAGGTCTCCGTCCTGACGAAGCAGTTCGGCGCCCTGGAGGCGATGTACGCCATCGCCGACCACTCGAGGTCACTGTTGTTCGCCATAGCCGACGGGATGCTCCCGAGCAACTCAGGGGGCGGGTACAACCTCAGGATGATCTACAGGAGGGCTCGGAACTTCATCGACTACTACGGGTTCAAGCTCGACATCCCGACACTCGTCTCCTGGCACATCGACCAGCTGAAGGCGATGTATCCGGAGCTAGAAGGGCACCGCTCCGATGTGGCGAAGGTCCTCCAGGTCGAGGAGACAAGGTTCGCATCGTCAGCCGAGAGGGCCACGAAGATTGTCGCTTCCATATCTTCCGAAGGGAAGGCGCTGACAACCGACGACCTCATCAGGCTCTACGACTCGGACGGCGTCACGCCGGAGCAGCTCATCGAAGCGGGAGCGAAGGTGAGCATGCCTGAAGGGTTCTACGAGAAGGTCCAGGCCAGGCACCTGACGAGGAGCGTCGAAGAGCCTGCCCCGCAGTTCGACACCCGCAGGATCCCTGCGACTAGACTCTGGTACTACGAAGACGGAGCACCCATGGACTTCAAGGCAAAGGTCCTCAGGGTCTTCGACGGCAGGTACGTCGTCCTCGACAGGACGGTCTTCTATCCCAGAGGGGGAGGGCAGGAGCCGGACAGGGGGACCATCGGAGAGGCGAAGGTGGTCGACATCGAGAAGTACGGGGATGTGGTCATACACAGGGTCGAGGGCAAGCCCCCGAGGGCCGGCGCCCAGGTCCAGTGCCACGTAGAGACGAGGAGGCGCCGGAGGATCACGCAGATACACACCGCGACCCACATCGTCAACGGCTCATCCCGCCAGGTGCTCGGCCCCTGGGTCTGGCAGCACTCCGCGTTCAAGGAGGAGGACTACGGGAGGATAGACATCACCCACTTCTCGCATCTCACCGATGCCGAGGTGCAGAGGATCGAAGACCTCGCGAACGAGGTGGTTCGGAAGGACCTCCGGGTGAAGAACACGTTCATGCCGCGCTCGGTCGCGGAGAAGAAGTACGGGTTCAGGCTCTACCAGGGAGGGGTGGTCCCAGGCAAGCTGGTGAGGGTCGTTGACATCGGCGGGTGGGACATCGAAGCCTGCGGCGGCACCCATACGAAGTCGACCGGCGAGGTCGGCCTGATCAAGATAACGAAGGCGGAGAGGGTCCAGGACGGAGTCGAGCGGCTGGAGTTTGTCGCCGGCGAGGCGGCCATCGAGTACATGCACCGCATGGATTCTGAGCTTCAGGAGCTCTCGACCGTCCTGGCGACACAGAGAGAGAACCTCCCCAGAGTCGCGAGGACCCTGCTCGCGGACCTAGAGGCCTCCCGCGCCCGCGAGAAGACCCTGGGCCAGGCCATGGTCGAGATGTCCGCCTCGGGCATCGGCACGGCCGCGAAGGCTATCAGAGGTGCAAAGCTTTACGTCGCAAAGAGCCCTCCCATGGGCGAGGAACAGATTATTGCTCAGGGGCAGAAGAGCGTCTCGTCCGAACCTTCTCTGATCTACCTCGCGCTCTTCCCCGCCGGAAAGTCTGTCCGCATCGTGTGCTTCGTCGGCCCTGCCGCCAAGGGCGCAGGCTACTCGGCTGCGGAGATCGTGAAGAAGCTCGCCCCCGTCCTCGGAGGTTCTGGAGGGGGATCGCCGACCTTCGCCCAGGGGGGAGGGCCGCTGGTCGACAAGATCGACGCCGCAGCCTCCATGGCCGACACCCTGGAACCGCCAGGATCAGGTTGAGCAGAGTGTCGACCCGCGAGAAGTACTGGCTCAAGGTCTGGAACGAAAAGCACGCCTTCGAGCCCGATCCGGTCACCGGGAAGAAGAAGATCTTTGTCACCTTCCCGTTCCCCTACATGAACGCCGCGGTGCACGTCGGCACGGCGTATACCGCCAGCAAGCTCGAGTTCTACTCCCGCTTCAGGCGCCTTCAGGGGTACAACGTCCTCTTCCCCTGGGCATGGCACTGGACCGGACAGCCCATCGTCGGCATGAGCAAGAGGCTTAGGGAAGGTGACCTCGCCGTGAGGCGGGCCTTCATCGAGCTCGACGGCGTACCCGAGACGGAGGTGGCGAAGTTCGCAGACCCGGAGTACCTCGCATCATACTACACCAAGGTCAGCCGCCAGGTGATGAAGGACACCGGCTTCTCCATAGACTGGCGGCGCGAGTTCAGGACCATCGACCCCGCGTTCCGTAAGTTCGTGGAGTGGCAGTACTTCCATCTTCGCGACCTCGGTTACGTCGTGCAGGGGACCCACCCCGTCGTCTGGTGCCCGTTCGACAAGAGCCCCACCGGGGACCACGACAGGATGGAGGGGGAAGGGGTCTCCCCCGAAGACTTCAACCTGATCAAGTTCCACCTCGGAGAGTTCGCGCTGGTGGCCGCGACGCTCAGGCCTGAGACGATCTACGGCGCCACCAACGTCTGGGTGAACCCCGACGCCGAGTACAGCGAGGCCCGCGTAGATGGGGAGCTCTGGGTCGTGAGCTCCGTCGCCCTCACGAAGCTATCCGAGCAGAAGCACGACGTCGTGCCGGTACGGTCCTTCAAGGGCACAGACCTGGTGGGGAGGTACGCCATGGCGCCGCTGACGGGCAAGTCCCTCCCAATCCTCCCGGGCAAGTTCGTAGATCCCGCTCTCGCCACGGGGGTTGTCTACAGCGTCCCGGCCCACGCCCCATACGACCTCATGGCGCTCCGCGACATCCAGGAGGGGCGCGTCCAGGTCGGGAGGCAGATCAAGGAGATCGCAGCCGCTATCGCACCAATTCCCATCCTGTCTCTTGCTGGCTACTCCCGCGTTCCAGCCGACGACGCTGTGAAGAAGCTGGACATCAGGGACTCGATGGACCTCAAGCTCGAGGCCGCGACCGAGGAGATCTACAGCGCCGAGTTCCACCGGGGAGTCCTGTCTCAGAATTCGGGCCCGCTTGCGGGGCTGAAGGTCGCGGACGCCAAGGTCAAGGCCCTGGAGCTCATGGCCAAGACAGAGAGGCTCGGTAAGATCTACGAGCTCCCAGAGAGGGTCGTCTGCCGTTGCGGCACTCGGTGCTACGTCAAGATTCTCGAGAACCAGTGGTTCCTGAACTACTCCAACCCCGAGTGGAAGGCGAAGGCGAAGCTGGTGATAGACAGGGCGTCAGTCTTCCCCGAGGAGGCGCGGCAGGTGTTCTACTCCACCATCGAATGGCTGAACGACTGGCCCTGCGCGAGGCGCTCCGGCATGGGGACGAAGCTCCCCTGGGACAAGGACTGGATCGTGGAGACCCTCAGCGACTCCACCATCTACATGGCCTACTACAGCATCAGCAAGTTCGTCAACTTGGAGAAGATAGGGCCGGACAACCTCACCCCGGATGTGCTGGACTACATCCTGCTCGGGAAAGGAAACCCTGCCAACCTCGCCAAGGCAGTGAAGACCACCGAGAAGCGCCTCAGGGAGCTGAGGAACGAGTTCACCTACTGGTACCCCGTGGACCTGCGCAACTCGGGGAAGGACCTCATCCCCAACCACCTGACATTCTTCGCCTTCCATCACGCCGCCCTCTTCCCGGAGAAATACTGGCCACGGGGGTTCGGGATCAACGGAATGATCCTCGTCGAAGGGAAGAAAATGAGCAAGACCAAGGGGAACTTCGTCACCTGGCAGGGCGCCCTTCAGAAGTACGGCGCAGACGCCTTCAGGCTCGCGCTCGCCCTGACCGCCGACGGGATGGACGACGCCGACTGGAGGGACCGCTCGGCCCAGGACGCCAAGGGGAAGGTCGAGGCCGTCATCCCCTTCGTCGAGAAGACCCTGAAGTCCGCGGTCAACAGGAACGGCAACGCGCTCGACTCATGGCTGATCTCCTCGGTCAACCGGAGGATAGTCACAGCGACCCAGGCGTTGGAGCAGTTGAAGATGAGAAGGGCTTCCGCTACGATCTTCCTCGATGTCTGGAACGACGTCAGATACTACCTTAGAAGGAGCGAGAAGCCCCGGAAGCAGACTCTGACGGACGTGTTCAACGCCTGGGTGAGGATGATGTCCCCGTTCACGCCCTTCATGGCCGAGGACCTGAACCACGAACTCGGGGGCAGGGGGCTTGTCTGCCAGGCAGACTGGCCGTCCCCCAAGGACTTCCCGGTCGACGGGGAGGCTGAGCTCGCGGAGGCGGTCCTAGGCAAGGTGATAGAAGACGCGAGGAACGTCCTCAACGTTGTCAAAGGGCCCAGGACGAAGCTGAACGTGTACGTCGCCTCCGACCAGGCGAGAGACTACTTCTTCGAGCTGGCTTCGGCCAAAAAGAAGAACGAGAACGTCGGCCAGGTGATCAAGAAATTCTCGTCCCTGAAGATCCCCCCAGACAGGGTGTTCAGGCTGTCGTTCGACATCGGCGAAGACATGCTCGGGAAACTCCTCTCACACAGGGGATTCGAAGAATACGACACCCTGTCGCAGGCGTCGGGCTTCATGTCCTCAGAACTGGGGATAGAGGTGGTCGTGCACAAGGCCGGAGCCAAGGAGCTTCACGATCCGGCGAACAAGGCGAAAGACGCCCTGCCGACGAAGCCGGGGTTCTATCTAGAGTGACAAAATAGGACGGCAGGGGGCGTTGGCCCCCGGGGTCTACCCTCCTATACGGAAGAGCGTGGTCCCGCAGACCGGGCACTGCCCTTTCATGGCATGCCTCCCATTCTTCATGGTGATGCTCTGCGGGTCCTTCATCTCTCTCTTCGTCTTGCACTTCACACAGTATGCAACTGTCGTGTCAGTTCACCGACTCGGCGAACGGTCCTTCTCGCTATAAACTGTGTCTTTCGAACGCTTTGAGGGCCGAACTGCGCCCTCAGGGTTCAAATACGGCGGTCGAACGCGCAAAATCGTCAGATGTCGTCGGTCGATTCGTCTCTGCAGAAGGTCGCCAGGGTGAGGATGTCTGACGAGTGGTGTGATTACACCCTCTACGACAGGCTGTCGAAGACAGTCGAACCAGAAAGCCCGTTTTCGGAGGTCCTCAAGAAGCTCTCCGCCACCGAGAAGGGCCACTTCGAGTTCTGGAGGAAGTACGTCCCTGACGAGCAGCCCAAGCTCGCCAAGCTCAAGATGTACTGGATCCTCTTCCTGAGGCGGTTCTTCGGCCTCACGTTCGCCACCCGGTACCTCGACAGGCACGAGGAGAAGGTCGTCAGCGAGTACCAAGGGCTTTCCAGCCTGATACCTGAGTCCGACAAGGAAGCGTTCGAAGCCATGGTCGAAGACGAAAGGGACCACGAGAAGGCGTTCGCCATGAAGGCCGAGAGCTCAGCCGTCAGGTACATCTCATTCGTCGTCCTCGGGCTCGCCGACGCCCTCGTCGAGATATCCGGCATCCATGCAGGCTGGCTCGGTCTCTTCGAGAAGACGGAGATCGCCGGGCTCGCTGGGATCATAGCCGGAGGGGCAGCCTCCCTCGCGATGGCTTCGGCCGCCTTCGCCCAGGCGAAGCAGGGCTTTCAGGGGTCCGCCCGCCTCAGCGCCATCTACACCGGGGTGTCGTATTTCATAACCGCGATCATCCTCGCCACCCCCTACTTCCTCACAGGCAACATGATACTGGCGCTTTCCAGCTCACTCACTCTGGCGGTGATCATCCTCGCGATAACGACCTGGTACAGCGTCGTCATCCAGGAAAAGCACTTCCTCAAGGACTTCGTGGAGATCCTGGCCATACTCTTCGCGACCACAATCCTCGTCTTCGGGCTCGGCATCATCGTCAGCACGGAGTTCCCGGGGATAAAGGTCCTGTAGTCCCACTCGATCCCTGCCACAGCAAGTTTCCGACAAAACGGCTTATTACCGAACGGGTTCGACATCGGACCGTCAGGACTTGCAGCGGGCCCTATCCGAACCAAGGAGCAAAGCGAGGTATGCCGAACTCGTGAAGGACATCTGCGATTACATCAGATCGAACTCAACGTCAAAGATCACACTCAATAGTCTCGGGAAGCGCTTCGGGCTCAGCCCTTTCCATCTGCAGAGGACATTCATGGCGGTGATGGGGATGTCACCCCGGAAGTACCTTGAGGAGTGCAGGCTCAGCGACCTCCGGGCCCGCCTCGCCAAAGGGGACCCGGTGATCACCGCCCTCCGCGGGACAGGATACTCGTCCCAGAGCTGGCTGTACGAGGACTCGAGGGCGAGGCTGGGGATGACCCCTGCTACCTACAGAAACGGAGGCGTGGGGACCATGATCACCTACGCGACGGGAGATTCTTCACTCGGCCGAATGCTCGTCGCATCGACAGAGCACGGCATCTGCTCGGTCAAGGTGGGGCGTAACGACGAAGAGCTCATACGGGCCCTGCACAGCGAATTCCCGAAGGCGCAGATGGCGACAGGAAAGAAAGCGGGCCGCTTCCTGGACGCGCTGAAAGATCATCTGAACGGTCAGGAGGTCAGGCTTCCGGTGGACGTGAAGGGAACCGAGTTCCAGCTCAAGGTCTGGTCCGCCCTCCGCTACATCCCGCTCGGAGAGACGAGGACCTATAGCGACGTCGCAGAGATGATAGGGGAACCGAAGGCGGTCCGAGCGGTGGCCAACGCGTGCGCCTCAAACCCGGTCCCTCTGATCATCCCCTGCCACAGGGTCATCAGGAAGGACGGGAGCCTCGGCGGCTACGGTCTGGGGATTGGACGCAAGAAGGCCCTACTTTCAGCCGAGCGCATGCTTGCCTCGGCCGCGAAGAACAACTGATCGAAGATGTCTCAGATCAGGAAAAGCCTCACGGCATATTCTGGCCTTTTGGTGCTGAGTGTGATTTGGGGGCTCGCTTTCGTCGCGATCAAGGAAGCGGACACCGAGCTCTCGCCTGTCAACCTCGCGCTCCTGCGATGGCTGTTGGCGAGCGTCCCGTTCCTGATTCTCTTTCCGATCATAGGGCGGCCCAAGACGAAATTCGAGAGAAAGGACATCCCCCGGATCCTCGCCGTAGGCCTGACCAACGTAGCGGGATACCACATCTCCCTGAACTACGCGGAGACAACGCTGTCGGCGGGCCTGTCTGCCCTCCTGATCGCGTTCGGACCGATCTTCATCGCTGTCCTCTCTTACTTCCTGCTCAGCGAGAAGATCAGCCGCAGGGTACTGGTTGGGCTCGTCCTCGCTTTCTCCGGGACGGCCATCCTTTCGACCGGTTCGGTGAGCACCAGCGACCTCTCTTCATACAGGGGGATCTTCGAGGCACTGATCACCGCGCTCTCCTATGCGCTCTTCGCCGTCCTTGGCAAGCCATTGGTGCACAAGTATGGTTCGGCATGTACCACGATCCTCGCCGGTCTCACCGGGACGGCCATGATGCTCCCTCTCCTCTCAGGCAGCTTCTTCGCCCAGGCATCCGCGCTCGATTTCTACGGCTGGACAAGCGTCCTCTTCCTCTCCCTGCTCAGCACCGTGTTCGGATACCTGATGTTCTACACGCTTGTCAGCCGGGGAGCCGTCACGAGGCTCTCCATCCAGCTCTACCTCATCCCGGTCGTGAGCGTGATAGGAGGGGCGCTTCTCCTGAGCGAACCGGTGACGGCATCCGTCATCGTAGGAGGCGGGTTGATGCTCTTCGCGGTCGGCATTTCCACCTGGAAGTAGCGGCATCGGTCACAAGTTCGCTTAAATCGCCTTGACCCTCCGCCGGGCTGTGCGCCTGATCATCGGCATCTCCGGCGGAAGCGGGGCCATCTACGGGATAAGGGCCCTGCAGGTCCTCCATGAGCTCGGGATAGAAACCCACCTCATCCTGACCGACGCGGCGCTTGAAACGATCCGCCTGGAGACCGACTTCAAGAAATCAGAGGTCACCTCGCTGGCGACAGAAGCTCACGATGTGAACGACATCTCGTCGAAGCTAGCGAGTGGGTCGTTCCTGACGGACGGGATGCTTGTGATCCCCTGCAGCATGAAGACACTTGCCGGTATCGCAAGCGGTTACTCGGCCAACCTCCTGCTCCGGGCGGCCGACGTCACGATAAAGGAAAGAAGGCGTCTGGTCCTGGTGGCGAGAGAGACTCCGCTGTCCCTGATCCACATCGAGAACATGGCCACGGTCACCCGCGCCGGGGCGGTGGTGCTGCCTGCGATGCCCGCCTTCTACGGCAGGCCCAAGACCATAGAGGACCTTGTCGACCAGGTGGTTGGCAAGGCACTCGACATGGTCGGGGTAGAACACACGCTGTCAAAGAGATGGGGAGGGCCTCGAAGCGGGAAACGAGGAAGGGTCCCTCCGAGTCGTGCTTAGAATTCTACGGTTGTTCCTTCGACTCTGACCCTGCTGTTGGGAGCTATCCTGCTCACATCAACCATGTCAACGCAGGGGATCTCGGAAATTATCGCGCCCACCGCGACGATAGTTTCGCACTTGGCGTTCACAATGGCCGCCGGCGCGACCCCGTTCTTGGCCAGCCTGTAGAGCACATACGAACCGACGGTCGACCCTTTCCCGTGGGGGAACACGAGGACCTTCCCCTTCACAGACTGTCCCTTCAGCTCGTTGTCTCGCTCCACGATCTCCCCCGTGTCGGGGTTCACCCCGCCATAGAACGACATCGGGGTGGATGAAACAAGGGCGATCCCCTCGGCCCTGCCTTCGTAGATGGCCCGTCCGGTGAGCTTCAACGTTCCCGGGTCGCCTCCGCGACGCAGTCTTCCAGTGACATGAACCTGACCCTAAGACCCGCGTTCCTCAGGTAGTGGCACGCCTTGGCCGAGTTTGTGGCCACGACCCTGTGCCCCAGCTCCTCGACCGGCGCCACCACCATGCAAGTGTCCAGAGCGAACTTCGCGCCGCTCTCTTCTATCCACCTTGAGTAGCCAGCCTCGTCACTCTGCCGCTTGACCTCCCTGCTGCTGCAGATCCAGAACTCCTTCTTCACCTCCACCCCCCTCAGCAGGCGCGCCAGGGTGGCAAGCTCCGTCAAGGAGCAGTGTGGGCAGCCGACGGATACGAAGTCCGGGGTCCCGTCGTCGTCTAATGACGCCCTCGCCTCTTCGAGGTCCTTGGAAGTGAACTCAACCAGCTCTAGAGAGACAGGCTTCGTCTTGGACTCCGGTGTGAGCCCGTCGATGTGGAACATCGCGACTCCTCCGGCACTGGCCAGAGCAGCCGACAGCGTCTTGAGATCTTCAAGTCCTGCCCTCCTGATCCCCCTGAAGAGCGGGATTCCATCCGTCGCCGTCTTCCCAACGGCGTAACCCATGGCGGTGAAGTCCTCCGGGGTACCAAGAGCGGTTCCCACATCCACGGTCAGCGTCGGGGCTCTGTTCTCCTCCAGATGCAGCCCATAGAGGGGCGTCCGTCCCGTGAGGCTCGCCGCCAGAGCGCTGGGGCCTCCCTCGCGGTTCGTCCTCGCTCCGATGACGGAGTTCGAGTAGGCGACGGCGGAACTCTCCCCCCAGGCGATGTGCTGGCCGAATTCGGGTTCGTTCCCGGCGAGATACGGGGTGCAGGTGCAGGATATCTCGACCCCCAACCTCCTGTAGGCGTCGATGACCCTCAGCTGTTTCTCAGCGAACGAAGGCGGGATTCCCTGGGACTTCCAGTCGGTGAGACTCATCCCCGCCGGGTTCAAGGTGGTCCTCACCCGAGCCCTCCCGTCTGCAGCGAGCTCGTCGAGGAACTCCAATCCGGCATCGCCCAGGTTCTTGTATGAAACTCCCGAGACCTGAACGCTCGACACCTTCACCAGCTTCTCTGCGCCGTAGATCTCCCCCAACGCGACGAGAATCTGCATCGCCTTCCGGGTGGCGTGTCCGTCCTCCCCGGCAAGCATCTTCTCCTCTTCCCCGCTGAGGAACAATGTCCCGTTACCCCAGGTACTCCTCGACGCGAAGTTCGTCCCTCATGGGGATCTTCGACTTCAGGAACCCGTCCTTCGGGA
>Ga0335078_10009079_pt1 | contig 14750 bp, 14 predicted proteins | sample Lox_Sample_32_FD_206711 | JGI IMG/M metagenome (GOLD analysis project Ga0335078, IMG submission 206711) | Soil microbial communities from Loxahatchee National Wildlife Refuge, Florida, United States - Lox_Sample_3.2 | ecosystem: Environmental > Terrestrial > Soil > Wetlands | place: USA...
TCGCTGCGGCTCGACTACAAGATGGATGACGACTACGGCGTGGTCGAAGCGCACGCCGAATTCGCGCTGAAGGACGACGATGCGCCGGCCGAAGCGCATCCGCTGTTCAAGGCGCCGGAATTCCCGCTAACGCTACCGCAGGCGCGCACCCGCGCCGGCGCGGCGCAAACAACGCGCGACCTCACCGAGCACCCTTGGGCGGGCGCCAAAGTCGAGATCACGCTGGTGGCGCGCGACGAAGCCGGCAATCAAGGCCGCAGCGAGCCGGTCGAGTACCAGCTTCCCGAACGCATCTTCGTCAAGCCGGTGGCGCGCGCCTTGGTCGAGCAACGCCGCATGCTGGCGCTCGACGCCAATGCCAAGCCGCTGGTGCTCACCGCGCTCGACGCGCTCGCGCTCGCGCCGGAGAAATTCACGCCCGAAGCCTCGGTCTATCTCGGCCTGCGCGCGATCTATCACGAGCTCGATCAGGCCAAGAGCGACGACCAGCTGCGCGAGGTCGTGGCGCGCATGTGGGACATGGCGGTGCATCTCGAGGACGGCAACGTCAGCCAGGCCGAACAGGCGCTGCGACAGGCGCAGGACGCGCTGCGCCAGGCGCTGGAACGCGGCGCCAGCGACGAAGAGCTCAAGAAGCTGATGGATGATCTGCGCGCCGCCATGGACAAGTACTTGCAGGCGCTGGCGGAAGAGCTGCGCAAGAATCCGCAGCAGCTGTCGCGTCCGCTCGACCGCAACACCCGCATGCTCAGCGAGCGCGATTTCAAGAGCATGCTCGATCGCCTCGAGAATCTGACGCGCTCCGGCAACAGGGACGCCGCGCGTCGGCTGCTCGACGAAATGCAATCGATGCTGGAGAACCTGCAGATGGCGCGTCCGGGCGCGCAGGGCGACGATAGCGACGACGACATGATGTCCGCGCTCGACGAATTGGGCGACATGATTCGCAAGCAGCAGCAACTGCGCGACAAGACCTTCAAGCAGGGTCAAGACGCGCGGCGCGACCGTCAGCACCAGCAGCAAGGCCAGGGCCAGCAGCAATTTGGCGATCTGCGCCAGGACCAGCAGGCGCTGCGCGACCGCCTCAACAAGCTGCTCGAGCAATTGCGCCAGCGCGGCCTCGGCAATCCCAATCAGCAGCAGCAGGGGCAGGGCGAAAAGGGTCAGGGCGAAAGCGATATGGATAAGCTCGGCAGCGCCGGCGAGGCCATGGGCGAGGCCGAAGGCGAGCTCGGCCAGGGCGACGCCGACAGCGCGGTCGATAGCCAGGGCCGCGCGCTCGAGGCGATGCGCAAGGGCGCGCAGGGGCTGGCGCAGTCGATGCAGCAGAACGGCGTTGGCCAGGGTCCCGGCCAGCCTGGCCGCAACGGCCGCGCCCGCGCGCAGCAGGACACCGATCCGCTCGGCCGGCCGATGCGCGGCCGCGAATATGGCGACGACGTCACCGTCAAAGTGCCTGGCGAGATCGACGCCCAGCGCGCCCGCCGCATCCTGGAAGAGCTGCGTAAGCGCTACGGCGAGGGCTACCGCCCGCAGCTCGAGCTCGATTATATCGAGCGGCTGCTGAAGGATTTCTGATCGATCCGTTCTTCGGCGCGGGCGGACTGTTGACCGGCCTGTCGCTCCGCATTGACTGCGCGCGGCCGCTGGCTGCAAAAGATGGCAGCCGGTGAATTGCGGCGGAAGCGGGCAGGTGCGTCCTATGAAGATCTCCATCCTCGACGACTACTTCGATACGATCCGCACGCTCGACTGCTTTCACAAACTCGACGGCCACGAGGTCAAGATCTGGAACGATCACGTTCAGGACGTCGATCAACTGGCGGGGCGGCTCAAGGACACGGAAACCCTGGTCCTGATCCGCGAGCGGACCAAGATCCGCAAGCCGCTGCTCGAGCGGTTGCCCAAGCTCAAGCTCATCAGCCAGCGCAGCGTCTATCCGCATATCGACGTCGACGTCTGCACGAAACTCGGCATCGTCGTGTCCTCCAGCCAGCATCCCGGCGCGCCCTGCTACGCCGCCGCCGAACTGACGTGGGGCCTGACGCTCGCCGCGGTGCGGCAGATTCCTCAGCAGATGGCCTCGCTCAAAGCCGGCGCCTGGCAAATCGGCGTCGGCTCGACGCTGCGCGGCAAGACGCTGGGAATTTTCGGCTACAGCAGGATCGGCCGCGAGGTTGCCGGCTACGGGCAGGCATTCGGCATGGCGGTTAAGTTCTGGGCGCGCGAGGCGTCGATGGCAAAGGCGCGCAACGATGGCTACGCCACGGCGGCCAGTAAGCAGGCGTTTTTCGAAGAGTCCGACGTGTTGACTTTGCACATGCGGCTGCTCGATGCCACCCGCGGCATCGTCACCGCCGCCGATCTCGCCCGCATGAAGCCCACGGCGCTGATCGTCAACACCAGCCGCGCGCCGCTGATCGAACCGGGCGCGCTGGTTGCGGCGCTCAAGGCGGGGCGTCCGGGAATGGCCGCGGTCGATGTCTTTGAAGAGGAGCCCGTGCGCGACACCCATCACCCGCTGCTGACGTTGCCCAATGTGATTGCCACGCCGCATATCGGTTACGTGACGCGCGAGGAATACCAAACGCAATTCGTGGAAATCTTCGATCAGATCGCCGCCTATCAGACCGGCCGTCCGATCAATGTGGTCAATCCCGAAGTGCTGACGTTGCCGAAGTTGCGCCGATAGAGAGGCCCCTTCCGCCGTTTTGCCGGACCCTGTATTTTGCTGAAAACCGCAAAACGATAATAAAGGGAGGATCACCATGACACTTCGGCGCAGAACTTTTCTTCATCTTGCCGCGGGCGCGGCCGCATTGCCGGCTGTGTCCGGTCTCGCATGGGGGGATACCTATCCCTCGCGGCCGGGGCGCATCGTCGTCGGCTTTCCACCGGGCACTTCGTCCGACATCTGCGCCCGTCTCATCGGCCAGTGGCTGTCGGAAAAGCTCGGCCAGCAATTCGTCGTCGAGAACCGGCCCGGCGCTGGCACCAATATCGCCGCCGAGACGGTCGTGCAGGCCTCGCCGGATGGATACACGCTTTTGTGGATCACGCAGACCAACGCCATCAACGTGACCCTCTACAGATCGCTCAAATTCGACTTCACCAAGGACATCGAACCCGTCGCCGGCGTCATTACCGTCCCGACGGTGATGATGGTCAATCCGCAAGTGCCGGCGAAGACCGTTCCGGAGTTTATCGCCTATGCCAAGGCCAACCCGGGCAAGATCAACATGTCGTCGCCCGGCATCGGCAGCGCCAACCATGTGCTCGGCGAATTGTTCCAGATGATGACCGGCACCAAGCTCACGCACGTTCCCTATAAGGGCAGCCAGTTCCCCGATCTGCTCAGCGGACAGGTGCAGGTCACGTTCAATCCGTTGCCATCGTCGATGGCCTTCATCAAAGACGGCAAGCTACGCGCCTTGGCTGTCACCGCGACCAAGCGCCAGGCGGTGTTGCCGGACGTGCCGACCGTGAGTGAGTCCGTGCCAGGTTATGACGGGACCGCATGGTTCGGCATTGGCGCGCCGAAAAATACGCCGAAGGACATCGTCGACAAGCTCAACAGCACGATCAACGCCGGCCTCGCCGATCCGACGCTCAAGAAAAAGCTCGAGGACCTGGGCGGCGTGCCGATGGCGGTCACTTCCGCCGACTTCGCCAAGTTCATCGCCAATGAAACCGAAAAGTGGGGCAAGGTGGTGAAGTTCGCGAACCTCAAAGTGGATTGATGGCTGAAATCGCAACGCCCTTTCGGCAAAACTTCAGTCCGCAAGCGCGAAAGGCAGGACCGCGATGGCGGTGACATCGCAGTTATGCGAGCGGATCGCCGCCACCGACTATGAAAATCTCGGCACGCCGGCAATCGAGGCCGCGCGCCGGCTGGTGCTCGACGGCATCGCCATCGCGATCGCCGGCACCGAGGAAGAGGCGCTCCAGATCCTGGCGGCCTATCACAAGGAGCAGGGCGGGGCCGCCCAGGCGACCGCGATCGGCAACGGTTTTCGTCTCAACACGGTGGCGGCGGCGGCGCTCAACGGCGCCGCCATGCACGTGCTCGACTTCGAGCCGATGTGGAGCCCGGCCAACCACGCGTTGTCGACGACGCTGGCGAGCGTGCTGGCGCTGGCCGAGGCGCGCGGCGCAACCGGCCGCGAGATCCTCTCCGCGCTGGTCAAGGGCGTGGAGATGCAGGGCTGGATTCGCCAGGCGTCCGGCCAATACGAGGCGAGCACCAGCCGGTTTCATCCGCCCGGCGCCGTCGGTCCGCTCGGCGCCGCCGTCGCGGCCGGACATCTTCTCAAGCTCGATCCCGATCGGCTCGCCTATGCCATCGGCATCGCGGCGTCCCGCGCGGGCAGCGTACTGGCCAATGCCGGCACCATGACCAAATCGACGCATTGCGGCCATGCCGCTGCGCTGGGGCTTGAATCGGCGCTTCTTGCGGCGCGCGGCTTCACCGCCAACGCCGCGGTGTTCGAAGCCGCGCAAGGCTACGTGCCGGCTTTCTACGGCGATGGCTTCAAGATCGACGAGATGCTCGGCTTCGGCCGCGCGCCGTTCCGCGTTGTCGACCCGGGCTATGCGATCAAGATGTTTCCGAGCCAGTTCGGGACGCATTTCGGCATCACCGCCGGTCTCGAACTGCACCCGAAAATCCCCGATGCGACGGCCATTCGCCGCGTGGTGCTGACCGCGCCGGTGATGGCCTATGTCGACCGGCCAAAGCCGAAGAAGGGTCTCGAGGGCAAGTTCTCCCTGCAATACACCGCCGCTGCCGCGCTGCTCGATGGCAGGGTTGGCATTCGCACCTTCACCGATGCGCGGCTCGCCAGCGCCGATATGCAGGACTTACTCGGCAAATTCGAGGTGCGGCTCGACCCCGCCATCCCCGGCCGTTTCGAGGACATGCACGTGCTGCTGCGCGTCGAGCTCGACGGCGGCCGCGTGCTGGAGACGCGCTGCAACGGCCCGCGCGGCAAGTGGGGCACCCCGCCGATCAGCGAGACCGAGCATCTCGTCAAGGTGCGCGACTGTCTGGTGACGCGGCTCGAACCGGCCTCGGCCGAACGCGTGATCGTCCTCGCCCGGCGCATCGACGATCTCGACGCTGCCGGCGTGCGCAACCTGATGCAGTTGGCTGGCTGCTTCGCCTGATCGAAGCTGGCAGGATTAATGACGCAGGTGCAGCGCCTCGCGCACGGCGCCCTTGATCTGGTCGACTGAAAACGGCTTGGCGATCACGTCATGCACCAGCGCGTCGAGGCCGTGTGCGCGCTCGCGATGGTCGGCGTATCCGGTCATCAGCATGATGGCGAGGTCCGGATGATCGCGTCCGGCGGCGAGCGCCAGCGCAATGCCGTCCATCACCGGCATCTTCACGTCGCTCAGCAACAGGTCGAATTGTCCGTTCTGCCGGTTGAGCGCCTCGAACGCCGCCGCGCCGTCGCTGGCGGCAGTCAATTCGTGGCCGTCCTCGTTGAGCGCGCGAACCACCATGTCGCGGACCGCATCGTCGTCTTCGGCGATCAGGATCTTCGCCATGGCGCTATTTCCCGACGGCGTCTTGGGCGGTGAGAAAGCGGACCATCACGTCGGTGGCGTCGACCTTCGGCACCGGAATCTGGCTATGGAATTCCGCCTTGGCGCCAGGCTCGAGGATGCTGCGCGGCGGCGCCATGGTCCAGGTGTAGACCTCCTGGCCGGTCGCGTTGCGCACGGCGAAACGCAGCCGCGGCACGCCGACCGGCTTGCCGGCTTCGCTGACGATTGAGCCCTGCACGGTCAGCATGGTGATGCCGCCGGCGTCTTCGCTCGATAGCTTCACGTTTTCGAACTTGAGATTGCGCAGATTGACCGGCAGCCCGATGGCGGCGAACAGCGAGGCGGTCTGCGGCAGATAGCGCACCACTTCGTTGCGCGCGCCGACCACCGCGACGTTGCAGGCGATCAGCACCAGAATGACCGCGGTCCAGCGCGAGGAGCGGCGCGATTGCTTGCGGCGTGCCTGCAGCACGCGGCGGCGGGTATCGAAACTGGCGGCGGCTTCGCTGTCGGCTTCGGTCGCTTCCGGCTCGTGCTCGATCGGCGGCACTAAAGGCGGCGCGTCGGTGATGGTGGCCGGCTCGGCTTCCGCGACGGGCTCGGTGGCAGCGGGGAGCTCGGCGGGCGGGGAGGCCGGCGCTTCCGTCGGAGCGGTGGTTTCGGGTTCGGGCGGAGCCGGCGGCGCTTTGGCCTCGGGGGCCGACGTCGGCTCGGGCTGTAGCGCAGGGACATCCGCGGCTGCAGCAGCTGGCGGTTCGGCTTCGACCAGTGGCGGGGCCGGCTCGGCCGGCGGAGGCGGCGTTTCGACGGCCGCGGCGCGGGCGGCACGGGTCGGCTGGGCCTGCGCTTCCGCCGCGACGGGTTCGGCGACGGCCACCGGTTCTGGCGTGGGTTCGGGGCCGCCGGCCAACCAGGACGCCTTGCAGCGGGCGCAACGCACATTGCGCCCGGCCGCACCAAGGCTGGCCTGGTCGATCATGTAAGAGGTGGCGCAACTCGGGCAGACGATCAGCATGTCAGCAAAGCCAGTTCTGGGGCGGAAACCTAGCAGCCGACCGTTAATGGACTGGAAACCATGCCCGCCTTTGGGAGGCTAGGGGGATAGGGCCGGCTTGGCCGCCCTTTGCCGCTGGCGGGGCCGCGATAATGCTGTAAAAGCGCAGGTCTTGACCGAAAACGGGGCCGCGGCCGGTATCGGCGTGGGGCTTCCGCGGGCCGCCGGCCAGGGTCGTTCCACGGGTCGAGAAGCGATTTTTCGGAGAGGGACGTGGTCCGATTCGAGAACGTGGGTTTGCGCTATGGGCTCGGGCCCGAGGTCCTGCGCGACCTCAGTTTCCACATCGAGCCGCATTCCTTCCAGTTCCTCACCGGGCCCTCCGGCGCCGGCAAGACTTCGCTGCTACGGCTGTTGTTTTTGTCGCTCAAGCCGACGCGCGGGCTGATCACCCAATTTGGCCACGACGTCGCCACCCTGTCGAAAGATGCGGTGGCGACGCTGCGCCGCCGGATCGGCATCGTCTTTCAGGATTTCCGCCTGCTCGATCATATGACGACCTATGAGAACGTCGCGCTGCCGCTGCGCGTGATGGGCCGTCGCGAGGCCAGTTACCGCGACGAGGTGATCGAGCTGCTCAACTGGGTTGGGCTCGGCGAGCGCATGTGGGCGCTGCCGCCGGTGCTCTCGGGCGGCGAGAAACAGCGCGCGGCGATCGCGCGCGCGGTCATCGCACGTCCGCAATTGCTGCTCGCCGACGAGCCGACCGGCAACGTCGATCCGTCGCTGGCGCAGCGGCTGCTGCGGCTGTTTATCGAGCTCAACAAATCGGGAACCTCGGTGGTAATCGCCACCCACGACATCGCCTTGATGGACCAGTACGATGCGCGCCGGCTGGTGCTGCACGAAGGCCGGCTGCATATCTACGACTGAGGAGCGCATGATGCCGAAAAGTGGGTACGGGTTTTCGGACAAGATCATGCGCAAAGGAAAAAATTAATGGTGGATGTGGCGAGAGACGAGATGACGGTGGCGCCACGCGTCGCGGGCGGACCGCTGCCGCGTTTCGAGACGCCGCTGGTGCCACGCAATTCGATCTCTGGCCGAGCGCTGATCGCCGTCGTTGCCATCATGACGTTCCTCGCTTCGCTCACCACCGGCGCGGTGATGCTGGTTGCCGGCGCGGCGAGCGAATGGCAGTCGGACGTGGCGCGCGAGGTCACCATCCAGATCATCCCGGCGCCCGGGCGCGATCTCGACGCCGCCGCCAGCAAAGCGGCGACCGCGGCGCGCGCCTTTCCCGGCATCGGCGACGTGCGCATCTATTCGAAAGCGGAATCCTCCAAGCTCTTGGAGCCCTGGCTGGGCAGCGGGCTCACGCTCGACGAACTGCCGGTGCCGCGGCTGATCGTGGTCAAGATCGCGCGCGGCGCCGCGCCAGATATTCCGCAATTGCGGCGCATGCTAGCCGAACAGGTGCCGGGCGCGACGCTTGACGATCACCGCGGCTGGATCGACCGCATGCGCGCCATGGCGGGGACGGCGGTGGCTGCGGGCGTCGCCATCCTGCTGTTGGTGATCGCCGCCACCATGCTTTCGGTGACCTTCGCTACGCGCGGCGCCATGGCGACCAACAAGCCGGTGATCGAGGTGTTGCACTTCGTCGGCGCCAAGAACGGCTTCATCGCCGGGCGGTTCCAACGCCACTTCCTGTTGCTCGGCCTGCAAGGCGGCGGCATCGGTGGTGGCGTCGCCATCGTTCTGTTCGCGCTGGCGGGTCTCGTCAGCCGCTGGTTTGCGGCAACGCCAGGCGCCGAGCAGACCGCCGCCTTGTTTGGATCCTTCTCCATCGGCCTTGCCGGCTATCTCGCGGTGCTCGGGCAAGTCGTGCTCATCGCCCTGGTGACGGCGGCGACGTCGCGGCATACCGTGAACCGGACCCTCGGCTCGATCGACTGACATGCTTGCCAGTATTGCGCGTTTCATTGGCTTTCTCACTATGACCGCCGGCGCCGCCGGCGCCGTGCTGCTGGGCGCCGGATTCTGCTGGTACTTGCTGAAGGTCCCGGCCGAGGAAGTGGCGCTCGACCGCAACGCCGACGGCATCGTGGTGCTGACCGGGGCCGCCGCGCGCATTCCCGATGCCATCGAGCTCCTGGCGACCGACCACGGCAAGCGGCTGCTGATCAGCGGCGTGCATCGCGACACCCGCGCGCGCGAGATCGCCCGGCTGACCCCGGTCTACGCCAAATATTTCGCCTGCTGTATCGATCTCGACCGCTCCGCGCTCAATACCTTCGGCAACGCGCTGGAGACCAAGCGCTGGGCGCGCGAGCACAATTTCAACTCGCTGATCGTGGTGACCTCGAACTGGCACATGCCGCGCGCCATGGCCGAACTCGAGCATCAGCTGCCCGACGTGACGCTGATCTCCTTCCCGGTGATCTCGCCGAAGATGAAGGATCAGCCGTGGTGGTCCAATTTCGACGCCGTGCGCTTGCTGTTCGCGGAATATCTGAAGTACCTATTCGCGCTCGCGCGCATGCATTTCGACAGCGACACGGCTTGAGGGGGCGCCGCCGGTGATCCTCGTTCGCTCGCTTCTGTTCAACGCGCTGTTCTACCTGAACACGGCGCTATGGCTGACGATCGCGCTGCCGACGTTCTTTTTGCCCTATCGCGGCATCATCGCGGTGGCCAAAACCTGGGGCCGCTGCAATCTCGTGCTGCTGCGCCTTGTCGCCGGCATCGACTACGAGATCAGGGGCCGGGAGAAAATGCCGCGCGGGCCGATCATCGCCGCCGCCAAGCACCAATCGGCGTGGGAAACGTTCGCGCTGTTATGGCTGTTCGACGACCCGACCTTCATCATCAAGCGCGAATTGCAATGGATCCCGATCTTCGGCTGGCTCACCATCAAAGGCCGCATGGTGCCGGTCGATCGCGGCGCCGGCTCGAAGGCGATGTCGATGATGACCGAGCGGGCGCGCATCGAACTCGCCAAGGGCCGCCAGCTGGTGATTTTCCCGGAAGGCACGCGGCGGGCGGCCGGCGCCGAACCGCGCTACAAATACGGCGTGGCGCAGCTTTACGCCGCCGAAGGCGTGCCCTGTGTGCCGATCGCGCTCAATTCCGGACTGTTCTGGCCGCGCCGCTCGATCCTGCGCTACCCCGGCACCGTCCTGGTCGAGGTGCTCGATCCGATTCCGCCCGGGCTCGACAAGGACGTCTTTTTCGCGCGCCTGCAGGACGACATCGAAACGGCGACGGCGCGCTTGCTCGCCGAAGCGAAAACCCGCTGAACGTCATTCCGCCGCTTCGTGCGCGCCCTTGAGCCGTTCGGCCAAGAGGTGCAGGTCGCGGTCGCGGTAACCCTGCGCCTCGATCTCCTTGACCGTCGCCAGGACGTAGTCGCGGTTGTTGCCGGAGCGGCCGTGGCCTTGCCGCACCAGATGCAGCTTCTGCTCGAACGTCAGGCGGCCGGCATATTGCTCGTGGCCGCGATCCACCACGTAGCAGAGCGCGTGCACCGCCTGTTGCGGGTCGTCGTCGAGCCAGACCGAGCGCCAGGCCTCGCGATAGACATGGGTGACCTGCTCGCGCGCGCGCAGATAGTCGATCGTGGGTGTGCGTTTGGCGGCCGCCACTCGGTAGGCGATGCCGCGGCAGTTGCCGCCGCGATCGAGGCCAAGCACCAGGCCGGGCTTTTCCGGCGTGCCGCGGTGCACGAAGGAATAGACGCAGAGCGCGCGGTGGGCGCCGACCAGGCGGGCGGTGCGCCGCTCCAGGTGATCGAATCCCGGCCGCCACATCAGCGATCCATAGGCGAAGACCCACAGATCTTCGCCGCTTTGCCCGTGCTTTTTGCTCATCGGGGTTTTAGTCGCACCACGCCGTTGACAGGGTCCGGCGGCCGCGCTCGCGTATCAGGCCGGTCGTTTTGGCGCAACCCAAAAGCCGGTCTGACGCGTTAGGATAAAGGCGCAGAAACGCCTTATTCGGCAGGTGTGACAGCCGCGATGGCCAAGCGTTCCAAACGATCCCGCTCCGCGCGCCGGCGCAACCGGCGCTATATCGGCATCCTGCTCCTCTTTGTCGCGCTGGTCGGCGGCTGGAGCTGGTTCTGGCACTACACCGCCGGCCGCGCCGAAGTCGCCATCGCCGGCTGGCGCGCGCGCGAGGCCAAGGCCGGGCGCGTCTATACCTGCGGCTCGCAGACGATCGGCGGCTATCCGTTCCGCATCGAGGTGAACTGCGGCGAGGCCTCCGCGCTGTTCCGCGGCACCCGGCCGCCGGTTGAGATCAAGAGCGGCGAACTGCTGATGGCCGTGCAGGTCTACGATCCGACCTTGCTGATCACCGAATTTCATGGGCCCCTTACCGTCGCCGATCCGGGAAAATCGCCGTTCCTCGTGGTCAATTGGAAGCTCGGCCAGTCGAGCCTGCGCGGCACGCCGGCGGCGCCGCAGCGCGTGTCGCTGGTGTTCGACGATCCGACGGTCGATCGCGTCGATGGCGCCGCGCGGCAGAATGTACTGCACGCCAAGCGCATCGAACTCCACGGGCGCATCATCGAGGGTTCGGTGACCGACCACCCGGCGATCGAGATCGTGACCCGGCTGCGGCAGGCCGCGGCGCCCACGTTGCATCCCGCCGCGGCGCGCCCGCTCGACGCCGACATCACCGCGGTGCTGCGCGGCCTGAATGATTTCTCGCCCAAGCCTTGGCCGGCGCGCTTCCGCGAAATGCAGGCGGCGGGCGGGCGCATCGACATCGCGGACGCGCGCGTGCAGCAGGGCGACACGATCGCCGTCGGCAACGGCAGCCTGGCGCTCAGCGCCAACGGTCGGCTCGACGGGCAGTTGCGCGTGACCGTCGTCGGACTTGAGCCGTTCCTGGCCTCGATCAATGTCCAGCGGACGGTGCAGTCTTCGCCGGACATGGACAAGGTTGCCGGCGCGCTCGACCGCATCTTGCCCGGGCTTGGCGGTATGGCGCGCCAGCAGGCCACCAACTCCAATTTCTCGCTCGGCGTCATGCTGCTGGGCCAGCAGACTGTGTTGGAAGGCCGGCCGGCGGTGACGCTGCCGCTGCGCTTCGACGACGGTACGGTGTTCCTCGGGCCGATCCGGATCGGCGACACGCCGGCGCTCTTTTAAGCCGCCCACGGAAGCAAAGCTGAAAGATTCGGCGTGCATATTGCTCGGTGACTGAGCAACGAAATTCCCTGGAGGAAGGCCGTGGCCAATCCCACCTGTCCGCACTGTAACAACAACGCGTTCGAGCTTCACGAGGCCGGCGTCGCCGGCTCTAAGCGCCGCGTCTTGATGCTGCAATGTGCGAAATGCGGTACCCCGTTCGGGACGAGGGACGTTTTCGATTACGGCGCTTTGCTGCTGGAGCAGGATACCCGCATCAAGGCGATCGAACATCAAATGGCGTTGATCGCAACCCAGCTCTCGCATATCGGGCGGATCGTCACCGGGCTCGCCAACCAGCACACGATCTGAGCGGTCCCGTCGGTATTCTAATCTCCCTCGGCCGCGTAAGGCTTCGGCAGCGGCTCGATGCCGGGATGCGGGCGGCCGAAATCAGGCGCGGGTGAATCCTGGCCGATGTCGACGATGCCCTTGCGGATCGCGCGCGTGCGCGTGAAATGCTCGAACAGCGCCCTGCCGTCGCCGTTGCGGATCGCCTTGGTCAAGAGCGAGATGTCCTCGTTGAAGCGGCCGAGCATTTCCAGGACCGCGTCCTTATTAGCGAGGAAAACGTCGCGCCACATCGTGGGATCGGAGGCGGCGATGCGGGTGAAATCGCGGAAGCCGCCGGCGGAGAATTTGAGCACCTCGGAGCGCGTGACGTTCTGCATTTCGTCGGCGGTGCCGACGATGGTGTAGGCGATCAAATGCGGCAGATGGCTGGTGATCGCGAGCACCAGGTCGTGGTGGTCAGCCGTCATGGTTTCCACGTTGGCGCCGAACAGGCGCCAGAAAGCGGCGAGCTTGTCCACGGCCGTGGCGTCCGCACCTTCGGGCGGCGTCAGGATGCACCAGCGGTTGACGAACAATTCGGCAAAGCCCGCGTCGGGACCGGAATATTCGGTGCCGGCTACAGGATGCGCCGGCACGAAATGCACGGTCTTCGGCAGATGCGGCGCCATGTCGCGAACGATCGCGCCCTTGACCGAGCCAACGTCGGACACGATCGCGCCTGGTGAAAGATGCGGGCCGATCTCCTTGGCCACCTCGCCGCAGGCGCCGACCGGAATGCAGACGATCACCAGATCGGCGCCTTCGACCGCGGCGGCGTTGCTTTCCACCACCTGGTCGGCGAGGCCGAGTTCGGCCACGCGCCGGCGCGTCTGTGCTGAGCGCGCTGTCGCCACGATCGAGCCGACGGCATTCTGCGCCCGCGCGGCGCGGGCGATCGACGACCCGATCAGGCCGACGCCGATCAGCGCCAGGCGGTTGAACAGCGGCGCCGGTTTGCTCACGCCGCTTTTCCCAGGAATTCCGCCAGCGCCTGCACCACCAGGCGGTTGGCCTCCTCGGTGCCGACGCTCATGCGCAAAGCGTTCGGCAGCTTGTAGGCGCCGACCTGGCGCAGGATCAGGCCGCGCTTGGTGAGAAACGCGTCGGCGTCCTTGGCGGTCTTGCCCTTGGTCTCGGGGAAGTGGATGAGCACGAAATTGGCGACGCTCGGCGTCACCGGCAGTCCGAGCTTGCCGATCTCCTCGGTGAGCCAGCCGAGCCAACGCGTGTTGTGCGCGCGCGAGCGCTCGACGTGCGCCGCGTCGCGGATCGCCGCGATGCCGGCGGCGATCGCCGGCGCGTTGACGTTGAACGGTCCGCGGATGCGGTTGATCGCGTCCACAATATGCGCTGGGCCATACATCCAGCCGAGGCGGAGCGCGGCGAGGCCATAGATCTTGGAGAAAGTGCGGCACATCACGACGTTTTCCGACGTCGCCACCAGCTCGATGCCGGATTCGTAGTCGTTGCGCTGCACGTATTCGGCATAGGCTGCGTCGAGCACCAACAGCACATGCGCCGGCAACGCCTTGTGCAGCCGCTTGACCTCGTCGAACGGAATGTAGGTCCCGGTCGGATTATTCGGGTTGGCCAGGAACACGACCTTGGTGCGCGGCGACGCGCATTTGAGAATGGCGTCGACGTTGGCGGTGAAATTCGTCTCCGTCGCGACCACGGGCTTCGCCCCGGTGCCGAGCGTGGCGATCGGATAGACCAGAAAGCCATGCGTGGTGTGGATCGCCTCGTCGCCGTCGCTCAAGTAGGCGCGCGCGATCAGATTGAGCAGGTCATCGGAGCCGGCGCCGCACACGATGCGCGCCGGATCGAGCCCAAACACGTCGCCGATCGCTTCGCGTAAGGCCGAAGCCGAGCCGTCCGGATAATCTTCCAGATGCTCGGCGACCGTACGGTAAGCGGCGATCGTGCTCTCACTCGCGCCCAACGGCGTTTCGTTGGACGAGAGCTTGAACACTTTGGCGACGCCAGGCGCGCTACTCTTGCCAGGGATGTAAGGGGCGATGTCGAGTACGCCGGGGCGCGGTTGCGGTCGGTTGGCGGTCATTCACTCAACTCCAGAGGCGCGTCTCTTTCTTCTCCCTCTCCCGCCTGCGGGGGAGGTAAAGATCAGGTGGCGCCAACCGTATAGCGGGTCGCGTGGCTGCCGACGAGGGCCGCCGAACGAACCGTGGCCCCGGCTTTGACCAAGGCGGCGCTGATCGCCTCGAGCGTCACGCCCTTCGGCAGGGTGATCAGCAGAGCGGCGCCATCGAATGCGCGGTCGGGCAGGGCGATGAAATCGGCGAGCGCCGACAGCGCCTGCGCGGGCCCTGCACCCCAGCCGGAGACGCGCACGCTCCAGACCGCTGCGTCGGTCGCCATGGCGTCGGCGGCGACCCTCGAGATTACGAACACCGGCAGCGCGGCAGGATGGTCGGCACGCTCGACGAAGGGCAGGCGGGCGATGATCTTGGGCGCGGCGTCGAATTCGAGCGCGCTCCACCAGGCGCCGGCCGCCGGCACGGCGAAGGCCGGCACCAGGCCGAGGTCGCCCTTCGAGGACGACACCGCCTCCACCACCGCAGCGGCGCCCATATGCGGCACGAAAGGCACCGTGAAGCCGAAATGAAATCGCGCGGAATCGCGCATCAGGGCATCGCCCGCCGAGAGATCCG
>Ga0335078_10009080_pt1 | contig 14750 bp, 11 predicted proteins | sample Lox_Sample_32_FD_206711 | JGI IMG/M metagenome (GOLD analysis project Ga0335078, IMG submission 206711) | Soil microbial communities from Loxahatchee National Wildlife Refuge, Florida, United States - Lox_Sample_3.2 | ecosystem: Environmental > Terrestrial > Soil > Wetlands | place: USA...
CTGGGTGTCGGTGGTGATTAGTTATTCGGGCCTGGAGGCACTCGGTCTTCCACAGACTACGCTGCAAAGCTTCCCTGAGGCATTCCGCGTAGGGATGGCGGCACGTTCTCGTCAGTTGCGGGACGAGGGGGTCAACGACCCAAGGAACTGGGAGCCAGTGTTCGGCAAAGGTCAGATCCACATCGCACTCAGCGCCTTCAGCGACTCCATGGAAAAGTGGCGCCGTGTGGTCGCTGCCGCCCGCGAACAGTACGAGGGTTTCTCGGGCGTTAAGCTCCTGGCCGTGCAGGATTTCGGCGCGCAACCGGGTGATCTCAACTCGCTAGGCTACAAGGATGGCATCGACCAGCCGGCGATCGAAGGCAGCGGCGTCGAGCCGCTGCCGGGCCAGGGACCGCCGATCAAGGCCGGCGAGTTCATCCTCGGCTATCCTGGCGAGGCGGGAGTTCCGGTTCCGATGCCGCAGCCGGACATACTCGCTCGCAACGGCACCTATGTCGGCTTCCGCAAGTATCAGACGCGCGTCGGCGCGTTCAATCGCTTCCTGCGGGCGAATGGGAGCACCGAGGCGGAACGGGAATTGGTCGCCGCCAAGCTCGTTGGCCGTTGGCGTAGTGGCGCTCCGCTGACGCTGGCGCCGGAGGTCGACAACCCAGCGCTCGGCGCTGATCCGCAGCGGAACGACGATTTCAATTACGCGAACGATCCACACGGCCGGCAGGTGCCGCTCGGCGCTCATATCCGCCGCATGAATCCGCGTGACACGCAACTCACCCGACTGACCGATGTCAACCTGCATCGCCTCATAAGGCGCGGCGCGGCCTATGGAAAGCCGTACGATCCAAACGCGCTGTCCGAAGCCGATGACGAGGTTCCGCGCGGCGCCATCTTCCTTTTCATCAGCGCCAGGGCGATGGACACGATGGAGTTTCTGCAACAGGAGTGGATCAACGACGGCAACTTCATTGGGATCGGTAGCGAGCGCGATCCCATCATCGGGCGGCAGGAGGAAGGGGCGGCTTTCACCATTCCAAAGGAGCCCGTCAGACGGCGCCTCCACGGCATCGAAACCTTCAACGTGCTTCGCGGCGGCGAGTATTTCTTCATGCCGAGCATCAGCGCCCTGAAGTGGCTTGCGAACCTGAGCCCGTGAAGGGAGGCGGCTCATGTCCGATCACATTGACGGTCCCCGGTCGATTGGCGAGCCCGCGGCCGACCTCACCGACCTCTTTTCATTCACGAGTCCGGAGAACGCCGCGCGCACTGTCCTCAGCGCGTGCGTGTTCCCGTCGGCGGGCGAAGATGCCATCTTCTCTAATGCCATCGACTACTCGATCGCCGTTCGTCGCATCACTGTCGCTGGCCTCGGGAACGCGGCGAAGTTCGAGCCCTCGCCTGAGGAGATCCGCTTCAGCTTCCGATTCGAGGTCCTGACGCGAGACGCCGCTGGTCATGTGATCCAGCGCGGTGTTTGCAAACTGCCGGGCGGTCGTGAACTTTCGTTCACCGTAAATGACCCGCAGGGGGCATCAACACCGGAGGGCGATTTCCGCGTGTTCGCCGGACTGCGCTCCGACCCTTTTTACCTCGCCTGGACCGCGGCAGAGCTCAAGAGAGTTCCCAATCTGCTGCAGCACGACAACGTTCTCTGCATGGTGGTCGAATGCGACACACGCCGGACGCTCGATCCCGCGAAGGGATCGTTGTTTGGCGCGATCGCCGAAACCGTTCCCCTCCCGCAGTCTCGAGCGCCGGTCGCGCACCCGGTGGCGCGCATCGATTGGGTCGGTCGCCCGGAGCAGACCAACATACGGCTCAGCAATCCCGCCATCGCGGGTCCGGACCTGCGCGATCTGTGGAATCAGCAGACACCGTTCGCGATTGCCAAGGAACTGCAGCCACTGTTCCTGCAACGCCTGAGGGACAGCTTCGCCAACTGGGACCTGCGCGATGGCAAGGCCGATTGGACGCCGGACGCGCTCGCCGCCAACGCGAGAGTGTTCCTGGATGATTTTCTGCTGTTCGATGTGGCCAAGCCGATTACGGACGATAGTCACCTCGAAATTGAGAAGAGCACGATCAATGGCCGCCCCTACCAGACCGGAGGGGGCCGCACGGTCGACGCGAACGTCATCGATATCCTCCTCACCTGGCTCGTCAATCACGATAGGCAGTTCCTGCAAGGTGGGGCGACGCAAGCGACCCAGCGCGGCCTGAAGGTGTTTCCGTACTTCGCGACCCCGAACACGGAAGTACAGTCCGTCGCCGAGTCCGTCGAGCTGTCCGCGGCGGCTGATGAGGTGTGGTCGGTGATGGGACGATTCAGTCTCGACTGGCATCCCGCGGTCGCCCGCGTCCGCCTGAGCGGCTCAGGGATCGGTCAGCTCCGAACGCTCACAACAGTCGACGGCCGGGAGATCATCGAGCGCCTCGACCGAGTCGACGAGGCGAGGCGTTCCTATCGCTATACGCTGGTCGCCGGTGTTCCCGCTTCTCACTACGCCGGCACCCTCGAAGTGAAGCCGAAAGGCCGCGGCTCCGTGGCAGCCTGGCGCGTCGACTTCCTGGCGGACAATCAGCCCGACATTGTCGTCAGGACCATGGTCACCGGATTGATCGAAAGCGGCCTCGGAAATCTCAAGACCCGCTTCGGCGAGATGAAATGACCGCCAGCGCGGAGACTGACCAGCTCGCTCCATACGTGACCGACGGAGAGATCGCCGCGATCAACCTCGAGAGCGCACGCCGCCGTGCATGGGCTCGCTTTGCGCAGGACCCAAGCCGGCCCGGAATGGCCGAAGAGATCGTGGATAAAGAAGGACTGGCCGCGCAGTTCCTCGGGGATCTGGATGCATTCGATCGCCTGGACGCGCTCGCCGCCCAATTCGCGCGCGTGGATGACTCAGCTCGCGCAGCACTCATTCAAGCCGAGGTGGCTTCGGCAGCGCATCGTTTCGATGATGCGCGAGCGCACCTGGCGCGTGCGGCACAGCTGAACGGGCCAGACGACTCGATTCAGCGCCAATTGCTGACGATCGACCAGGCACGCGGGGAATCGCTCGATACCGTGCTGGAAGCACGCCGCCGACTCGCGGCGGCGAGCGGGCGGATCGAGGATCTGGTACCTCTCGGCGCCACACTCGCCGATCTCGACCGTTTCGCCGAAGCAGATGGCGTCTACCGCCAAGGGTTTCGTACTTACCGAGGCACGTCACCGTTCCCGCTGGCGTGGCTCTGTTTTCAGCTCGGCGCGCTCTGGGGCGAGCTCGTCCCCGTGCCGGATCTGTCGCTCGCCGCACTCTGGTACGCACGCGCCATTGCATACTTGCCCCGCTATGTGCGGGCGCGAGTCCATTTGGCGGAGATATACGCAAGTCAAGGGCAGGCCCAGGAAGCCGAGGCTGCGTTACGGCCGGCGCTTTCGAGCAGCGATCCGGAGGTGCCCTGGCGTCTCGCGGATGTGCTCAGTGCCGAGGGAAGACACGAAGAGGCCCGGAAGGAGCTTGAGGCTGCACGGCGCGGCTTCGAGGAACTTCTTGGCAAACACTGTCTCGCGTTCGCGGATCATGCTGCGGAGTTCTACGCAGGCAGCGGTGGCGACTGCCGCCGGGCGCTTGAACTCGCACGCGCGAACTTCGCCAATCGCGCGACGCACCGTGCGGCCAGGCAGGCCAGTGCAATCTGGGAGAGATGCGGGTCAACCTGACACGCGCAGAATGGAATCGCCTCGCGGGTTTCTACGGGGCAATAGCGCTGCTGCACGCCCTGGGCGGAGGCCTGGTACTGCGATATGCCGCAGAGTTCCCCGCGCTCATCGGTCTTGGGCTCGCCGCCTATCTCTTGGGGCTAAGACATGCGTTCGATGCCGACCACATCGTTGCGATCGACGATACGGTGCGCTATCTGCTGCAAAAACGGAGCCTTCCGCTCGGCGTAGGCTTCTTCTTTTCCTTAGGCCATTCGACTGTCGTGCTCGTCATTGCTGTTGCATCGGCGCTCGCGGCTGCGCGGTTGAAGCATCAGCTGCCAGCACTGCAGCACATCGGTGCTGTTCTCGGCAGCGCCGTGTCTGCGACCTTCCTCTTGCTCATCGGCCTGCTGAATCTCGCGATTCTGCGGGACCTGATTGCGGCGCGCCACGGGCGGATGCAGTCAGGCCGAGACCGTGCGCACGCGCCGCACGAGCGCAGCGCACGGGGCATGATCACCTGGTTGCTGGGGCGGCGCTGGCTGCGGGTCGTCAGCCACACTGGGCAGATGTATCCGGTTGGACTGCTTTTCGGATTAGGCTTCGATACCGCCTCGGAAATCGCGCTGATCGCGATGACGGCGGCCTCCGGCAGCGCTGTGCCGCTCGCGGCGGTCCTGTCGTTGCCGCTGCTCTTTGCGGCAGGCATGTTGGCAGTGGATACGACGGACGGCGTTCTGATGTCCCGGGCCTATAGCTGGGCGCTCGGCGACCCGTTGCGTAGGCTCACATATAACGTCGTCGTGACCTGCACGTCTGCTTGCCTGGCGCTGACCATCGGAGCGGTACAGGGCACATATCTCATCTCTCGTGCGCTCAAGGCGGGGCGCGCCCTGCCATCCTTCCTGGATGTGGTCGACAGCAGTGTCACGGGCTCGCTCATTGTGTTTCTTCTCTTGCTCGCCTGGACCCTGTCGGTCTGGATGGCTCGGCGCCGCGAGGCGGCGGCAGCGGAGACCCTCGATACTCGCTCTTAATGTGGTACTAGGAGCGCTTGCCGGCGAGGGCTTGTTCCTCGCTCAACGTGTAGAGGGCCTCGGGAACCGCCTCAAGCCTTTGCCGCGGGATCGGTTTACCGCTGCGGTCTGACAACCCGTAGGTGCCTTCCTCAATCTTCTTCAAGGCGCGATTGACGCGGTCGAGGCGTTCCACGTCGCGGCGGACGAGGTTCCCTTCGCGTTCGAGCGTGTCGAGTTGCTGCGCGTCATCTTCCAGTTCCAGGGCGTCAGTGACGCGCTGGGTCTTGATATCGGCTTCTTCCGATTCGGCGGCCTGCGAGGCGGCGACCAGAGTCGCGCGCAAGCGCAGCAAGTGCCGACGCTGCTGTTTCACGAACGCCGCATCGATTCCGGCTTTGACGGTCTTCATATCAACCTTGCCAGCTCCCTGAGCAAGTTGTAATCGAAGGAAAGCCGTACGCTTCCCCCGTCGCGTGTCCATCCGCGGTGCTGAAGATCTTACGCCACCTCAGAGCTTGACGACATCCAGGAGTGCCTGGGCAAAGGCCTGTGGCGCTTCCTGCGGGAGGTTGTGTCCGATCCCGCCGTTGAGGTTTCGATGCAGGTACCTGCCCGTGAATTTGTGTGCGTAGGCGCTGGGCTCCGGATGCGGCGCACCGTTCGCGTCCCCTTCCAGCGTGATGGTGGGAACCCCGATGGTCGGGAAAGCGGCCAGGCGCCTCTCGAGTTCGTCATAGCGGGATTCGCCCTGGGCCAGCCCGAGCCGCCACCGATAGTTATGGATGACGATGTCAACGTGATCGGTGTTGTCGAAGGCGGCTGCCGAGCGATCGAAGGTGGCCTGATCGAAGTTCCATTTTGGCGAGGCTATCTGCCAGATGAGTTTCGCAAAGTCGTGCCGGTACTTGTCATAGCCGCTCCGGCCGCGGTCGGTCGCGAAATAGTATTGGTACCACCATTGCAGCTCGGCCTGCGGGGGCAACGGCGCTTTGCCGGCCTCCTGACTGCCGATCAGGTAGCCACTCACCGCTACCAGGGCCTTGCAACGCTCGGGCCACAGAGCCGCGACGATGTCGGCGCTGCGGCCGCCCCAGTCGTAGCCCCCGAACGTCGCGCTCTGAATCTTCAGGGCATCCATCAGGTCGATCACGTCGCTCGCCAGAGCCGCCGGCTGGCCGTTGCGGACCGTCGAGCTCGAGAGAAATCGGGTGGGCCCATAACCGCGCGCAAACGGCACGATGACGCGGTAGCCAGCGGATGCCAACACAGGGGTGACGTCGACAAAACTATGGATATCGTAAGGCCACCCATGCAGCAGCATGACAGCAGGACCGTTCGCGGGACCCTCCTCGATGTAACTGACGTTCAATGCACCCGCATTGATCCGTTTGAGTGGAGGGAACGAACGGGCGGACCCTGGCATGGCCGCTGGCGCCTTGGGCGCGTCAGCGCTCTCGCCGTGGGCCTCTGCAAAGGAGGTCATGAGAGGGCTCGCGGCAAGAGTCATCGCGGCGGTGCCGAGGAATCTGCGGCGGTCGGTGCTGTGCAACATGAGTGGCGTCCGTTTGACATGGAGCGAGGGGCCCTGCTGACGCGGGCATCAGAACAGAAAAGCATCACGATGCCGATAGGACATTGGTATCGGCGGATGCTCGGGAAGCCCCTTACACCATCGTGCTATCGCGCGCACAGCCCGGCTGTGCTCAAGATGGGCGTCAGTCACCAGGAGTGCTTCGGTGTACACCGTTCCTCTTGAGAAGGCAGGGCAGGGCCATCTGTGACCCGTCGTCAGCTCGTGAGCACGGCGGTGTCGGCAGGCGCCGTAGCAATGCTTGTCGGAGCGCTCTGGACCGGCGTCAAGAGTGAGCCGCGGCCGGTGATGCCCGCAAGCGTCCCGCTCCGATTCGAAGGGGAGTTGCCGTCACTCAATGGTGCGGTTCAATGGCTCAATTCCCCGCAGTTGAGCGCTGGGGGGCTGCGCGGCAAGGTCGTCCTGGTCGAGTTCTGGACCTATACCTGCATCAACTGGCGACGCACGCTGCCTTACGTTCGTGCGTGGGCCGAGAAATATCGTAACCAGGGTTTGGTGGTGATCGGCGCCCATGCGCCCGAATTCAGCTTTGAGAAAGATCTGGCGAACGTCCGGGAATTCACCCACGAGTTCGGCATCGAGTATCCGGTCGCCGTCGATACCGACTTTCGCATCTGGCGCTCTTTCAACAACCAGTACTGGCCCGCCCTCTATCTGGCGGATGCGCAGGGCCACATTCGTTACCATCAATTCGGCGAAGGCGCGTACCAGGAGACCGAGCTGGCGATTCAACAGCTGCTCGAGGCTGCAGGTCACCCGGGCTTCAGTCACGACCTGGTGACGATCGATCCCCAAGGCGCCGAGAAACCAGGCAATTGGCGTGAGCTCGGCTCTCCCGAGACCTACATCGGCTACGAGCTCGCCCGGGGCTTCGCCTCGCCGGCTGGCGCGGCGGCAGACAGGGTTCGGGCATACACAAGGCCACCGGAGTTAGCGCTGAACCAATGGGCTCTGACCGGTAGCTGGACTATCGGCCAGGAGGCCGCGGTGTCGAACGGGCCAGGCGGGCGCGTCGTGTACCGCTTCCACGCGCGCGATGTCAACCTCATCATGGCGCCGCCGAAGGGAAGCTCACTGCCTTTCCGCGTGCTCATCGATGGCCAGCCGCCGGGTGCCGCGCACGGGGTCGATGTCGACGAGCAGGGCAGGGGCACACTCGACAGACCGATGATGTATCAACTGATACGGGCGCTACCTGTCAGCGACCACGAGTTTGAGATTGAATTTGCCGGTCCGGGCGCGTCGGTGTTTGATTTCACGTTCGGGTAGACCGGGCAGCCGCCCTGCAGCCGGCCAACCGAGGCTGTTCACCGCGGGAAGCGACCTTGCCGGCGAGAGGCGGGTAGTGCAGCTCGCTCAGCATGATCTGGAATTCGGCGTCGGAGTAAGAACAGAGACCCATCGACACACGAGTGGAGGCGCACTTCGCGAGGAGCCGGGACGAGGGCTCGCGAACTTCGCGAGGGGGGTTAGGATCGAGGAATACGGCGCGCAGTTTTCTGATCCACCTGCAGGTCTTTGATGCCAGTCCCGACACAACAGAGATCAAATCAACGGGCCAGGGGCAGGTCGATTGCACGATGGTATCGGCGATCCCGCGTGGCATCCTCGCGAGGTGGCGGTAGTATCGATCTATGACCAGCTTTGACCTGACCCCACCCAGCGCGGAACAACGCGCCGCCATCATCGGCGCGTTAACTGTGGAAGAGCGGCACGTCTTGCTTGAGCACGGTACGGAAGCACCCTTCTGCGGCGTGTTCGTGGACAACCAAAAGGACGGCGTGTACACCTGCCGGTTCTGCGGTCTGCCGCTCTTCCGGTCGAGCGCCAAGTTTGACTCGGGCACTGGCTGGCCGAGCTTCTTTAAGCCTTTCGACGAGCGCCACATCCGGCGGGTGCGCGACACCAGCTATGGAATGACTCGCGTGGAGGAGGTGTGCGCGCGCTGTGGCAGCCACCTGGGACACGTTTTTCCAGACGGGCCGCCGCCAACCGGCGAGCGGCATTGCCTCAACTCGGTGTCCCTGTCGTTCAGGGAGCAGGGTCATCCGTTGCCGGACATGCTCGGACGGGGACCTCCAGAAGGTCGGGTGCTCGCCTAGTCCGACGGAATCAGCGGCCGGAAAGGTTCGGCAATGCAATCGAGTGACACGCGCTCCTGACACAGGTAACGAACTGTGTAGATTTGTTGATCCGAGGGTCACGGGGACTCTGCCCGCGCGCGAGGCGTTAGCATTCGCGCCGCGTGCCGATACCAAGGTATCAGGGTAATTATATTCGGTGTGTCGCATCCTCGAGTAGCTGACAAGAGGAGGCGCCATGCGCACGCACGATGACTGGGTCATCGGCGCATCATCTCGCACGAAGAAGTGCTTGAGTTGAGCCGGTGAGGAACTCATGACGGGTCCACCGCCGCCAGTCGTCGCGGTCGTTGACGACGATGAGTCGGTGCGCGAGTCCCTGCCCGACCTGCTGCGGGAGCTCGGTTACGCGGCAAGGGCCTTCGCATCAGCGCAAGAGTTCCTGGCGTTCGATCGTCTCGCCGACACGCGGTGCCTCATTCTCGATGTGGCTATGCCCGGCATGTCCGGGCCCGAGCTACAGCATGAGTTAGCTGTCCAGGGGCGCCCGATTCCAATCATTTTCGTTACCGCCCTGACCGACAGGAGCCTCGTCTCCGACCTCCTTCAGCGAGGGGCCGTGGCGTGCTTGATCAAGCCGTTCAGCGAGCAGGAACTCCGGGAGGCGCTGGCCACCGCGCTCCCAGGGACATGAGCGGGCGCTTGTGCGGCAGCCAAGTCCCTCGCGGAGCTTGTGAACATGGCCTCGCGCCTCGGCCGTCAGGCCGCGGGGAAGGCCTAGTTGAGCCCTACCGGCGCATCCTCCGACGAGTCCTTTTACGCACCGTGCGCCATGGAGAGGGGGCGAATTCTTCCAGTATTGCCAGCCGAACCGTCAGCCTCGATAGGAAGCGAGAATAAAAACGTGGCTCCCGGGCCGTCATTCGCTGTTGCCCATAAGCGGCCACGATGACTCTCAATGATGGAGCGACTGATGGATAGTCCGATGCCCATGCCGTTTTTCTTGGTTGTGTAGAACGCTTGGAACATGCTGTCCGCATCTTCCGGAGCGAATCCGGCCCCTGAGTCTCTGACGGACAGACGCACACCATCGCCGTCCCGTTCGCTCTTGACCAGCAATCCTCTCGGACCCTCGTCGATCCCAGCCATCGACTCCAATGCGTTGCGCAGCAGGTTCAGAATGACTTGCTGAATCTGCACACGATCACCGACGATGAATGGAAGATCCTCGGCAAGGTCGGTCCGCAAGATCACCCGCGCGGCCTGCAGCTCCCGCCACGACAGGGCGAGCACCTCTCGTGTAGCCGCGTTCAAGTCTACCGATTCGGTCGCTGCGTTCTTATTACTAAAGAGCGTCCGCAAGCGTGTGATTACTTCCGCCGCACGGTTGGCGTCTCGAATCGCACGCTGCGCTGTCTTCAGTGCGCCGTCGACATTGGGGGGATCGGCGCTCAGCATCCGCAGGCAAGTGTTGGCATTGGTGATGATGCCCGCCAGCGGCTGATTGACTTCGTGTGCGATCGACGCCGTCAGGACCCCCAGGGTTTCGGCCCTGGCGACACGCGTTAGCTCCGCCCGCAGCCTGTTGAGGGTTTCTTCCGAGAGTTGGCGCTCGATGGCGAGGCTCGCGATGTGCTTGAGCTGCTCAATGAGACGCAGATCAAGTGAGGTAGGCGCTCTTGGTTCACTGTGGTAAAGCGCGAAGGCGCCCAAGACCTTGCCAGCCGCGGAGGAAATCGGCGTTGACCAGGCCGACTGGAGCCCATGCGCCATGGCCATCGGGCACCATTTGTAATCCGCCCAGCGTGTCTCGGTCGTGAGGTTGGACGAAATGACTTGTTCGTCCAGAAACATCGCCATCGCGCATGGACCCGAATCCTCATTTACCGGGCGGCCAATGATTGAGGTGATGAAGCTGGTCGGCAGGCTCGGTGCGGCTCCGTGTGCCAGGTGCGCCCCGCTCGAGTCGGCCAACACGACGCTGCAGTAATAGCCGCTGGCCATGCTTTCGACCAGCCGACAGATCGCCTCGAGGACTTCGGACGTCGGGTGACCACTTGCCACCAATTCGAACAGCCGCTTTTCGCCGCCGAGCAGAACTTCCGCGCGCTTTTGATCGTCGACATCCGCCCGCATCACGTACCAAAGGCCAATGCGTCCCTCCGTGTCCCGCAACGGGAAGGCTCGCGTATGGAACCAACGGTAGACTCCATCCGTCCGGCGCAGGCGTTCCTCTACCTCGTACGGGTGGCCGGTTTCGGCCGCCTCCCTCCACGCGGCGCGAACGTTTGCTAGGTCATCGGGATGAACATGCTCGTCGATCGCACAGTGCTTCAATTCGTCCTGTGCGCCGCCGAAAAACTCCAGGGTCTGGCGATTTACGAGTTCGAACCGACCCTCCGGCGTCGCGAGAGCCGCAAGGGCCTCAATGTTGTCGCCGATCGATCGAAAATAATGCTCACGTGTTGAGGGCTGAAGCCACCACGGAGCACTCAGGGCTTCGTCGGCCCGCCCCCGGTCCTCGACGGCGGTATTCACTTGGCGTTCCCCGCAATAACCCCTCGGTTTATTTTGCGCCGCACACGGAAAGACGTCTATGGCACTTGGTATTGCCGCACTGCACATGAAGCCCATTTGTCTTGGGCGCGGAGAGGTAGCGATTTCGTCAGGGCACCGGTGCCAGCCCGTTCCCGCGCCTGCGGCCACTTTGAGGTGGCGTTCTGCGCTTCGCGCGGGGGGCTCAGTGCAGCTGCGAAGTTTCCCTCTCCCAGCCGCCCCCTAGGGCCTTGAAGACCGCAATTTGATCCTGCGCGAGGGCCGCATCTGATGATGCGACCGCGGCATCGAGGGCCACGAGGGACTGTTCGGTCGTGAGCACGTCAAGAGAGCTCAGCGAGCCGGCCGTGAACTCATCGCGGGCGATCTCGAAGGATCTATGGATGCTGCGCTGGGCCTCGACCAGAGCCTGTCGACTATCGAGCGCTGCGCGGTAGGTGGTGAGTGCCTGCTCGGCCTCCTTCAATGCCGTGAGTACCACCGAATCGAACGACGCGAGGGCGGCCAGCTGCCGAGCCTTGGCCTGCCGCACGCGGGCCCGCGCACCGAGTTGATTGGGGAACGACCAGGTAATCGAGGGGCCCACCCCCCAGGTGAGCCCGGCATTCGTGGTGAGCTGCGATACCTCCGTGGCCGCGCCGCCATAGAAGCCGGTCAGTCGGATGGTCGGATAGAGCTCTGCCGTGGCCACCCCAATCGCGGCGGTCGCCGCGGCGAGCCGCCGCTCCGCCTGGCGCACGTCGGGACGGCGCCTGATGAGCGCGCCCCCATCGCCCACGGGAATGAGGGCTCCGAGATGCGGCGGCGTGTCGCAGGTCTCCAGCTCCCGGGGCGCGTTGACGGGCGTTCGGCCGAGCAGGGCCGCCACTTCAAAGAGCGCCGCGCGGCGCAGCCCCTGGAGCTGCGGAATGGTCGCGCTCACCTGCGAAACGAGCGCCTGCGACCGCTGCACATCGAACTCCGAATTCCCTCCCGCCTCGTAACGCCGCGCGGCGATCTCCGACTCACGGGCAACGATCTCGAGCGAGTGCCGCGCGACGGTGAGCTGTTCCCCGAGCGCGCAAATCTCGGCGTACCCGCGCGCGGTTTCGGCGGCGACCACGACTCGGACGGAGTCGCGGGCTGCAGCGACGGACTCGGCAGTGGCGCCCGCTTGCTCGATGGCCCGGTGAATGCGGCCGAAGAGATCGACCTCGTAGGCGACCCTAAAGGAGTCCTCAAACAACCAGAGCGTCTGCGGTCGGTGACCGCCGAGCTCGAGAATCTCATCCGTGACGGCATCGCGGCCGCGGACTCCGGCTGCGGCTACTTCCGTGGATGGGTAACGCTCGGCGTGTGCGGCCGAAAGTGCAGCGCGGGCGGCGAGCAGGTTGGCATCGGCAGCCGCCAAATCCCGGTTCGCCATGAGCGCCTCGCGCACGAGCTCATCGAGCCGCCGATCGTCGTAGAGTCGCCACCAGGCGTCAGGGGGCGGCGCGAAAGTTTCCAGCGAAGTATCGAGCGATACGAGCGGCGCGTCGGCGCCTGCCGGCAATGCTGGCGCGCGGTAATTGGGCCCGGCATGGCACGCCGCGAGGCAAGCGAGAGCGATGCCGGTCAGTGCGGCGACGGCGGCTCGATCAGGATGCGCCGGGGCGACCTTCATGACCTCGTGGAGCTCCAACTCGCAAACAACCCCGGGGCCGAGGCAGGCCCCTGGGGAGCGGCGCGACGGGTGACGAGGATCAGAAGCGCCACGGCTGTCAAGAACGCGACGGCCACGAAGCCATCCATCACCGCCTGCGTGGTGGCCGCCGCCCGCACCACGTTTCCGAGCAGCGCTTCCCCGCGATGCATGGCGCCCACAGGATCGAGGTCGCGCGTGGCGGCTGCGCCATAGGCATGAATTCTCTCGAGCACCGACGCATCCCCCGCTTGCACGTGAACGCCGATCAGGTTCGAGGCGATCTGCTCGCGCACCCGGCAGAGCGTGGTGATGAACGCCGAACCGATTTCGCCACCCATGAGCCGAGCGGTTTGCAAGACGGCCCCGAAAGTCAGTGCGTGCTCAGGTTTCAGGTGAAGGATGCCGAAGAAGATTACGCCGGAGAGCGCAAAGCTCTGCCCTAGCGCCTGCAGCATGGCGGAAGGAATGAACTCGGCCGGGCCCCAGGCCGGCGTGATTTTGTAGGCGACAATGAGACAGGCGACACTGACAAAGATGAAGCCGATCGAGGCAATCACACGAGGGTCCGACCGACGCAGCATCAGGCCCGCCAGGGGGCAGAAGAGAAGTTGAGGAGCCGCGATCCACAGCAGCGCGCTTCCCACCTCGAGGTCGCGATAGCCCCGCACCGAGCCGAGATACAGCGGGATCAGATAGCTCGTCGCGAGAATCGTCAGACGCAGGAACGCAATCAGCACGAACTGGCTTGGCATCGGCGCCCCGAAGACGACCCTGAGGTTCAGCAGCGGATGGGGTGTGATGGCCTCGTGAGCGAAGAACGTCAGGAGCAGCAGGGCTCCGGCCAGGAGCAGCCCCCACTCCAGCCCAGAATTCAACCAGTCGAGTCGATTGCCCTGATCGAGCGCCGCGTAGATCAACGCAAGCCCCGAGCCGCCGGTCATCAGACCGAAGAGGTCGGCCGGGGGACGCACGGTGATCGGTTTATGCGCGACCCCCTGGTGCAGGCAGAGCGTCATGACGAGCGCGAGCGGCACGTTCTGCCAGAAGATCCAGTGCCAGGAATGATGCTCGAGGTACCAGCCCTCGAGTGAGGCGGAGATGTTGAGCGACAATTCAAGATTTAGCGCATAGAGCGCGATGCCGAAGGCCCAGTACCTGGGTGGCATGTTGAGGAGCACGAAGCTCAAGGTCAGAGGGATGAAGAATCCCGACGCGAGTCCGCCCAGAAACTGCATCGCCAGCAGCATGGGCAGCGTCGCGGAGAACGGCGTCAACAGCGAAATCACTGCGAAGGCGAGCGAGGACCAGATCAGTACACGGCGCGGGCCGAAGGCAGCGCCCATCCAGACGGCGGGGACGGTGATGAACATCTGCGCTACAGTCTGTGCGGTCGTAATCCAGGCACCCTCATCGAATCCGGCGCTCACGGCGCCGCGAATGTCGGCGAGCCCGAAACTTGATAGCCGCCCGTTCAACGTCGCGATGAAGGTCCCCATAAGTACCGCGACAAGTCCCAGCCACGGAATGGAAGTCGGCGGTGAGGGGAGCGTCGGCGCGATCAGGCCGGCATCCCGCACTGGCGCTGCGGCGCTCATGGGCGATCCTGAGCGTAGATCCGCGCTTCCACGGACAGGCCCGGGACGAGTCGATCGGCGAGCCCGCCGGCATCGTCGATCGCGATCTTGACGGGAATTCGTTGTACCACCTTGGTGAAGTTGCCCGTGGCGTTGTCCGGTGGTAGCAGCGCGAACTCGGCTCCCGAGGCGGGCGCGAACGTCAACAGATGGCCACGAAGCCTGTGTCCGGGAAAGCTGTCGACCGTGATTTCAGCCTTCTGCCCGACCGCCATGTGAGTAATCTGGGTCTCCTTGAAGTTTGCAATCACCCACACCTGCGGCAACGGCGTCAGCGTCGTGATCTGCGTGCCAACGCCGACCAGTTGCCCGGGCTTGACCTGGCGTCGGCCGATCGCGCCGTCCTGTGGGGCCGTAATGGTCGTGTACCGCAGATTGAGCTGCGCAGTGATGAGCGCGGCGCGCGCCGCTGCAAGGCTCGCCTCGCTTTGTTGGAGCTGACCGTCGAGTACCGCAAGGTCGCGCTCGGCGGCGCGTTCTTGCGCTCGATTCTGGGCAAGTTGCGCCTCGAGCAG
>Ga0335078_10009081_pt1 | contig 14750 bp, 10 predicted proteins | sample Lox_Sample_32_FD_206711 | JGI IMG/M metagenome (GOLD analysis project Ga0335078, IMG submission 206711) | Soil microbial communities from Loxahatchee National Wildlife Refuge, Florida, United States - Lox_Sample_3.2 | ecosystem: Environmental > Terrestrial > Soil > Wetlands | place: USA...
CCCACCCGGTCCCCGGCAACCCGGTCCCCCTGGCGACCCGGCCCCACTGACCCACTGGGTCCCGGCTGCCCCACCCGCCCCACCACCCCCCAGCGGCGTCGCTCTCGCTCGGTAAGCGTGGATGATTTCCGCTGTTGGCGCAGCAGTTAGCGTCCACGTTTGGCCCCCAACGAGTCTCCTCCCTCCCATCCGCCCGGCGCGCTGTCACTGAACTGAGCGGTGATCTTGAAGAGGGCGGTGCGCAAGTGCTCACGCCCGGCCACCGCCAGCCCGCCCTCGAGGCCGCCCGGACCGGGCGGGCACGGGCGGTTAGGCATCGTGTGCAAGCCGGCCGCCCGGCTTCTGTGTGTTCCCGGCCGACTACGCAGAACTGATCAGCCCCCTCGCTCTTTCGTAATAAATCTGGCAAACCGTATATGACATGGTTCGGATTCTTTTGTTACTCCGGTAAGTGACCAAGGTCACTGCTAGTCTCCTGAACCTCAGGGGGGTCTGCGAATCTCCTTCGTAGCTATCTCGTTACAATTCCGAACCGCCTACACCCTGCAGAGGCCAGAGTCATGGGCTTGCGTCTCCGGTCGATCCGCCAGAAGATCCTGCTGCTCGTGCTCGTCCCGGTGATTTCCCTGGTCGGGCTGTACATCTTCGTGACCGTCATAACGGCCAGAGATGCCATCAACCTGGCTCGCACCGACACACTCAAGAACGCCACTGGCGTGCCCGTTGGCGCGTTCCTGACCACGCTCGACTCCGAGCGGCCACTGGCCCTGGTCTACCTTTCCCGGCCCACCGCGGGGAATCTCGTCGCACTGTCGGCGGCCGAGGGCCGGACCAATGGCGCGATAGCCGCCATGCGGACCGCCCTGAAGTCCGAGGGCACCATGGGCAACGCGTCCACCCCGGAGAAGCAGGCGATCCTCACCCTGGCCGGTGCGGTCAGGTCACTCCCCGGGCTGCGCTCCCAGGTCCGCGCCCAGGCGATCACCAAGTCGCAGGCGTTCAGCGACTACAACGCCCTGGTCCAGGACGGTTACCAGGTGCTCAATGAGGTGATCCGCCAGGAGACCAGCTCCACAGTGGTCGCGAACGGTGAGGCCTTCGTCCGGATGGGCAAGTCGGAGGAGATGCTGCTGCGCGAATCCGCGCTGGTGACGGCGGACATGGCGGCCGGGGCGTACCCGGCCAGCGACCGGGTGGCCATCACCGAGCTGATCGGCGCGCGCAAGCAGCTGGCCTCGCAGACGCTGGCCGATTTCGATCCCCAGTACCGGGCCTTCTACACAAGGGACGTCAGCCCGCAGGCCACCGCCGCCCTGTCGGGACTGGAGACCCGGCTGGTCAATGACACCGTCACCGGCCGGCCACCCCCGGTGTCGCCGGACGCGTGGGGACAGGCCGTCGGCGGGGTAGCCGCCGGGCTGTCCAGGGCGGGCACCGAGGCCTCCAACGAGCTGACCGTCAAGTCACAGGACCAGGCGCACTCCACCTACCTGACCCTCGCGCTGGCCGGCGGGCTGGGCCTGCTGGCCGTGGCGATGTCCATCGTGGTCTCCATCTGGATCGGCCGCGGCCTGGTCCGCGAGCTGGCCCGGTTGCGCCAGGCGGCGCTGGAGATGGCGAACGAGCGGCTGCCGGACGTGGTGCACCGGCTGGCCGTCGGCCAGCAGGTCGACGTGGACGCCGAGGCGCCCGAGCTGCCGCCGGCCGAAACCGAGGAGATCGGCCAGGTCGGGCAGGCCTTCGCGGCGGTCCAGCGGACCGCGGTGGAAGCCGCCGTGGGCCAGGCCCGGCTGCGCCAGGGGATCAGCGATATCTTCCGCAACCTGGCCCGGCGCAGTCAGTCCCTGCTGCACCGGCAGCTGACCCTGCTGGACGCGATGGAACGCCGGGCCAAAGAGCCCGAGGAACTCGAGGACCTGTTCCGCATCGACCATCTGACCACCCGCATGCGGCGGCACGCGGAAAGCCTGATCATCTTGTCTGGTGACGCCCCGGCGCGGGGCTGGCGCCGCCCGGTGCCGTTCGTAGACGTGCTCCGCGCCGCAGTGGCCGAGGTGGAGGACTACACCAGGATCAAAGTGACCGCGACCACCAAGGCGGCCATCGGCGGGCCGGCGGTGGCCGACGTCATCCACATGATCGCGGAGCTGGCGGAGAACGCCGTCGTCTTCTCCCCGCCGAACACACCCGTGCTGATCACCGGGGACATCGTGGGCCGGGGTTTCGCTGTGGAGATCGAGGACCGCGGGCTGGGGCTGAGTGAGGAGCGCCGGGCCGAGCTCAACGAGCTGCTGGAGAACCCGCCCCCGTTCGACCTGTCCGGCAGTGACCAGCTCGGCCTGTTCGTGGCCAGCCAGCTGGCCAAGAAGCACGGCATCCGGATCTCACTGCGCTCCTCGCCGTACGGGGGCACGACGGCGATTGTGCTCATCCCGGTCAGCCTGGTCGTGGGCGAGGACGGCTACGCGGAGAGCGGGCCCGAGCCAGACATCGCCCCGGTAGCTCAGCTGACCGGCCGCCACGCGGCCCGCGAGGACACCGGCAGCATGGCTGGCGTACTGGGTGGTTTGGCCGTCGGCCCGGATAGCTACCTCTCAGCGGGCGGCGCCGCCACGTCCCCTGACATCTACGCCGATGCCCCCGGCGGTTCCGCTGCGGCGCCAGGCGCTTTCACCGACGCCCCAGGCGCTTTCACCGACGCCCCAGGCGCTTTCACCGAGCCGCCACGCGCTTTCACCGAGCCGCCAGGCGCTTTCACCGAGCCGCCAGGCGCTTTCACCGAGCTACCCCGCGCATTCACGGAGCCACCACGCGGTTTCGCCCGTGGGTCCGCCGGTCCCGATGCTCCGGGTGGCCTCGCCGGCACCACCAGCCAGCCTGCCAGCCCGCCCGCGGCGGAACCGGAGAGCAGCTCAGCCGGGCGGTGGCCGGCGGACAGCGCGGCTGACGTCTGGGCCGGCGCGGGTACCGGCACCACCAGCCCGGCGGGCCCGGGCACCGCCGGTGGCTGGGCGGATACCGCTCCGCCGCCCTTGGCGGCTGACCCGGGCACTGAGGCCCCGGCGGAATCGGCCAGCCGGCTGAACGGGTTCCCCGCGCACCAGGGTGATGGTGCTGGCTGGACGCGGCCGGCCAGCGCTGCTGGCAACGGCGACCCGGGCAACGGCGACCCGGGGCACCCCGGGCTGGCCGACGAGGACGCCGACTCGGACGAGGACGGGCTGCTGCCCCGGCGGGTCCGCCAGGCTAGCCTGGCCCCGCAGTTGCGGGAGCCGTCCGGCTACAGTCAGCCAGCCGCAGAGCCCGACGTGGCCGGGGCCGCCGAGGTGGCCGGGGCCGCCGAGGCGGCCGACGACCGCTCGCCTGAGCAGGCCAGGAGTACGGTCGCGGCCATCCAGCGTGGCTCGGAACGGGGACGTTCGCTGTTCGAGGCCCCGGCCAAGAGCGGCACCACCACGGTGGCCAGTACCGAGCCAGCCGACGGCGCCGGTGACGCGGAGGCGGGCGCCGGTGCGCAGCAGAGCGATGCGCAGCAGAGCGATGAGTGACAGCAGGGGGAGCAGATGAGTGCTGCAGAGCAGGAGAACGGTGTGACCACAGGCTCCGCCAGCGATCTGGACTGGCTGCTCGATGACCTGGTGTCTCGGGTACCCGACGTGGACCGGGCGGTGATCCTGTCCCGTGATGGGCTGGCGATTGCCGCCTCTAGCGCGCTGACCCGGGAGGACGCGGAACACCTGGCCGCGGTGGCGTCCGGTTTCCAGAGCCTGGCCCGGGGAGCGGGCCGCCATTTCGGCGGCGGGTACGTGCGGCAGACCATCGTCGAGATGGACACCGCGTTCTTGTTCGTGACCTCCGCCGGCGAGGGCAGCTGCCTGGCCGTGCTCAGCCCGGCCAGCGCGGACGCGGGCCTGGTCGCCTACGAAATGGCCATCCTGGTGAAACGAGTGGGCCAGCACCTGTCGGTGAACCCCCGGCCCGGCGCGGCCGGGGAGGTCTCGGACTGAGCCCGGCATGCCCTCGCCCGATGATCAGTGGCTGGATGAGGAGGCAGGCCCGGTAGTCCGGCCGTACGCGCTGATCCGCGGCCGGACGCGGCCCAGCGGGTCCACCCTCGACCTGATCGCGATCATCACGGCGGTGCGCGGAGTCCGGCCCGACCCGGCGGCGCTGGACCCTGAACACTTCACGGTGCTGCGGCTGTGCCGGCTGCCCACGTCGGTGGCGGACATCGCCTCCGACCTCGACCTGCCGCTGGGCGTGGTCCGGATCCTGCTGGGCGATCTGCGCGACCTGTCGCTCATCGCGGTGCACAATCCCATTCCGCCCGCGCGGCTACCCGACGCGCAAGTCCTCCAGGAGGTCGTCGATGGTCTACGGCGGCTCTAACCGGGCCGTCAGCCCCGCCCGGGTGCCAGTCACGATCAAGATCCTCATCGCGGGCGGCTTTGGTGTCGGCAAGACCACCCTGGTCGGGTCGCTCACCGAGATCCGGCCACTGCGCACCGAAGAACCGCTGAGCGCGCCGGGCACCCGCGTGGACCGCCTGGACGGGGTGGAACGCAAGTCGACGACCACGGTGGCCCTGGACTTCGGGCGGATCACGATACGCCAGAACCTGGCGATCTACCTGTTCGGGACGCCGGGCCAGGAACGCTTCTGGTTCATGTGGGACGAACTGTCCCGCGGTGCCCTCGGCGCGATCGTCATGGCCGACACCAGGCGGCTGGCCGACTGCTTCCCCTCCGTGGACTACTTCGAGCAGCGGCATATCCCATTCGTCGTTGGGGTGAACTGCTTCGATGGCGCGCGCCGTTACCGCAGTGAAGCGGTCCGGACCGCGCTGGACCTGGACCCCGGGATCCCGGTGGTCATGTGCGACGCGCGGCAGCGGCCCTCCTGCCGGGACACGCTCATCGCCCTGGTCGAGCACGCCCTGGCGACGATCCGCAGCCCGGACGCGTATGCGGCCGAGGCCCGCGCGCCGCAGCACACCCGCTAGCTCCGGTCAGGTCCGCCAGATCAGGACCAGCGCGCAGTCGTCCGACCCGGCGCCCCCGGCCTTGACCACCCGGACCAGTTCGGCCGCGGCGTCCTGCAGGCCAGTGGCGACCAGCCGGTTGGCCTCGCCGAGCAGCCGGTCGGTGCCCGCATCGATGTCCCGGCCAGGCAGCTCCACCAGACCGTCGGTGTACATCATGAGCGCGTCGCCGGGCCGCAGCGCACCGTGCGCCGGCACGCAGCGCAGGTCGGGGACCACGCCCAGGACGATCCCGCGCGCCTCGGTCAGCTTCCAGGTGCCGCTGCCCGCATCGAAGTGGGCGGGCGGCGGGTGCCCGGCCGAGGACAGCATGTATTCGCCGGTGGCCAGGTCGAGAGCCAGGTGCGCGGCGGTGACGAAGCCCTCCAGGGCTGATCCGCGGCGCAGGTAGGCGTTGCAGGCGCCGAGGAACTCGCCCTGCGGGACCGAGCCGAGCAGCCCGCCGAATGCGCCGGACAGCAGCAGCGCCCGGGTCCCGGCGTCCACCCCCTTACCGGACACATCGACCAGCGCCACCTCCAGGGTCTTCCCGTCACACCAGGACACCAGGAAGTCACCGCCGAACGACGCGCCGCCGGCCGGCCGGAGCACGGCCGCGGACTGCCAGCCCGCAGGCAGTGCGGGCAGCCGGGCCTGGGCCCGGATCCGGTCCCGCAGCTCGATCAGCATCCGGTCGCCGCGCAATCCCTGGACTCCCAGCTTCCACCGGGTGCGGGCCAGCACGTCCGCGAATACCCCGGTCACCACGACTGTGGCGATGATCCCGGGGCCGGCCCGCCGGTACAGCGCGTCGTAGGCCAGCATGAGCGCGACCAGGCCAAACAGGATGCGCAGCGCGCGCGGCCAGAGCAGCAGGCCGCCCGCCAGCACCGGCAGGATCATCAGCCCCGGCGAGAACCACGCCTCTGAGGAGTGCACCGCGGCCACCCCAATGCCCACGGTGGCGATGGTCAGCACGGCCGCCATCCGGCGGTTCCGGGTGATGAACTGACGCCGGACCTGACCGGCCGTCCAGCTCGCTGCGGAGCGAACCAGGCGTACCGGGTGGGTCAAGGGCCGGGAAACCATGATGCCGGCACTTTATCCGCATGCCCGGCCGTCCGGGACGCGGCCAAACTGATTGGCGCCGGCCGTCGTGCACAAGGTAGGAATGCGAGCATGGCAGAGCGCTACCCCATCCGTCCCGTCCGCGAGGACGAGTTCGATGCCTTCCACACCACCAATGAGCACGCTTTTCACGACCGGCCACCGACCCCGGAGCACCGCGCGGAGATGCTCAGCCGGTTCGAGCTGGACCGCAGCCTGGCCGCATTCGACGGATCCACGCCGGTCGCCAGCGCTGGGGTGTGGAGCTTCCGGATGTGCGTGCCCGGCGCGCTGACCGCGACCGCGGGGGTCACCTGGATTGCCGTGCTGCCCTCGCACCGGCGGCGCGGCATCCTGTCCGCGATGATGCGCCGCCAGCTGAGCGACATCCTCGACCGGGGCGAAGCTATCGCGGCGCTATGGGCGTCGGAGGCCGGGATCTACGGCCGGTACGGGTACGGGCGGGCATCCTGGCATACCAGTCTCAGCTTCCAGCACGGCGAGGGGGCGCTGGCCCGGCACGCTGCCGCCGATAAGGCCCTCCGGCTGCGGATCGTGGACCCGCCGGCCGCGCTGGCCGAGCTGGCCAAGGTCTACGACGTGCTGCTACCGGCCCAGCCGGGCTTCTTCGCCAGGAACGACGCCTGGTGGAAGCGGGTGATCGACGACGCGGAGGAAGACCGGCAGGGGTACAGCCCGCTGCGCTGTGTGCTGGCCGAGGACGACGCGGGCCCGCGCGGGTACGCGCTGTACGCCGGGCGCGGGCAGTGGGATGACCGGACGTTCCTGCCGGATGCCGCGCTGGAAGTGCGCGAGCTGGTCGCGGCCGACCCGGCAGCCACCGCCGCGCTGTGGGGCGACCTGCTGAGCCGCGATCTGGTCAGCAAGGTGACGGCCAGCCTGCGGCCGGCCGACGACCCGGTACTGCAGATGCTGGCCGACCCGCGGCGGGCCCGCCCGCAGATCAGTGATGGGCTGTGGATCCGCGTGGTCAACCTGCCCGCCGCGCTCACCGTGCGACGCTACTCCGCTCCCGTCGATGTGGTCATCGAGGTCACCGACGACATGTGCCCGTGGAACCAGGGCCGGTGGCGGCTGACCAGCCCTGGCCTGGCCGGGGGGGCGGCCAGCTGCGTGGCTACGTCCGATGCCGCGGACATTGTGCTGCCGGTGGCCACGCTGGGCGCCGCCTACCTGGGCGGCACCCGGCTGGGCACGCTGGCCCGGGCCGGGCTGGCCACCGAGCTGCGCGCCGGGGCGGTGGACCAGCTGTCTGCCGCACTGTCCTGGGACCCGGCCCCGTGGTGCCCGATGATCTTCTGACCTGCCCGGCCGGGCAGCGCCCGCCCGCCGGGGGCAAATCGGGCCGCCGCCGGCTGAGTGAGCGGCCCTCGCGGTGGAAAGACTGCCTGTGGAGGCAGGCCATGGCAGGGATGAAGATCACGCTCGATTCGGCCATGCGGGCCCGGGACGTATCCCGGCCGCAGGCCCATCACGAGGCCAGCGCGCAGCGCGCCGACGAGACGGCCGCGGCCCGCCCCCGCCCCGACCGGACCAGCGCGGGCCCAGCCAGCACCGGCCCAGCCAGCACCGGCCCAGCCAGCCCACGTCCAGCCAGCCCACGTCCAGCCCGGCCTGCTGCGGCCGCCGGCCCACCGGCCGCCAAGCCCGCCGCCAGCGCGGACAGCCAGGCACCACGCGCCACTCCGCCGCAGCCGGCCCGGCCAGCGGCCCAGCGGGCCGAGGGCGGCCGGCCACCCGGCAGCGGCGGCCACCGCCGGCGCCGGTCACGGCGGCGGTCCGGCCACTGAGCGCGGCGGCGCCCGGCCGCTCAGCCGGCGCCGGGTTCGGCCGGCAGCCTGCCGTCCCGCTCGTAGTCAGCGATCATCTTCAGCCGCCGGGCGTGCCGCTCCGCACCGGAGAACGGCGTCTCGACGAACACGCGCGCGAAGCCGACGGCGTCGGGCACCGGGTACATCCGGGCCCCCAGGCTAAGGACGTTGGCGTCGTTGTGCATCCGGGCCAGTTGCGCGGTCTCGGTGGTCCAGGCCACCGCCGCCCGGATGCCCGGGATCTTGTTCGACGCGATCTGCTCCCCGTTCCCTGATCCGCCGATCACGATGCCCAGGCTGGCCGGGTCCGCGGCCACCGCGGCCGCTGCCCGCATCACGTACACGGGATAGTCGTCCAGCGGCTGGTAGCTGGCTGGGCCGCAGTCCACGGCCTCATGGCCGGCCGAGCGCAGCCACTCGATCAGTGCCGCCTTGAGCTCGAATCCGGCGTGGTCAGATCCCAGGTAGACGCGCACGGGCGCCAGTCTGTCAGACCGGCGCCCGGCGCGTCTTCCCCGGTCCGCGCCCGTTCCCCGGGCTGTTCCCGTCGCTTTAGTCGAAGATCGGGTCGCGGGTCCGGCTGCGCTTCAGCTCGAAGAAGCCGTCGGTCTGGGTGACCAGGTTGACCCCGTCCCACAGCCGGGCCGCCGCCTCGCCGCGCGGGATCGGCGTGACCACCGGCCCGAAAATGGAGGTGCCATTCATCGAGATGATCGGCGTGCCCACGTCGTGGCCGACCCGCTCGATGCCCTCGGTGTGCGAGGCGCGCAGCGCCGCGTCGTACTCGGTGGAGTCCATTGCCCCGGCCAGGTCGGTGGGCAGCCCGGCCTCGGCCAGCGCGGCCTCGATCGTGGGCCGGTCCTTGGGCGCCTTCTCGTGGTGGAACCGGGTGCCCAGCGCGGTGTACAGCGGGCCGAGGACTTCGGGCCCGAACTTCTGCTCGGCGGCAATGGCCACCCGCACCGGCCCCCACGCCTGCTTCATCAGCTCCTGGTAGCGCTCGGACATGCCGGTCTTGTCCTCGTTCAGCACGGCCAGGCTCATCACGTGCCAGCGGACCTGCACCGGGCGCACCTGCTCCACCTCGAGTATCCAGCGGGAGGTGATCCACGCCCAGGGGCACAGCGGGTCAAACCAGAAATCGACCAGGGTAGGCTCCTGCTCGGCCATGGGGGCTCCTTCTCATCGCTCGGGTGACGTGCGCCAGGCCTACCGGGGGGGGCAGACCAGGCGCGGGGGGTGGGCCGTCTGCTTCCCATCCAGCAGACAACCGGCGTGCGCCCGGCCGCATTCCTCGGCCGAGCGTGGGAAGATGATCACCGGCAGCCGCACCGGAAGACCCCGGGGCGGCTGGAACATGGGACACCGCACAGGAAGGTGCCAGTCACGTGGCGAACAACCTCACCCGCGACGAGGCGCGGGACCGGCGGCAGCTGCTGGATGTCGAGGCCTACCGGGTGGCACTCGACTTCACCGGGGGCGGGGAGACGTTCGGGTCGGTCACCACCGCCTGGTTCCGCTGCACTTCGCCGGGTGCGGCCAGCTTCATCGAGCTGACCGCCCCGGCCGTCCGGGAGATCGTGCTCAACGGCCACCCGGTGAGCCCCAGCGCGTTCGACGGCAACCGGATCGCGCTGGACGGGCTGCAGGGCGAGAACGAACTGCGGGTCGTCGCGGACTGCGCTTACTCACGCACCGGCGAGGGCCTGCACCGGTTCACCGACCCGGCCGATGGCGGCACCTACCTGTACTCCGACCTGGAGACGTTCGACGCGCACCGGATCTATGCGTGCTTCGACCAGCCGGACCTGAAGGCCGCCTTCGAGTTCACCATGCTGGCCCCGGACGGCTGGCGGGTGCTGTCCAACATGGCGCCCGACGCGGTCGGCGACGCCACCCCGGACGGCGCCCGGCGCTGGCACTTCCCGCCCTCCCCGGTCATGTCCACGTACATCACCGCGGTCATCGCCGGCCCCTATCACCAGGTCACCGGCGAGCATGACGGCATTCCGCTCGGCATCTACTGCCGCCAGTCGCTGGCCGAGTACCTGGACCCCGGCGAGCTGTTCGAGGTGACGAGGCAGGGTTTCGACTTTTTCCATGGCGCGTTCGGCGTGCGCTATCCGTTCGGCAAGTACGACCAGGTGTTCGTGCCCGAGTACAAGGCGGGTGCGATGGAGAACGCCGGGTGCGTCACGTTCCTGGAGGACTACATCTTCCGGTCCCGGGTCACCGACTTCGCCCGGGAGCTGCGCGGCGACACGATCCTGCACGAGATGGCGCACATGTGGTTCGGCGACCTGGTCACCATGCGCTGGTGGGACGACCTGTGGCTGAACGAGTCGTTCGCCACCTGGGCCGCCGCCCTGGCCCAGGCCGAGGCGACCCGGTGGACGTCGGCCTGGACCACGTTCTGCCAGCTGCACAAGGCCTGGGCCTACCAGCAGGACCAGCTGCCGTCCACGCACCCGATCGCCGCGGACATCCCGGACATCGCCGCGGTCGAGGTCAACTTCGACGGCATCACGTACGCCAAGGGGGCGTCGGTGCTCAAGCAGCTGGTCGCCTACGTCGGCCGGGACCAGTTCCTGGCCGGGGTGCGCCGCTACTTCGACCGGCACGCGTGGCGCAACGCGACGCTCGGTGACCTGCTGGCCGCGCTGCAGGAAACCTCCGGGCGGGAGCTGTCCGGCTGGTCCAAGCAGTGGCTGGAGACCGCCGGGGTGAACACCCTGCGGCCCGAGTTCCAGCTGGACGCCGACGGCCGGATGACCGGGTTCACCGTCGTGCAGACCGCGCCGCCGTCGCACCCGGTGCTCCGCGCGCACCGGATCGCGGTGGGGCTGTACGACCGGACCGATGCCGGGCTGGTCCGGCGCCGCCGGGTGGAGGCCGACATCGCGGGCGAGCGCACCCTGCTGGCCGAGCTGGCCCGGGAGCAACGGCCGGACCTGGTGCTGGTCAACGACGACGACCTCACCTACGCGAAGATCCGGCTGGACGATGAGTCGCTCGGCACGCTGATCACCGGGATCGGCGAGTTCACCGAGTCGCTGCCCGCCGCGCTGTGCTGGGCGGCCGCCTGGGACATGTGCCGCGACGCGGAGATGGCCGCCCGGGACTACGTCCGGCTGGTCATCTCGGGCGTGGACCACGCCAGCGACATCTCGGTCATCTCGACCCTGCTGCGCCAGGCCACCTCCGCGCTGCGCCGGTTCACCGACCCGGCGTGGCGCCCGGCCGGGACCGACCAGGCGGCCAGTGCGCTGCTCAGCCTGACCGAGCGGGCCGCGCCCGGCTCGGACCGCCAGCTCGCCTACCTGCAGGCGTTCACCAGCGTCGCTGCCCGTCCCGCTGACCTGGCCCTGCTGGCCGGCCTCCTGGACGGGTCGGCGCACCTGGACGGCCTGGTGGTGGACACGGAGCTGCGCTGGCGGCTGCTGCACCGGCTGGTCAGCCGGGGCGCGGCCGGGCCGGCCGAGATCGACGCCGAACTGGGCCGCGACCCCACCGATGCGGGCCAGCGCCGCGCCGCCACCTGCCGGGCCGCGATCCCCGAGCCGGCCGCCAAGGAAGCCGCCTGGCAGGAGATCATCAGCGGCACGCTGCCCAACGCCACGTTCCGCGCCGCGCTCAGCGGGTTCGCCGACCCGGACCAGGCCGGCCTGCTCGAACCGTACGCGCAGCGGTACTTCGACGTGGTTGGCGACGTGTGGCGGGACTGGAGCACCGACATGGCCCAGTGGTTCGCCAGCAACGCCTACCCGCTGAGCCAGGTCAGCGAGCGGACCGTGGCGCTGACCGACGGCTACATCGCGCAGGCCGGCCTGCCCCCGCCGCTGCTCCGGCTGCTGGCCGAGGGCCGGGACAGCGTGCAGCGGGCGCTGCGCTGCCAGGCCCGGGACCGCCGCGCGAGCGTCCAGGCCGACTGAGGCGGGCCGAACAGGACGGCCCAGGACACGCCCAGAACACCTAGGACGCCGACCGCACCGGGCTGGCCACCGCGGCCAGCCCGAGCAGCAGGCACACCGCCCCGCTGGCCAGGCACGTGGCGGTGACCCCGGCGTGCCCAGCCGCCCAGGTGAGCAGCGCCGCGCCCACCGGCCCGGGCGCGTAGTGGATGGTCCAGAACGCGGCGGTCACCCGGCCCAGCAGATAGTCGGGGGTGAGCTGCTGGCGCAGCGACATCGAGCAGATCCCGGCCACGCTGACGCAGGCCAGGTAGCAGGCGGCCAGCGCGGCCACGGCGGGCACCCGGCCGGCCGCGCCCAGCCCGCCGACCGCCAGGCCGGCCAGCACCAGGGACCCGATCCAGCACCGGCCAAAGCCGAGCCTGCGGCGCAGCGGGGCGACGGCCAGCGCGCCGCCCACCGTGCCCACCGCGGCCACGCCGAGGACCAGCCCGACCACGCCGTCGGGCTGGCCGAGGTCGTGCTTGAGGTAGTAGATGATCACGTCGGTCAGCCCGTAGGTGGCGAAGATGAACACGGCCAGCATGACGGTCAGCGTGCGCAGCACCGGCTGGCGCCACAGGAAGCTGGCCCCGGCCAGCAGGTCCCGCCAGCCCCGGCCCCGGGCCGCCCCGTCCGGCCCCGCTCCCGGCGACCGGGCCGGCCGCCACCGCCGGACCAGCAGCAGCCCGGCCGCGGACACCGCGAAGCTGCCTGCGTCCACCGCGATCGCCCCGGCCGGGCCGAACGCCCCGGACACCAGTCCGGCCAGCAGCGGCCCGGCGATGCCAGCCGCCGCGGCCGTCGCGTACAGCAGGCCGTTCGCCTCGGTGATCCGGTCCGGGCCGGCCAGCGCCGGGATGACCGTCACGTAGGTCACCTCGAACACCATGCCGATCGCCGCGCAGACCGGCAGGATCACGTACAGCAGCCACACCTGGGGGTCGATCGCCCAGGCCACCGGGATCAGCCCGTACAGCACGAGCCGGGCCAGGTCGCAGCCCAGCATCAGCGCCCAGCGGTCCAGCCGGTCGGCCAGGTTCCCGGCGAAGATCCCGGCCACGATGGCGGCCGCCCCGGCCGCCCCGGTGAGCAGGCCCATCTGGGCGACCGAGCCGGTGGCCCGCAGCACCAGCAGCGGCAGCGCGATGAGTGCGAACGAGTCCCCGGCCACCGACAGCGTCTGGGCGGACAGGAAGACCGCGAAGCCGCGCTCCCGCCACAGCGGCCCGGCAGGCCGCGTGCTGGCCAGCGTCACCGGAGCCCGGCGACCACCCGCGCCACGGCCCGCACCCCGCGGGAGTCAGCCAGGTCATCGAGGGACACCGCCCGGCCCTCACCGTCACACAGCGGAACGCGCCAGTTCGGGTACTCATCCGTGGTCCCCGGGATGTTCTGCGGGCGGCGGTCCCCCACCGCGTCAGCCAGTGACACGCCGATGAGCAGCGCCGGGGTCCGGGCCAGGAACGCGTAGCAGGCCACGGTGAACTCGGCAGGCCCGGGCAGCCGGCCGGCCGGCACCAGCCCCTCGGCCGCCAGGGCGTCCCGCCAGGCGGCCACGGCCGACTCGGCCTCGGCCCGTTCCGCCTCGTAGGACCGGGTCAGCAGGCCGAGCCGGGAGCGCAGATCGACCTGTTCCCCGGTGACGAACGCGGCGATCGGCGGCACGTCGTGCGTGCCCACCATGGCCAGGCAGTTGCGCCGCCACTTCCCCGGCGCCAGCGGCACCCCGTCCGGCCCGCGCTCGAACCACAACATCGACGTGCCGAGCACGCCCCGGCCGGCCAGGTAGTCCCGGATCCAGTCGTCCACCGTGCCCAGGTCCTCGCCGATGGCCAGCGCCCGGGCCGCGGCCGCCTGGCTGGTCAGCTGGCCGACCATGCCCTGATGGTCGTAGCGCACGTAGGTGCCCTGATCCGGGGGCAGCCCGGCGGGCACCCACCACAGCCGCAGCAGGCCCATCACGTGGTCCGCCCGCAGCCCGCCCGCGTGCCGCAAACCCGCGCCGATCAGGGCGGCCAGCGGCGCGTACCCCCGCTCGGCCAGCCGCTCCGGGTGCCAGGGCGGCTGGTTCCAGTCCTGCCCGAGCTGGTTGAACTCATCTGGCGGGGCGCCCACGCTGACCCCTTCGACGAGCACGTCCCGCCAGGCCCAGGCGTCCGCACCGCCCGGGTGGCAGCCAACCGCGAGGTCGCGGATGATCCCGATGCGCATCCCGGCGGTCCGCGCGGCCTGCTGCGCGGCGGCCAGCTGGCCCTCGGCCAGCCACTGCAGCCAGGCATGGAACTGGACCTGGGAGGCCAGTCGCCCCCGCTCCGCGGACACCGCGGCATTACGCACGGTGCGCAGTGGCGGTGGCCAGGTCCGCCAGTCGGGCCCGTGGATCTCGGCCAGGGCACACCACAGCGCCCAGTCGGCCAGGTCCTGTCCCTCCCTGGCCTGGTACGCGTCGAACTGGGCCTGCCGGGCCGGGCTCAGCGGCTGCCGGTAGATGATCTCCAGCGCGGCCCGCTTGGCCCGCCATACCGCATCCCGGTCCAGCAGTTCGCTGGTGGCGTTGCGGGCGCGCAGCGGGGCGGCCAGCGAGTCGATACGCACCCGGTCACCCGCGGTCAGGCTGGCGTACTCCGGGATGTCCTCGATGCGCAGATACAGCGGGCTGGTGAAGCGCCGGCTCATCGGCAGGTACGGCGACGCGCTCAGCGGGGGCAGCGGCTCAGCCGCGTGCAGCGGGTTGATCAGCACGAAGCCAGCGCCCAGATCGGTGGCGCTCCACGTGGCCAGGTCGGCCAGGTCACCGAGATCGCCGTGGCCCCAGGACTGCCGGGAGCGCAGCGAGTA
>Ga0335078_10009083_pt1 | contig 14747 bp, 13 predicted proteins | sample Lox_Sample_32_FD_206711 | JGI IMG/M metagenome (GOLD analysis project Ga0335078, IMG submission 206711) | Soil microbial communities from Loxahatchee National Wildlife Refuge, Florida, United States - Lox_Sample_3.2 | ecosystem: Environmental > Terrestrial > Soil > Wetlands | place: USA...
GCCAGGCCCAGCCCGATGGTGCGGTACCGCCGGTCGGCCAGCCACTGGAGTACCTGCCCCGCCGCGTCCACCGGATCGGCGGGCATGCCCACGGCCCGGGTGAACACGTTCGCGTTGCCGCCGGGCAGCGCCGCGAGCGCCGGGCGGTCGGCGGCGCTCCCGTTGGCCGGGCCGCCGGGCGCGGCCGCGCCGGGGGCTGCCCCGCCGTCGGCCTCCGCGCCGCCGCCCGCGCCGCCGCCGAGGATCCCGTTGACCGCCTCGTTGACCGTGCCGTCGCCGCCCAGCGTGAGCACCAGCCCGAAACCGTCGCGGCGGGCGGCAGCCGCCAGGCTGGTGGCGTGGCCCCGGTAGCGTGTCTCCACGACCTCAAGCTCGACGGCGGACGACAGCGCCCGGGCGATAACATCCCGCCGGAGCCGGGTCGTGGAGGTGGCGTGTGGGTTCACGATCAAGAGCGCGCGCACGCGCTCAGGTTAGCGAGGCCAGGATGCCCGCCCCGCCGCAGCGCCCGCGGCGTCCGCGGCGCCTGGCGGTGGCCGCGGTGGTGCAGGCGGCCGAGGCGGCGGGCGTGCTGTGCGCCTCGGTGCTGGCCGGGATCGACGCGGGCAGCGGGCGTTCCTATCACGTCAACAGCGGCATCGCGCTGACCGTGATCGGGGTCGCGGCCGCGGCCGCGCTCGGGCTCGTGGCGTGGGGGATCGCCCGGGTCCGGTCCTGGAGCCGTACCCCGGCCCTGCTGACCCAGCTGTTCACCGGCATCGTGAGCATCTACCTGCTCCAGGCGCCCCGGTACGAGTGGGGCATACCGGGCATCCTGCTGGCCGTGACCGGGTTCGTCACCCTGCTCAGCCCGGCCGGCGTCCGCGCTCTGGCCGGCGGGCCGCCGTCACCGCCCGCGGACCGGACGGGCCAGCCGCGCCCGAAAGGGTGACAGCCGCCGGGCGGGCGTTACTCGTCGGTGGTCAGCCCCTCGCGGAGCTGCGTCAGCGTCCGGGCCAGCAGCCGGGACACGTGCATCTGGGAGATGCCGAGTTCGGTCGCGATCTGCGACTGGGTCATATTGCCGAAGAACCGGAGCATCAGGATCTTCTTCTCCCGGGGCGGGAGCCGTTCGAGCAGCGGCTTGAGCGATTCCCGGTACTCGACTCCCTCCAGGGCCTCGTCGAGCATGCCCAGTGACTCGGCCACCGCTGGCGCGTCCTCGTCGCCCGAGTCCGGCGCGTCGAGCGACACCGTGGAGTAGGCGTTGGCGGACTCGAGTCCCTCGAGGACCTCTTCCTCGCTCATCTGCAGGTGGACCGCGAGCTCGGCCACCGTTGGCGCACGCCCGAGCCGCTGCGCGAGGTCGCTGATCGCCTTGGTCAGCGCGAGCTTGAGCTCCTGCAGCCGCCGCGGGACGCGGACGGCCCATCCCTTGTCCCGGAAATGCCGCTTGATCTCCCCCACGATCGTGGGGGTGGCGTAGGTGGAGAACTCCACGCCGCGGCTGAGGTCGAACCGGTCGATGGACTTGATCAGCCCGATCGTCGCCACCTGGGTGAGGTCGTCCAGCCACTCCCCCCGGTTCCGGAACCGCCGCGCGAGGTACTCGACCAGCGGCAGGTGCAGCTCGACCAGCTCGCCGCGGATGCGCTGACGCTCCTGGTCGCCTTCGGGCAGCGTGACCAGCCGCTCGAACAGCTCCCTGGCCCGTCCCCGCTCGCGCGTCGCGTGCTGGATCTTCGCGCCGAGAGCGGCGTCGACATCCGGGTCGCCCTCCACCACGGCCCCGATGTCGATCCCCTCGCCCTCCCCCGCCTCGGTGAAGTCCATGACCGCGGGCTCGCCGTTAGCTTCGCCGACGGGCATGCCCTCGGCCTCGGCGGCCACCGTGGTCTCGTACTCCTCGGTCAACGCGACCTCGATCTCCCCCGTCACACCGACCCCGACGACTCTCTGGTCTTCCGCAGCACGATAGTCAGCACGTCGCCGGGGCCCACGTACGCGTCCACGCTGCCGGCCAGCGCGGTGAGCACGGTCCAGGCGAACGTGTCGCTGGCCGGCTGCTGCGGCGCCAGGCACGGCACCGAGACGGCGATCGTCATGTTGTCCGGGCCGAGGGTGAAGCCGCATTCGAGGCTCGCCCCGGGCACGGCCTGGCTGAGCAGCATGGCGCAGGCCTCGTCCACGGCGATCCTCAGGTCCTCGATCTCGTCCAGCGTAAAGTCCAGCCGCGCAGCCAGGCCTGCCGTCGCGGTGCGGAGTACCGACAGGTACGCCCCCTCGGCCGGCATGCGCACGATCACCTGGTCCCGCGCCTCCCGGCGCTCGCCCGGCCTGCCCGGTGCCGCCGTTGCCGGCCGGCCGGTCCCGGCCGGGGTTCCCCCGTCCGCGGCCAGGCCGCGCGCTTCCCCCGACACGGCCGTGCTGGTTGCCGACGTGGTCGTTTCTTCCCTCACGTGTGTCCTCCCACACCGCCAGGCGCCCGCGCGGTCAGCCCGGGCCCTCGCTCTGCCTGCAACTTACCGCTAGCGGGCCGCGACGCTGACGCGGCACGCGGCCACGGCCGCGGACGACCGCCCGGCGCCGGCCCGGCGGGCCGGGCCGCCCCCGGGCCCGGCCTCGCGTCAACACAGCGGAGGACCGCGCGAGGCATCCGCCCGCGTGGTCCTCCGCCCGGCTGGATCGCAGGTGTCCCTGGTCTCAGGCCTGCTTGGTCTCCCAGAAGATCTTGCTGATGTCCTCGATCTTGGCCAGGAGCTCGTCGGCCTTGGCCACGTCGGTGCTGCCCTTGGTGCCGGCCGCGCCTGCCAGCTTGGTCGCCTCGTTGAACAGCTGGTTGAGCTGTGGGTACTTCTCGAAGTGCGGGGGCTTGAAGTAGTCAGTCCACAGCACCCAGAGGTGGTGCTTGACCAGGTCGGACCGCTCTTCCTTGATCACGATCGCCCGGGCGCGGAATTCCGGGTCGGTGTTCTGCTGGTACTTCTCGCAGATGGCCTTGACGGACTCGGCCTCGATCCGGGCCTGGGCGGGGTCGTAGACGCCGCAGGGGAGGTCACAGTGAGCGTGCGCGGTGGCCCTCGGCTCGAGAAGACGTGCGAGCAGCCTCATTGAACTCCTTCTCTCCTGTCAGATCATGTATTCCGGGTTCCGACAGTACCCCGTCGGCGCGATCACATTCAGGGAGGCCCGCGTGCGATGTATGCGGTGGCCGCTGTGGCGCGTGGCCGTGGCGGAACGGTCGATGGAGCCGGCCCTGCGCCCGGGGGACTGGCTGCTCGTCCGGCGCAACGTGCGGCCGCGCCGGCCGCCCCGGATCCGCCCGGGCCAGATCGTGATCGCCCGCCATCCGGGACATGCGGAGATGCTTGTGGTCAAGCGGGCCATCCGGCGCGAGGCCGGCGGCTGGTGGCTGGAGTCCGACAATACGGAAACCGGGACGGTGGACAGCCGCGCGTTCGGCGCGGTGATGCCGGGGCTGATCGAGGGCCGGGTTGTGCTGCGTTACTGGCCCCCCGGTCGTCGCTGATCGCGGTTTCGCCGCGTTGCCCGCGGCGGTTCCGGACGACGCTGGTCTCGTCCCCGTAGCGGGGACGAGACCAGCGCAACGCCCTACTGTGAGCCGGCTTGCCGCGTCAGTGGCCGGCCTTCTCCACGGGCCCGGACTGCCTGCCGACGAGATCGAGCATCTCTTCCTTGGGCAGCCTGGCGTACTGCGCCCAGAAGTAGATGATCACGCTGAACACCGCGACGACCAGCATGTCCCACCAGAACGGGATGTTGGAGGTGTTCGTCGGCGGCAACGGCGTCGTAGACGACTGGCCGCTGAACTGGCCCTGCCAGGAGATGATGCCCATGCCGATCAGGTAGACGGGCAGCCACTGCGCCGACCTCCAGTCCAGCGGCGGCCGGTCCTTGTCGAAGGCCATGAAGGCGCCGATCACCACGTAGCCGATCACGATCGCGACGCCGAGCTTCAGGAGCACCAGGAAGCCCGACCAGTAGATGATCAGGTTGGCGATGACGAACGCGATCGGGCCGAGCACGGACGCGGCCGGCATCCGGTACGGGCGGGGGGCCTCGGGAACCGTCCGGCGGAACGCGCCCATGGACAGCGGCGCTCCCGCGTACATCAGCACGGAGGCCGAGGTGACCAGGCCGACCAGCGAGTGCCAGCTCGGGAACGGCAGCAGGAACAGCAGGCCGAGCAGGAACGCGAGGATCAGGCTGATCCAGGGCACGCCGTTCTTGTCGACCCGCTGGAAGATCTGCGGGAAGTAGCGGTTGCGGGCCAGGCCGTAGCCGACGCGCGAGGTCGAGGTCTCGTACACCAGGCCGGTGCCGAACGGTGAGATGAACGCGTCGAGGTACAGGATGATGGCCAGCCAGCCAAGTCCGATGAGGCCGGCCACGCCGGCGAACGGCCCGGACACGATGGTCGAGATCGAGGGGTTGCAGGGACCTGTCTTCGGGCAGACGATGCCCAGGAAGCCGCCGTGCGCGGCCAGGAGGCTGGGAGGCATCGCGCCGATGAACACGACCTGCAGCAGTATGTAAATCGCGGTGCCGATCCCGATGGCGAGGAGGATCGCTCGCGGCAGGTTGCGCTGCGGGTTCTTGACCTCCCCGGCTAGCTGGTCGGCCTGCTCGAAGCCGAGGTAGGCGAACACGATTCCCGCCGCGGGAATCGCCGTGAAGATGTCCTTCCACGTGACGCCCTTGGGGACGAAGCCGCCACCCGCGCTGAAGTTGCCGGGGTGGAACTTGAACAGCAGCACGATGATGGCGAGGCACGGGATCGCGACCTTCCACCACGTGATGCCGGAATTGACCTTGGAGAACAGCCCGATCGCCAGGAAGTTGATAGCGGTGAAGACCGCCATCAGGATGATCGTGAACACGAAGCCGGTCCCGGTGACGTTGCCGCTCGTCGCGTTGAAGATGTAGAAGTGGTGCGCATTGAACCAGTACTGCCCGTACTGCATCACCGCGAAGCACTCGATCGGCGCTACCGCGACCGCCTGCAGCCAGGAGAAGAAGCCGAACGATATGCCGGCGATGCTGCCGAACGCGAAGTGCGGGAATCTCGCGGTCCCGCCGGAGACCGGGTACATCCCGCCCAGCTCGGCGTGCACGAGGGCCAGGATGATGACCGCGATTCCGGCGATGATCCAGCAGATCACGGCCGCCGACCCGACCGCCTGCGCGGCGAAGTACGAGCCAAACAGCCAGCCGGAGCCAATGATCGAGGTCTCAGATGCCCAGGTGGCCCCGACAAGCCCTATCTCCCGTTTCAGGCCGACATCGGCAGGCCTGGTGGCAGGGGCGGCTGCAGCCTCAGTTGACATGATCGAACCTTCTTTCGGGTCCGCATACGTGGGCCATACGCCCGTGAGTAGGGCTCATGCTAATGATCGACTCGGAGCATGAGAAGAAGCCGCTTGGCATCTTTTTGATAACGCGGGCAACGGTCCGGCTGCATCGCGGCTGCTGAGACCGGGCGGGCCGATGTGAAATATGTACCAGTTTTGTGGCCTGTGGTGCCCGGGCCGCCGCCCTGCCGGGCGGCCTAGCCGACGGCGGTCGAGGCCGGGTAGCCCGCGCCCGAGGGCCGGCGGTTACGCAGCGCGGTCACGTTCGCCTTGCCCGGGCCGTGCTTGAGGCAGTACCGGCCGGGGCGGCCCGAGCTCGGCTCGGCATACGCGCTGCGGCAGTCGGGGATCGCGCAGATGCCCAGGTGATTCATGCCGTACTGGGCCGTGAGCGCCGCCAGGGAGGCCACCGAGCCCGCCGCGAGGCGGTCGGCGACCGACCCGCTCTCGTCGAGATGCAGGTGCCAGCGGGAGCGATCGTGACGGACCAGCACCGGGCGCACCGGATACTGCACGAGCAGCGCGTTCAGCCGCTCGGCGACGGCGGGGTGGTCACGTTCGGCGGCGGCGGCAAAGACCCCGGTGAGCTCGGTCCTGAGATTCCGGAGCGCATCAAGGTCATGATGAGTCCACGGCCCGCGCAGATGCGGGTAGTCGGCCACGAACGCACGGAATGCGTCGGTGCTGCCAAGCTGGTCGGTCTCGCTATCGACGCCAACGGCCGTGTTCACGAGGCGCACCGCCAGCTCGGCATAGGACGTGAGATCCACTGCGGTCCTTAGCTGCGGGAGATAGGGCGTCGCTTCCCGCCGAAAAGTATGGCACACACCACTGCGCACCGCCCCCGCCTTTACGTTACATATCAGGCACGAAGCGTCGCCGCCGGGTGACACTTCCATGTCGCACGATCCCCTGCGGCGGCGCTAGTGTCCACACCATGTTTGCTGTCACCGCCGCGCGCATCGATCCCGACGATCCGCTGGCCGGCCTGGATCTGGGCGAGCACGCCGAGCCGGACCCGCCGTCCGGGTGGACGACAGTCTCGGTCAGGGCCGCCTCGCTCAACCATCATGATGTGTGGACGCTGCGTGGCGTGGGCATCTCGGCCGACCGGCTGCCGATCGTGCTCGGCTGCGACGCGGCCGGGCTCGACGAGGACGGCAACGAGGTGGTGGTGCACTCGGTGATCTCGGACCCGGCGGCCGGGGCGGGCGACGAGACCATGGACCCGGGCCGGTCGCTGCTGTCCGAGCGCTACGACGGCACGTTCGCGCAGCGGGTGGCGGTGCCGCGGCGCAACCTGGTTCCCAAGCCGGCCGCGCTGTCATTCGCCGACGCCGCCTGCCTGCCGACGGCGTACCTGACCGCGTACCGGATGCTGTTCACCCGGTCCGGCCTGCAGCCCGGCGCCACGGTCCTGGTCCAGGGCGCGGGGGGCGGCGTCGCCACGGCGCTCATCCTGCTCGGCCGGGCGGCCGGCTACCGGGTCTGGACGACCAGCCGCAGCGAGGCCAAGCGGGAGCGGGCCGTCGCGCTCGGCGCGGACCAGGCGTTCCCGGCCGGCGCCCGGCTGCCGGAGCGGGTGGACGCGGTCATGGAGACCGTCGGCGAGGCCACGTGGGCCCACTCGCTGCGCTCGCTCAAGCCGGGCGGGACGGTGGTGATCTGCGGCGCGACCAGCGGCTCCATGCCGCCCGCCGACCTGAACCGGGTCTTCTTCCTGCAGCTGTCCGTGGTCGGGTCCACGATGGGCACGCGGGACGAGCTAGGAAGGCTGCTGACGTTCTGCGAGCAAACCGGCGTCCGGCCGCTGATCGACCGCACGCTGCCGCTCGACCAGGCCCGCGACGGCCTGGCCGCGATGATCTCGGGAGACCTGTTCGGCAAGGTCGTGCTGACGCTGTAGCCGCCTGGCCGCGGCGCTCACGATTCGGCGGAGTCGTCGCGTTCCGGGATGGGATCCTGGCTGGCGCCTTCCTGGGCGCCGCCGCCGAAGACCTCAGCCTTGATCCGGGTCAGCGCGTCCTCCAGGATCGACCGCAGGTCGCCGAGCGCGTTCTCGCCGACGGACTCGGTGTTCCAGGCAGCCTTGCGCAGCTCCCGGGCGAAATCGATGGCCAGCCGCTCCAGGTCGCGGAAGAGGGCGGCGTCCAGGCCCGGAGCCCCGGGCCAGCCGCGCCCGCCGCCCTGCGGCCAGGGGCGCTCGCCCGGGCGCCCGCGCCAGCCGGTCCAGCTCGGCCAGGATTGCGCCGAGGCCCAGTCGGCCCAGTCCCTGGCGGCCCGGCCGTGGCCGGGCCGGGGCTCGTCCTGGCGCTCGCGGCGGTCCTGCTCCTGCCGGGCCTGCCGGGACCGCCGGACATCCTCGCGCATCGCCTCCCGGGCCTGCCGGGCCGCCTCGCGCGGATCCGGGGTTCCCCCCTGCGTGTGCTGGCGTTCCTGCCGGGCCTCGTCCCTGGCCCGGCGGGCGCTTTCCCGCACCTCGTCCCGGGCCCGCATGGCCCGCTCCCGGGCGTCCTCGCGTGCCTGCTCGCGGCCCTCGCGGCGGATGTCCTTCGCCACCCAGGTGAGCTCCTCGCGCAGGTTGCGGACCGTGTCCCGGACGTCCTCGGTCACCTCGCGGGCGATGTCGCGGACCGACTGGGTGAGCTCTTCCTCGAGTTCGGCCAGGTCGTCGAGGCGCGACTGGATCTCTTCCCGGCCCTTGTCGGTGATCCGGTACACCTTCTTGCCGTCGACCTCGTCGTGGGTGACCAGGCCCTCCTCCTCGAGCCGGGCCAGCCGCGGGTAAATGGTGCCCGGGGACGGCGAGTAGACGCCGAGGAAGCGGTCCTGCAGCAGCCGGATCACCTCGTAGCCGTGCCGCGGCGCCTCGTCGAGCAGCTTGAGCAGGTAGAGCCGGAGCCCGCCATGCCGGAAGACCGGGCTCATCGCGGATCCCCCTCCCCGGCCGCGGCGCTCTCCGGGGCAGCCTCATCCGGGGGCGCGGCGTCATCCGGGGGCGCGGCGCTCCCGGCCGACCCCGAGCCGGCCCGGGCCAGCAACGTAACGTCACCGGTCATGCTGGTGACGCTGAGGTTTCCCGAGCCGGAACCGATGGTCGCGCTCATGACCGCGGGCCCCCGCCCGGGCGCCGGCGCCAGCCCGTCGAAGCTGCTGCGCACCCGGCCCGAGGTGGACCGCAGGTCGACCCGGGCGCTGGCCGAGGCCGGCACGCGGACGGACACGTCACCCGACACGGTGCTGATCTTGAGGCCGCCCCCGTCGTCCAGGTCGATGTCGGCCGTCACCTGGCCGCTGACGGTCTTGGCCGCCAGGTTCCGGACCGAGCCGCCGGCCAGGGTCAGGCCGCCAGAAAGCGAGTTGAACGCGATCTCGCCGTCGATGTCCCGCCCCTCGAGGTCGCCGGAGACGGTCTTCGCGTCCACGGCGCCGGTCACGCCATCTAGCGTGATGTCTCCGGACACGCTTTTGGCGGATATATTCGCGGAGATTCCGGACACGATCGCACTCGCGTTGACCACGCCGAGCTGCGTCGGGCACCCCCCGGGGACGGTGACCGTGACGTCGGCCTGATGGCGCTGGGGCCGGAGCCAGCCGAGCAGCCCGTCCCACTGCAGGTCCTCGTACGTGATGGTCAGGATCCCGGCCTCGTGGGTCACCAGCAGCGGCTGGCCGACCAGGCTGGCGATATCCAGCGAGGGGGCGTCCCGGCTGGCCAGGATCGCGACGGAGCCCGAGATCACCCGCACCCGCAGCGCGGCGACATCGTCGAAGTCGAGACTCCTGGGGGAGTCAATGGTCCAGCGAGGCATCGCTGTCCTTCCTCGCGGGCTATGGCGCATCGTACTGCGGCCCCGCGACGGGCCGGGAAACGGTTACGTACATACGATATATCTTGTTACCAGCCCAGGCCAAGAACGATCATGGAATCCCGGCCTCCCGCGCTACTCCTCGTCGTCCAGGCGGGCGAGCCAGCTGGCCAGGCGCTCGACCGGAGCCTCGGTATCCGGGTTCAGGTCGACGAACTCGCGCAGCCGTTCGGCCAGCCAGCCCAGGGTGACCTCGTCGTCTCCGCGCCGCTGCGCGAGTTCCTCCAGCCCGCGGTCCGTGAAGTACACCGGCTAGCCGTTCCGGGCCAGGGCCTTCGCGACCAGCCGCGCGTGCTCCTCCGCGTGCGCCTTGGCCGAGCCGCCCGCCGGCGCCGAGGATGCCGGAGGTGATACCAGCCGCACCGCCCGGCCGAGCAGCCCGGGCAGCATCAGTGCCATGTACGGCCACGCGCCCATGTTGGCCGGCTCCTCCTGCACCCACGTCACGTCCTCGGCCGCAGGGTAGGCACCCACCGCAGCGGCGATCTGCTCAGCCGGCAGCGGGTACAGGCGCTCGGCCCGGATGATCGCGGTATCGGTGACCCCGCCGGCCGCGCGCCGCTCGGCCAGGTCGTAGTAGACCTTGCCGGAGCACAGCAGCACCCGGCGCACCGCCGCGTGATCGAGTTGCTCCCGCTCGCCGAGCACCGGCTGGAACGAGCCGGCCGTGAAGTCGGCCACCGCCGAGGTGGCGGCCTTCAGCCGCAGCATCGACTTGGGCGTGGCCACGATCAGCGGCTTGAACCGCGAGGACAGCGCCTGCCAGCGCAGCAGGTGGAAGTAGTTGGCCGGGGTGCTCGGCACTGCCACGGTCATATTGTCCTGCGCGCACAGCGTGAGGAACCGCTCGATCCGGGCCGAGGAGTGGTCGGGCCCCTGGCCCTCGTAGCCGTGCGGCAGCAGCAGCACCACGCTCGAGCGCTGGCCCCACTTCTGCTCGCCCGCGCTGATGAACTCGTCCAGGATCGTCTGGGCGCCGTTGACGAAGTCGCCGAACTGCGCCTCCCAGCACACCAGGGCGTCGGGCCTGGCCACCGAGTAGCCGTACTCGAAGCCGACCGCCGCGTACTCCGACAGCAGGGAGTCGTAGGCGTGGAACTTCGCCGACGGGGAGTTGAACGCGCGCAGCGGCGTGTACTCCTCGCCGGTGTGCCGGTCCACGAGCACCGCGTGCCGCTGGCCGAAGGTGCCGCGCCGGGTGTCCTGGCCGACCAGCCGCACCGCGTGGCCGTCGATCAGCACGCTGCCGAACGCGAGCAGCTCCCCGGTGGCCCAGTCGATCTCGTCCCGCTCGATCATGACCGCGCGCCGGTGCAGCTGCGGCAGCAGCCGCGGGTGCGGGGTGAAGCCCTCGGGCAGGTTCACCTGGGTGTCGATGATCCGCTTGACGGTCTCCTCGGTGATCGCCGTGGGCGTCAGCTCGTGGTCGGGGGGCTCCTGGGCGCCCGGCTGCGGCCGGACCACCGCGCCCGGCTCGGCGGCCCGGCCGGCCGCGTCCCTGGTCTCGGTGAACGCGCGCTCCAGCTCCTGCTGGTAGTCGCGCAGCGCCTGCTCGGCTTCCTCGAGCGTGATGTCGCCCCGCCCGATCAGCGACTCGGTGTACAGCTTGCGCACCGACCGCTTGGCGTCGATCAGGTCGTACATCAGCGGCTGGGTGAACGACGGGTTGTCCGCCTCGTTGTGCCCGCGCCGCCGGTAGCAGATCATGTCGATGACCACGTCCTTGCGGAACGCCTGGCGGTACTCGTAGGCGAGCCTGCCGACCCGCACGACCGCCTCGGGGTCGTCCCCGTTGACATGGAAGATCGGCGCCTGGATCATCCGGGCGACGTCCGTCGAGTACACGCTCGACCTGGAGTACTCCGGTGCGGTGGTGAAGCCGACCTGGTTGTTCACCACGATGTGCACGGTGCCGCCGGTGCGGTAGCCGCGCAGCTGGGACAGGTTCAGGGTCTCGGCCACCACGCCCTGGCCCGCGAATGCCGCGTCGCCGTGGATCAGCACCGGCAGCACGGTGAAACCCGGCTCGCCCATGTCGATCACGTCCTGCTTGGCCCGGACCACGCCCTCGAGCACCGGGTCGACCGCCTCCAGGTGGCTCGGGTTGGCCACCAGCGAGGTCCGGATCGCGGTCCCGTCGCCGGGTGAATAGCTGCCGTCCGCGCCGAGGTGGTACTTGACGTCCCCGGAGCCGTGCGTGCTGGCCGGGTCGAGGTTGCCCTCGAACTCCTGGAAGATCTGCGCGTAGGACTTGCCCACGATGTTCGCGAGCACGTTGAGGCGGCCCCGGTGCGCCATGCCGATGACGGCCTCGTCCAGCCCCTCGTGCGCCGCCTCGGTGAGCACCGCGTCCAGCAGCGGGATCAGCGACTCCGCGCCCTCCAGCGAGAACCGGCGCTGGCCGACGAACTTGGTCTGCAGGAACATCTCGAACGCCTCGGCCACGTTCAGCCGGGACAGGATCCGGACCTGCTCGTCGTGCTCGGCCCGGCCGTGCGGCCGCTCGATCCTGGCCTGCAGCCAGGCCCGCTCCTCGGGATTCTGCATGTGCATGTACTCGACGCCGACCGTGCGGCAGTAGGAGTCCCGGAGCACGCCGAGGATCTCCCGTAGCTGCATCCGCGGCTTGCCGCCGAACCCGCCGGTGGCGAACTCCCGCTCGAGGTCCCACAGGGTCAGCCCGTGCTGGTTGATATCCAGGTCGGGGTGCTTGCGCTGCCGGTACTCCAGGGGATCGGTGTCGGCCATGAGATGGCCGCGCACCCGGTAGGCGTGGATGAGCTCGTACACCCGCGCGGCCTTGGACAGGTCATCCTCGTGGCCCGCCGGGATGTCCCGCACCCAGCGGACGGGCTCGTAGGGGATCCGCAGCGACTGGAATATCCCGTCGTAGAACTCGTGCTCGCCGAGCAGCAGCCGGTGCACGATCCGCAGGAACTCCCCGGACTGCGCGCCCTGGATGATCCGGTGGTCGTAGGTGGACGTCAGCGTGACCGTCTTGCTGATGGCCAGCGCGGCCAGCGTCTCGGGCGACGCGCCCTGGTAGGCGGCCGGGTACTCCATCGCGCCCACTCCGACGATGCAGCCCTGGCCGGGCAAAAGCCGCGGCACCGAGTGCTCGGTGCCGATCGTGCCCGGGTTGGTCAGGGTGATCGTGGTGCCCGCGAAGTCCTCGACCGCGAGCTTGCCGGTGCGGGCCTTGCGGACCATGTCCTCGTAGGCCATCCAGAACTGGCGGAAGTCCAGGGTCTCGGCGGCCTTGATGTTGGGCACCAGCAGCTGCCGTGACCCGTCGTCCTTGCGCACGTCGATGGCCAGGCCGAGGTTGACGTGCTCCGGCTTGACCAGCAGGGGCTTGCCGTCGGCCTCGCCGTAGGAGTCGTTCATCTCCGGAGCCGACGCCAGCGCCTTGACCACGGCATAGCCGATCAGGTGGGTGAAGGACACCTTGCCGCCCCGGCCACGGCCGAGGTGGTTGTTGATCACTATCCGGTTGTCGACGAGGAGCTTGGCCGGCACGGCCCGCACGCTGGTCGCGGTGGGGACGGTGAGGCTGGCCGCCATGTTCGCCGCGGTGCGGGCGGCCGCGCCGCGCAGCCGGACGTCGGTGGCATGGTTCGCGCCGCCCGCGCCGGCCGCCGGGGCGGCCGGCGCCGCCCAGGTCGGCGCCGGGGGGCTGGTGGCCGGGGCGGGCCCGGGCCGCGCGGGCGCGCCCGGCCGGCCCGGGGCCGCGGATGGCGGCGGGGCGGGAGCAGCCGGGGCGGGGGCAGCGAGGGCGGCGTCCGTGGTGGCGGGAGCCGCGGGGGCGGCGGCCGGCGGCGCGGCGGAGGGCGGCGCGGCCACGCGAGGCTGGTCCGGCGGCTTCGGGTGGTAGTCAGCGAAGAAATTCCACCAGGCCCGGTCCACCGAGCCCGGGTCGGCCTGGTAACGCTGGTAGAGCTCGTCCACCAGCCATTCGTTGGGCCCGAAATCCGTGCTGACCGCGTTGCTTTCGGCCGCGGCGGCAGAAGTCGTCTCCGGCGCGCCCGACCTGCCGTTCGGCTGCGCGGAGATGTCCGCGGCCGACTCCGGGGACTCAGCAGACACGGCTGACATCGCCCTCTTCCGAAGCTGGTTAATCTGTCATTTCCGCACACCAGGCTACCCGGCGGCGGTCTTGGCCTGAGTCTGCCCGACCGTGCCACATCCGGCCTGCTCAGCCGGAAAGCCGGTCCCTGCCGTGCGGCTCGAGCCAGTTGACGAAGGGGCCCTTGGGCACGATCCGCGATGGGTTGACCCAGCTCTGCGTCTGATAGTAGTGGCGCTTGATCTGATCGAAGTCGGTGGTTTCGCCAAATCCCGGCCGCTGGTAGAGATCGCGCGCGTAGCCCCAGAGGTACTGGTAGTCGATCAGCCGGCGCAGGTTGCACTTGAACAGCGTGTAGTAGACGGCATCGAACCTGGCCAGCGTCGGGAACAGCCGCACGTCCGCCTCGCACAGCTCGTGGCCGAGCAGGAACCGGCGCCGCGCCAGCCGCTCGTCGAGCGCGTCCATGGTCGCGAACAGGGCGTCGAACGCCTCCTCGTACGCCGCCTGCGTGGTCGCGAGCCCGGCCTTGTACACGCCGTTGTTGACCGCGAGGTAGATCAGGGTGGACAGGGCGTCGATGTCCCGGCGCCGGGCGGCCGGGTACAGGTCCGGCGAGCCGGGCCGGTGGTAACCGGTGAACTCGGTTTCGAGCATCACCGTGATCTGCGACACGTCGTTGGTGATGATCCGCTGGGTCTGGGTGTCCCAGACGAAGGGGAGCGTGCACTTGCCCTGATACCCGGGATCGGTGATCAGGTAGAGCTCAGACAGGTACTGCGCCCCGGTGACGGGGTCGCGCCCTCCCTGCCGCTCGGGGAACTGCCAGCCGTGCTCGCCTGAGACCGGGTCGGTCAGGCTGAGGCCGATGACCCGGTCCAGCCCGAGCAGGCTGCGGACGATCAGCGCTCGCTGCGACCACGGGCAGGCGAGAGACGCGTACAGGTCATAACGCCCCGCTTCGGCCAGGTAGCCGCTTGATCCATCCCCCGTGATCCGCCCCGTGATGGTGCCCTGCTGGCGCATGAAGCCACCCGTGGACGACGCCGCTGAGGTCGGCTGAGGCATGGAGGGCATCACATCCCTTCCCTGGGCACGAGCGGCCGCGTGGTTTCCTATCTACTAGAACACGGTCCGGTTAGAGCACGGTTCCACCAGACCACAGTCGGTATGAGCAGGCCAAGGCGGGTCAGCAGCCGGGGTCCGGCGGACGCGGGGCAAGCCGCGGCAGGCGCGCGGCGTGAGAAGGGGTGGCTGGTGAGCTCGATTATCAGCGGGCTGAGCCACCTGAGCGGCTGGGTTGCCTACGCCGTGATCGCCGCGCTCGTCTTCGGCGAGACCGCGCTGTTTCTGGGCTTCGTGCTGCCCGGCGAGACCGCGGTCGTTATCGGCGGGGTGCTGGCCAGCCGCGGGCACCTGTCGCTGGCCACGCTGGCCGCGGTGGTAGTGGTGACGGCGGTG
>Ga0335078_10009084_pt1 | contig 14747 bp, 12 predicted proteins | sample Lox_Sample_32_FD_206711 | JGI IMG/M metagenome (GOLD analysis project Ga0335078, IMG submission 206711) | Soil microbial communities from Loxahatchee National Wildlife Refuge, Florida, United States - Lox_Sample_3.2 | ecosystem: Environmental > Terrestrial > Soil > Wetlands | place: USA...
ATGATCTGCTCCGGCTGGACGAAGAAGAGGCCCGACGAAACAGTCCAGCGCAGCACTTGCCGGCACATGCGGCGCCGTTCATCGTCGCATACGGGGGGCGCGAACTACCGGCGTTTCGTAGCCAATCGGAGGAATTTCACCGAGCTTGGACCACGGCTGGCCTTGCCGGTTCGCTATTGCCTTTACCTCGACACCATCACCACAGCGTGTTGGACGAACTCTATGAACCGGATGGACGGTTGACGCGGGCCTTGGCGGGCATGATCCAACACGCGTCCTCGCCATCAGGCTGAGCGAGGTAGCAAAGATGCCAAAAATGGCAGCACGGCCGCATCGAAGGCCGCGGGCTGCTCCCAGTAGGGCACGTGGTTGGCGTTTTTGATGAAAATCAGCGGGGCACCAAGAGCCTCGCGACAAGCCTCACCGACGGCCGCCGGCACCGCTCGATCATCGGCCCCCCAAATCAGTAACACCCGCTCCGGCCCATACAGATTTCGGATTTTTTCGGCGACATAGTCGCCCGCGATACCGTCGACCAAATAGTTTCCAATGCGCACGAATGCTTCAACAACACCGGGCGCGGTGTTGGTGCGCCACTCCTCTTCGATGAGCTGTTGCGTAACCATCGCCGGATCGTGAATGACGAAACGAAGCTTGTTAGCGAACTGCTCGCGTTCGCGGACCTGAACGTTGCGGCGGATCGTCTCGGCGACTTCTTTTGCGATTGGCACAATGCCCAGCGCGCCGATGAGGACCAAACCAGGCACACGGTGGGGCGCGCGGGTCGCGGCGTGCGCGACGATATGTGCGCCCAGAGACGTGCCCACGAGCGGAGCGTGTTCGACTGCCAACGCATCCATCAAGGCCAGCAGGTGGCCGGCGATTTCCGGCACTGTGCAGGGACCGTTCGCGTCCCTGCTGGCAAAGCCGTGTCCGGGAAGGTCGAAGGCTATTGCGCGGTAGCCTTTGGCGCCGAAACGCTCGACGGTCGAACGCCACCGATCGGCGCGGGCGCCAAAGCCGTGAACAAACAAAACGGCCGGGCCCTCCCCCGCCTCGATGATACGCGTGGTTCCCGATGCGACGGCCAACGGATAGCTGATCGCCCTCACGTGCATCCAACTTCGGGCCTGCACCCCGCGCGGCCGTGCCGCCGGCGACTTCGCAATAGCTTCGGCCTCATGCGGCACTTTCTTCAAGGCTCGGATTCTCCGTGGTGGGAAGATCCTTCCAGGCCTGTTCGGGTGAGAGCGGCGGCGTATTCCCCGTCGATTGACGTGTGTAAAGGCGGTTCCAGAAGCCCTGAGATGCCTCATTCTGGTGACGAGGCATTTCGGCCGGCAGCTCCGGCAACGATACCAGGCTGCCACCCTTCCAAACCGCGACGATCCGCTGCCTTTCCTCAAGCTGGCCAAGGTTTGCGGTCGGGTCGCCGTCGAAGACTAGCATGTCGGCGAGTTTGCCCTTGGCAAGGCCGTCGTACTGATTGCCGTCGCGCAGCATGACGCGATTGGTCGTTGTTGCCATACGTAATACTTCGTCGGCGGGAATGCCGATGAAGTTGACCATCAGCAAGAGTTCGCGTGTCGCCCACTCGCCGTACGGCGTGATCCCGAAACCGGTCTCCGAACCGCTCAAGAAGCCCACGCCAGCTTCGTAGGCGCGGCGAAGGCACTGCGACGCATCGCGCAGTTCTTGGCGCTGAATGTTCGGCCACCAGTCGTAGCATTGGTCATCTTTTTGAGCGTATTGCACGTTGTTGACCAACAGCAGCAGCGAGGGGCAGATCGAACTGCCCTCCCCGATGGCGGCGCGTATTCCCTCATCATCAATTCGCGAGGCGTGATAAATAATGTCGACACCGGCCCGCGCGGCATAAAGCGCGCCCTCGCGTCCGCGCGCGTGCACGACGACCTTGCGGCCAAGCCGATGCGCCTCGCGAACCATCGCAGTGGTTTCATCCTGATCAAAGGCCGCGTAGAGGCCGCCCGAATTTCCACCCTGGATGCCATCCATGGCTATCTTGATAATGTCGACGCCGTCTTTGGTCTGGCGTCGAATAGTCTCGATGGCCTCGGCCTTTGACGTCACAAGGGTTCCGGTTGAGACAGACGGCACGCCAATCCAGCTCGGAAAATAATCGTATAGTCCCTGCCGCGAAGTCAGCGCCGGTCCGGCAGAAGTGATGCGCGGTCCCTGGAAGAGGCCGACAAACAAAGCGTCGCGTAGCGCCGGCGTAACCAGACCAGCACACGCCGGATCGAGCAATGCCGTGAATCCCGCTTTCAACATGCGTTGAGCCGCAGCCAGCGATCGGATTGCGCGATACTCCAGGCTGCCGTAAAGGTCGACTTCCTCCTCCGAGCGCGCGTTGCCATAGGAAAGATGAGTGTGCAGGTCGCTCAAGCCCGGCATGACGAAATAGCGTCGATAGTCGACGACATTTTCGCCTGCGGTAAGCGCCGGTAGCGCCGCCAGCGGACCAACGTGCGTAATGCGATCACCTTCGATGACAAGCGCTTGATCCTTGCGCGCTCCACTTTCGCTGCCGGTGAACAACTGGCCGCACAACAATACCGTTCTCATCGCGATTGGCTCCTCGTCTTCTGCACGGCCCCACCTCGGACCCGACCAGACTGCATGTTTTATGCGTTTGACTCTATGGTTAATTTATTGAAGTGTAGACAATCTTCAATCGATTTTCTCCATGACTGGGCTATCCGCAATCTCGACAGTTGAAGTGCCCCGTCCGCTGCCGGACGTCATCTATCATTGGTTGCGCGAGCAAATTCTGATCGGAGAGCTGGTACCCGGCACAGAAATCCGTCAGGAGTTGCTCGCTCGACAATTTGGAACCAGCCGCGTTCCGATTCGAGAGGCTCTAAGCCGCCTGCAGGCCGAGGCACTCATCATCCTGCGGCCTCGCCGCGGCTTCGCCGTAACGTCGCTTAATCAAGCTGAAATTGTCGAGATATTTGAGCTCCGCATGACCGTGGAAGAGCACGCGATGCGCATTGCCACCAACGAGCGAACGCAAGCCGACGTGCGCGAGGTCGAGGCGCTGGTTGAGGCGATGGAAACGCCCGGGACCCCCTCGCTTCAGTACCTCCAGCAATGGATGTCGACTAACCGCCTTTTTCACACCCGCCTTATCGAATGTGCTCACCGCAAGCGGGTCAGCGAGGTGGCTCTCAACTTGCGTGACGCAATTGAACCCTACATGCGGATCGAAGCCAATTTTAACCGTCAGGTCGGCTATGCCAACGTCGAGCACCGGAAAATCTTCGAAGCCTTCAAACGAAAGGATTCGGAAGCGGCGGCTCGCCTCAGCAGGAAACACTGCGAAAGCACGCTTAAGCGGCTTCTCGCCAACATTGATTTTCGTAACGAAAATCCTTTCCCGAAGGCCGCCTCCCGCAAGGAGAGGCAACTGGGATGAAGTCGCGGAAAGCCAATGACGAAGCGTGGAAGCGATAATAACGGAGAACAAAGTGCCGGTTCGTGAAGAGTTGCGCGTTGCAGGACTGGCCGAGCCGATCAGCCATTACACCGACGCCGTGCGATACGGCGATCTTCTTTTTGTTTCCGGTGTCGCTCCGCTTGACGAACACTCCCGTCTCGTCGGAGAGGGCGACGTCGTCATGCAGACCCGCCGGATTTTTCTGAATATGAAAAAAATTCTCGATACCGCAGGAACCGGCTTCGAAAAAGTTCTCAAGGTCACCGTCTACCTGACCGACGTCGCTGACCGCACAAAGATCGATCCCGTGCGCCAGGAATTCTTTGGGGCGTCCAGGCCTGCGAGCACGCTTATCGGCGTCAGCGAACTCGCAATTGCCGGAATGAAGGTCGAGATCGAGGCTGTGGTGGCAGTACGATGACGGCGAGGCAAATTCGCATCGGCATTGTCGGCGCCGGCATTGGCGGCTTGACGCTTGCTCTTGCCTTGCGCCAGCGCGGCATTGCCGCGGATGTCTATGAGCAGGCATTGGAGTTGCGCGAAATCGGCGCGGCGGTCGCATTGCACGCAAACGGAACACGCGAACTTGAGCGTCTCGGTTGCCTGGACGCCATTGCGGCGGTCGCCACTGAGCCGAGCGAATTCATCTGGCGTGGATGGCGCGACGATCGCCGCATCGCGTCATTTCCCGTCGCCAAGGGCGGCGCCTATCGAGCCCGATTTGGCGCGCCCTATTTCGGCGTTCATCGTTCCGAGCTGCAGCGTGTGCTCGCGGGGGCGCACGGGCCGGAAGGTTTGCACCTCGGGCATCGGCTGATTGGGCTTAGCGAGAATAAAAAGGTCGTTAAGCTTGACTTCGACAATGGAAAAAGTGCCGAAGTCGACGTTCTTATCGGCGCGGACGGGCAGCATTCATTCGTTCGCCATTACGTTACCGGGGAAGAACGGGCTGTCTATTCGGGCACAAGCGGCTTTCGCGGAATTGTCCCGGTCCGCGACCTCCCTTCGCTGCCGGACCCGCAAGCAGTGCAGTTTTGGATGGGGCCGAGCGCGCACCTCCTGCACTTTGCGTTAGGGCCGGCGGGATCGGATGTGAATTTTCTTGCTGTAGTCGAAGGACCCGCGTCGTGGACGCACGAAAACTGGGTCGCCCCGGTCGCGAATGAAGTGGCGGCTACGGCTTTCAAGGGGTGGCACCCCGCTGTCGTGGAAATGGTATGCGCCGTGTCGCACAATCTTCGTTGGGGGTTGTTCCAGGTACGGCCACTGCGGACCTGGCAGCGCGGCCGAGTCATACTGATGGGCGACGCCGCACATGGAATGCTTCCGCACCACGGCCAAGGCGCCAACCTTACAATCGAGGATGCGATAACGTTGGCAGAATTGCTGCGGGCACGCGGCATGGAAGATTTCGACGAGACGATACAGCAGTACCACACGATGAGACGGGCCCGTACGAGGGTCGTCCAACGAAGCGCGCATGACACGAACGCCGTGCTGCATTTACCGGATAACGCCCTCGAAGCGCGGGCCTCATACTTGGCTCGAGTCCCGGAAAGATTTAGCTGGATTCACGCATTTGACGCGCTCGGCGAGGTGACTTCGCAGTTATCTCGTCCACTAACGTCTTCAACATCGGCTCGCGCCATGAATGGCCCCAGGCGCGGGTCGTTGTTGACGGCGCAACTGTGAAGTAAGCGTTCAAGGGGCTCTCTCAACGATCCGGGGTAGGTCCAAAAGGGGAAATCGATCATGCGTAGAACAAAGTTGACACGAGGAATTGCCGGGGCGGCGATCGCCGCTGTTGCAATCTTGGCCGGGGCAACCGCGAGTAGTCGGGCACAAGACCGACTGCTTGGCATGGTGGAGCCGGTCAAAGCCGCGAAGCCGTATCGTATCGGCTATGCGTCGGCGGACATGAATTCGGATTTCTTTCTGGGCCTCGCCTATGGCGCGGTTGATGAAGCGAAACAAGCCGGCGCGCAGATTACGCGCATTGTCTCCGCAGGTGGCTACGGCAAGGTGGCTGAGCAGATCTCGCAACTCGAGCAGTTCGGCGCGCTGAAACTGGATGGGGTGATCATCATCGGCGCTGCCTTCAACGGCTTTGACAAAGTCGTCGATCGGCTGGTCGAAGGCGGCACCAAGGTGGTGACGGTTGGCGCCCCGATCGGCGCCCCGAAGGTGTCAGTCGGCATCCTGCAAAACGAAGGAAAAATCGGCGAGACCTTGGCGGAGCATATTTGCAAAGCAAAGCCAAAGGCGACCGTGATCACGTTGCCGGGCCCGGCCGGCTCCGAATGGAACAAGTTGCGCTTCGACGGGTTCAAGGCCGCGGCGCAGAAATGCGATCTCAAGCTGCTAGGAAACACCTTCGCCGGCAATATTTCGATTGAAGATGGACAGCAACAGGCGGCGGATCAACTCGCCAAAAATCCCGATGCCGATTACATCTATGCGGTTGCGGGTATCTTTGCCGTCGGAGCGGCGCAGCAAGCAAAGCGCATGAACTCCCACGCCAAGGTCGTTACCGGCACGCTGACCCGACGCACCATCCCTCTATTGAAAGACGGAGCGATCGAGTTGGTGGTGAGTGAACCGCCCATCGTATTCGGCCGCGCCGGATTACAGTATACCGTACGCCTTCTTAATGGCGATCAGCTGCCGCACACGATACCGGGAATCATGCCGTTCCCCGTAGCCATGGTGCCGAACTTTTCGCTCACTCCGGCCAATATCGGTTCCTACGACGTGAACAAATATGATCTGCCACCGGAGGGCTGGACCCCTCCGCAACTGCAATAACGGCTCACAGCGAGTAGCCGATTTGCGTGGTGTTTGGGCCGCTCCGTGACCCCAGCACCCGCACTCTCGGCGGCCGGCCTCTATAAAGCCTTTGGTTCGACGCAGGCGCTTCGCGGCGCCCACCTCGACCTTGAGGCCGGCCGCGTTTGTGCGCTCCTCGGCGAGAATGGTTCAGGCAAATCCACGTTTGCAAAAATCATTGCCGGAGCGCAGGGCGCCGACCGCGGCACTATCTCTCGCGACGGCATCGAGGTCACAATCGACGATCCGGCATCGGCGCGTGCGCTCGGCATCGCCATGGTGTTTCAGGAGCTTTCGCTCGCACCCGATCTCGACGTCGTCGACAATATGTTTCTCGGGCGCGAGCGCACGGGCAAGCTACCGGGTTTCTTTGACCGCAAGAGCGAGGAGAAGGCCTGTCGAGCGATGCTGGATCGGCTCGGCCTCACGCTCAACTTGCGCCGGCCCATTCGCAGCCTCGGAATGGCGCACAAACAGATGCTGGAAATCGGTAAGGCGCTCTCTCAGCAACCGGCAATTTTGATCCTTGACGAGCCGACGGCGAGCCTTACACGGCGTGAGATCGAGCAACTGTTCGCGCTGGTCCAGCGCATGCGCGACTCCGGCACGGCCATTCTCTATGTGACGCATCATTTGCGCGAGGTTCTGGAAATTGCCGATCACGTCAGCATCATGCGCGATGGCAGGATCGCAGCCAACCGCGAGGTGACTCGGCAGATGACCGAGGCTGATCTGGTCGAACTCTTGATTGGCAAGACGGCTAGACTGCAGCCCGCCGCACCGGTCGCCTCATCGAGCGTGCCGTTGCTGGAAGTTTCCGACCTGTGCACTTCCACGAGCCATGATGTTTCATTCCACATTGATAACGGCGAGATCGTAGGCCTTTACGGCGTCGTCGGCTGTGGAAGAGAAGAAATCGGTCGCTCCCTTGTTGGCTTGCATCCCCTGCTTGACGGGACCGTCAAGCTTTCCGGCCAAACCTACAAAGCGCGCAGCCCGGCTCACGCGCTTGCTGCGGGCATCGGCTTTCTGCCATCGGACCGCAAGCAAGAAGGGATTCTGCCTAATCGCTCAATTCGCGAGAACTTGATGCTGTCGAATCTGTGGCCGGCGTCGCGCGGCGGCGTGATCCACCAGCGGCGTGAGCGCACGACGGCTGTCGGCCAACTGGCCGCGCTTGGCGTCAGGTTTGCATCGGCCGAACACGCAATCACAACCCTATCCGGCGGTAATCAGCAGAAGGTTCTGTTTGGCCGCGCGCTCGCGCCACGTCCTAAGCTGCTTGTGCTGGAAGATCCGACGGCGGGCATCGATATCGGCGCCAAACACGACCTCTATAATACCATCCGCGGCCATCGGGTCGACGGCATGAGCTTTCTCTGGATGTCCAGCGATCTTACCGAAACGCTTACTCTGTGCGACCGCGTGTACGCCATGTATGATGGCCGTATCGTCAGCGAAATTGTTGCACCGACCATGGCGCACGAGGATCACCTCTTGGCTGCGGTACTTGGCCGTGGCGGAGCGATGCACCGCATATGACGCCGACAACTATGGAGCGGAAGCCAGCCGCCTCACGGCCCTATCACGCGATGGCGAGATTCGGCCTTCCGTTTCTCATCGTCGCCATCGCTGTGATCACCGGCATTCGCGAGCCGCATTTTTGGTCGCTCGCCAACGTGCAGAATTTGGCGCGCCAATTTGCGCCGCTACAGATCCTGGTCATCGGCCAATTGTTCGCGCTCCTCAGCGGCGGGCTGGATCTCTCCGTTGCCTCGGTCATGGCCTGTTCCGGCGTCGCGGGAATCCTGGCGGTGCCGTACGTGGGGCTTGGCGGTTCGCTTATCGTCATGATCCTGGTCGGGTTGCTATTTGGATTGGCTAACGGCGCCCTGATCGTCGGATTTTCCGTCTCCCCGTTCATCGTCACATTGGGAATGCTTTCGGTAGCCAAGGGACTGTCGCTTTTATTTACCGGAGGATTGCCGCTATACACCGTTCCCGATTCGCTGGTGGACAACCTCGGATTTGGTGCGGTGCTCGGCGTTCCGGCTTCGAGCATAGTCGCATTCGCGGCGATGCTCGCCTGGGCTCTGGTCTTGCGCAACACCGTCTTTGGCCGCCACGTCTATGCTGTCGGATCCAATGCGGTCGCCGCACATAATTCCGGCGTGCGCGTCGGCCGTGTTTTGTTGGCGGTCTATGCCATCAGCGGGGCGACCTCGGGTCTTGCCGCGATCATAATGACGGCTTGGGTCAGCGCGGCCCAACCGCTCGCCGGCGAAGGCATGGAGCTGCAGTCGATAGCGGCGGTGGTGGTCGGCGGCGTCGCGCTGGCCGGCGGCTCCGGCACCATGCTTCAGGCCTTCTACGGCGTTGTCGTTCTCGGCCTGTTGTCCAATGCGCTGAACATGGCGGGTGTGTCGTCCTTCTTGCAGGTGCTCGTCGTCGGCGTCGTCATTCTGCTTGCCGTCATCGTCGATCGACTGCGCACCAGGGCGGCCATTTAGCGGGGCATGCGGCGACAATAACGAATATGATTCGGTATTGACAACGCAACGACCGATCAGTTGGAATTACCGCGCGCTACGAGGTTGTTACATCCGATGTTGCATCGCCCAAAAAGCCTGGCCGAAGCGATCGAAATTTTGGCCGGCGATGCCGATGCGAAACCGCTGGCCGGCGGCGCCAGCCTTGTGGCAATGCTCAACGCGCGGCTGGTTGAACCGACGGCATTGGTCAGCCTGATCTGCATTGAGGAACTAGGCGGCACCGAAAGGTGCGCCGATGGCACGCTGCGCATTGGCGCCATGACACGGCACCGCGAGGTGGCGGAAATGCCGGCACTGACGGATACGCACGTCCTGCTCCGGCAAGCCGCGGCCGCTATCGCCAATCCGACCATCCGCGCCATGGGCACGATTGGCGGCTCGATCGCTCTCAACGATCCCGGAGCGGACTATGCCCCGGCGTTAGTAGCCCTCTCGGCCAAGGTTGGAATCGCGGCTGCGTCCCACACGCGAACCCTCGCCGCCGCGGATTATTTCGTCGACTGGTACACGACGGCTCTCGAACCGGGCGAGCTGGTTACAGCAATTCATTTGCCGCCTGTTGCGCCGGGCGTCGGCATATATCACAAGCTCGCGCGTGTTGCCGGCGATTTCGCCATCGTCAGCGTCGCGATGACAATACGGTTCGACGGACAAGTGCGCGCGGCAATCGGTGGCTGCGGGCCGCGTCCCCTTTCGCTCGAAGAAGCGAATACCGAACTTACCCGAGGTAATGTCGAGGCCGCAGGCGTGTTGCTGGCGGCGGCGGCCGACCCGGTCGATGACAGCCGCGCATCGGCAAACTACAGGCGCCGAGTCATTCCTCGCATGCTGGCGCGCGCATTCGCGCAAGCAAGTGCGAAGCAACTTGCTGCATGAACCCCACGATCAGCCTCACGCTTACAGTCAACGGCGAGCGGCAGGCGCTGCAGGTCGAGCCGTTCGAGACGCTGCTGACGACGCTGCGTGAGCGGCTGCGGCTGACGGCGGCCAAGCGAGGCTGCAATCAAGGTGTCTGCGGCGCGTGCTCCGTGCTGGTCGGAGGCGAGCCGGCGCGTGCCTGCTTGAGTCTGACGGCTAATTGCGTGGACAGCGCGATCACCACGGTTGAAGGACTATCTACCCCTCTCGCACTTTCGCCGTTGCAGGCCGCCATGGTTAGTTCCGGAGCCATTCAGTGCGGCTTCTGCACCCCTGGCATGCTCGTGACGCTTACGGCGCTGCTGCAGCGGTGTCCGCGGCCCAGTCGTGATGACATCCGCGTTGCCGTGAGCAGCAACCTCTGTCGTTGCACGGGCTATCAGAAAATCGTCGATGCGGTCATCGCTACTATCGAGCGAAGCTCCGTATGAGCATCATCCACACATCCGTCGGCCATAGCGTCGAACGGCTCGACGCAGCCGAAAAGGCGAGCGGCGAAGCGCACTACGTCGACGATCTCTACCGTCCCGGCATGCTGCACGGCATTGTCCTCGGCAGCATTCACGCCCATGCGAGAATCCGCGGGTACAAGCTCGACGCGGCGCGGGCGATTCCCGGCGTCGCCGCCATCTTGACCGGCGAGGATTTCTCCTGCGCCCGCACCGGCGCCTTCTGCAAGGATGAGGTGCCTCTCGCCCGCGGCAAGACCATTTACATGGGCGAACCGGTCGCCGCGGTCGCGGCCTGCGATATCGATACCGCGAGGCGCGCCGCCAATGCGATCGAGATTGACTACGAACCGCTACCCGCGGTGCTGACAATCGACCAGGCACTCGCCGCGGGCGCGCCGCTCGTCCACGAAGACTTGTCGAACTACGTTAAGATCGCGCCGAGTTTTTCCGAAGGCAACGTGCTGTGGCAATGCCGTCTCGAAGAGGGCAAGATCGACAGCGCCTGGTCGCAATGCGACGTGATTGTCGAAGACGAATTCGAGACCGCTGCGCAGCACCACATGTACATGGAGCCGTGCGGCGCACTCGCCGAGATCGACCGCGGCGGGCGGGTGACGATCTGGTCCTCATGCCAATCGGTTCACCTCGTTCAGCAGCGCACCGCGGAATGGCTTTCGGTTCCCATGTCGCGGATTCGTGCGTTAGCGCCCAAGATCGGCGGCGGCTTCGGCGCCAAGGGCGGTTTGCACGTTCAACATTTGGCGGCAGCCCTGGCGCTCAAGACCGGACGCCCGGTGAAGATGGTGCTCTCTCGCGTCGAGGATTTCGAGATCGTCCGCTCGCGCCATCCGGCGCGTATTTTCATGAAGACCGGAGCCAAGAAGGACGGCACCCTGCTGGCGCGAGAAGCCCGCATCCTTCTTGACGGCGGCGCTTATGCTGACGAAAGCCCGACAGTGCTGAGTTTTGCCGTTTTGATGGCGCGCGGACCCTATCGCATTGCGCATCTGCGCAGCCGCGGACTGGTCGTCTATACCAACAAGCTCAAGGCCAGCGCCTTCCGCGGCTTCGGCAATCCTCAGGTGACATTTGCCGGTGAGAGTCAGATCGACCGCATCGCCGAAGTGCTGGGCATTCATCCGGTCGAGTTGCGGCTTCGTAACGCCGTAGACGCCGGAGACCGTTGGGCCGGCGGCCAAACGCTCCACGCTTGCGGGCTGCGCGAGTGTCTGACCAAGCTGCACAACGTCGTCGAAGCGGCGCCGCCACTGCCTGCCACGGCCCAGCATCGTCGCGGCATCGGCTATTCGGCCTTCGCACACATCTCCGGCTTGTTATCCACTGCCTGCAACATCTATCTGCGATCGGATGGATCGCTCGCCGTCAACACCGGCGTAGTCGATATCGGCCAAGGGTCCGACACCATCCTGACCCAGATCTGCGCAGACGCGCTGATGCTGACGCCCGAGCGCGTGTCGTTTGCGGAACCGGACAGCGACAGTTCGCCGTGGAACTGGAAAACAGCCGCAAGCCGCGTGACCTACATGGCCGGCCGAGTGGTTCTCGCCGCCTCGATCGAGGTCCGCGACAAGATCCTGCATCAGGCCGCCGAAATCATGGAATGCTCGGCCGAAGATGTGGAAGTTCGTCCCGGCGGACTCGTTGGTCTTAAAGGAATCGCCGGGAAGACGGTCACCTTCGGCCAGGTTGCCTCGCACGCGCTCGCGCGGTTCGGCGGCCCGATCATGGGCTCGAGCTCCCTGCTCTTCGATGGCGAACGTCTTGACCCTAAGCGGTCCCTCCTTGAGGGCTTCGCCTTCGGCAATCTTGGCGCTTACATCTTCGGCGCGCAGGCGGTTGAAGTCGACGTCGACGATGTCACCGGCGCCGTTCGGGTGTTGCGCGTCTGGTCGGCGCACGATGTCGGGCGGGCCATCAACCCAAAAATGGTTGAGGGCCAAATACAGGGCGGATTCGTCCAAGGCCTTGGCTATGCGCTTACCGAGGAGATGCAATGGGACGAGTCTGGCCGGCTCACCAACCCGACGCTGATGGATTACAAAGTGCCGACCGCCCTCGACGCGCCCCTCGAGATTAATCCCTTGATCATCGAACACCCCGAACCATCGGGGCCGTTTGGCGCCAAAGGCGTCGGCGAGCCGGGGCTGATTGGCGCTGCAGCCTCGATTGCCAACGCGGTGGCGAAGGCCACTGGGAAACGCATGCACCGGTTGCCGATGACGCCCGAGCGCGTGCTCGATGCTTTGATCGGCGAAGCTTGACCATGTACCGGCCGCCGACGCCCGAACAGCTGATGACCGTCGCCCGCCGGCTCGGCATGACGCTCTCTTCGGAAGCGGCAGCGATGTTCGCGCACTACGGCGCCGAGCTTGAATTCGCCTATCACCGCCTCGACGCGCTCGACGAATACCTGCCGGCACCGAGCCCGCGCGAACGAAGCTTTACCTATCCCGCCGACGACGAGAATCGTTTCCGCGCCTGGCTGGTGAAGTCATCGATCAAGCGAACGAGTGGCGGGAAGCTCGCCGACAAACGCATTGTGGTGAAAGACACGGTAGCGGTCGCCGGCTTACCGCTGACCGACGGCACGAATTTTCTGAACCATGTGCCGTCTTTTGACGCCACCATTGTCGATCGCATTCTCGCTGCCGGCGGCGAGATCGCCGGCAACGCCGTCTGTGAGTTTTTGTCATTTTCCAGCGGTAGCCACACCGCTGCCACCGGCGTTGTAGAAAATCCCGTGAAGCCCGGTTACTCGACCGGAGGTTCCTCATCCGGCTGCGCGGCGCTGGTCGCGGCGGGTGAGGTCGATATGGCAATCGGAGGCGATCAAGCCGGGTCGATTCGCATTCCGGCTTCGCATTGCGGGCTGTACGGACTTAAGCCGACCTTCGGGCGCGTACCTTACACGGGCGCTGTATCAAGCGAATTAGTCATCGACCATCTCGGCCCGATCACCGCAACCGTAGAGGACAATGCATTGCTGCTGGAATGCATTGCCGGCGCCGACCCGTTCGATCCGCGCACCGCCGGCACGCCGCCCGCCGACGATTATCGTGCCGCCCTTGGCCGCAGCATTGCCGGCCTGTCGATCGCCGTCGTCAATGAAGGTTTCGGACATCGCGCATCGCAGCCTGAGGTCGATGCAAGCGTGCGGCGCGCGAGCGAACAATTCGCGCGACTTGGGGCTAAGCTGCAAACAATCTCTTTGCCGTGGCATCGGGACGGTTTGGCAATTTGGCTGGTCTTCGCGATGGAAGGTTGCTTCGCCAATTTAATGCGCGGCAACGGATTTGGCGGCAACCACGACGGCTTGCAATGGAGCGGCCTGAACGACGGCATCGCGCGCTGGCGCGACGATCCCGACAGTCTTCCGGCAAATCTGAAGCTTGGCATGCTGATGGGCGAAGACGCGGGCGCGCGCTATCGGCGGCATTATTACGCCAAGGCAATGAACCTGGTTCACAGACTGCGTGAGGCCTATGATAGCGTCTTAAAACATCACGACCTGCTGCTCATGCCGACCGTGCCGGTTAAGGCTCGACCGCTGCCGCAGCAGAGCGTCCCGCCGGAAACAACGATCGATCTTGCCTTCGAAAATATCGACAATACCTGCCCGTTCAATTTGACGCATCATCCGGCGCTGACGCTGCCGTGCGGCATGGCCGAGGGTTGCCCCGTCGGTTTGATGCTGGTGGCAAAGCCCTTCGCCGAAGCGACGCTCTATGCCGCGGCTCACGCATTCGAGGAATCGGTCGATTGGCGCCAAATCGGACATGACGCTTAACGCGACGATGCGAGACGGAGACAAAAAAATAATATGCTTAGCAGCGTAGGTCATGTCCGCACATCCCATGCGGGAAGCTTGCCCCCCCTCGGTGGAGCGGTGGTCACCCATTTTGCCTCATCGATACAAAAGGATGCCGAAGCGGTAGCGTCGCAAGATACGTCGACGCTGACAACGCAGGTCGCCGCGTTGATCAACAAGCAGCGCGAGGTCGGCATTCATTGCGTCGGGGATGGCGAATTCTGGAACGGTCGTGGCCTTCTTTATTACGGCGAACAGTTCAAGGGCATCGCGATCCGGGAGTTGCGTGCGGGCGAACGCGGCTCGGGTAGGGAAGCAATACGCGAGCGTGATGAGTTTCCAAAGCTGTACGACGACATGGATGGCGCTGGCACCCTATTCTGCGTCCCGGGAGAAGCTCCAAAATACTATCCTGCAAAAGCCAGAATGGTCGCGACGGGTCCGATCGAGGGCGGCGCCACGCCGGCAGTTCTGAACGAAATCGCCATTCTTAAAGATGCAGTCAAAAATGCCGGTAATTGTGATGAGGCGTTCATTTGCGCGCCGGGTCCTGGTTACCTGGGCAACTTCGTGTTCGATGAATATTATCGAGACGAGGAAAAGTTCTTGCATGCGCTGGGCCAAGCCCTGCGCAGTGACTATGGCGCAATCGTGGAAGCCGGATTCATACTTCAAATAGATGATCCAGGACTGATCACCGCCTGGGACAT
>Ga0335078_10009085_pt1 | contig 14745 bp, 11 predicted proteins | sample Lox_Sample_32_FD_206711 | JGI IMG/M metagenome (GOLD analysis project Ga0335078, IMG submission 206711) | Soil microbial communities from Loxahatchee National Wildlife Refuge, Florida, United States - Lox_Sample_3.2 | ecosystem: Environmental > Terrestrial > Soil > Wetlands | place: USA...
GAGTTTAGCGCGGTATGCACGGCAAATGAAGTACATGAGCCAATGGCTGTCCGGCGATGGCACTGCCGGACAACCTGCCACGAGCGCGTGCGATTTGTAGCTGCCGCTCGGGATTCGGTAAGATGCTGGCCGGACTTGAGACGAAGGGGAGGACGCACATGAGCATTGCTGTAGGACAGAAAGCGCCGGATTTCACGTTGCAGAACCAGGACAAGAAGGAAGTAAAGCTTTCGGATTTCGCCGGAAAGCGCAGTGTCGTGCTGGTCTTCTACCCGCTAGACTGGAGCCCAGTCTGCACCAATGAACACGCCTGCTTCGTGAACGACATGCGGTCCTTTGACACGCTGGACGCGGAAGTGCTCGGCGTCAGCGTGGACAGCGTGTGGTCGCACAAGGCCTATGCCGAGAAAATGGGCATCAAGTATTCGCTGCTGGCGGATTTCCATCCCAAGGGCGCGATGAGCGAAAAGTATGGGATATATCTTGCGGACAAGGGCATCACCGGGCGGTCTATCATCATCGTGAACAAAGACGGCATCATCGCCTGGAAAAAGGACTACGAGATTTTGACCGTGCCCGACGTGAACGAAGTAGCCGCGGCATTGTCGCAAGTGAAAGCCGCGACGGCGTAGCATGAAGTAGAGGACGTAGAGGGAATAAAGGAAGTAAAGGAGAAAGCCGGGCTGCTCTCAAGCGCCCGGTTCCTTTCTTTCTCGTCCCTGCGCTCGGTGAGGTCCTTTCCTGCCGGAAACTACTTTCCGGCCAGATCGTTGCGCGCGATGACGCCGCCTTTCATCACAAATTTCACGGATTCCAGGGTGCGCACGTCAGAGAGCGGGTCTCCACTCACAGCAATCAGATCGGCATGATGACCGGGCTCAAGCGCGCCAACCTTCGCGGACCAGCCGATGGCATCAGCCGCATTGATCGTCGCGGCCTGTATCGCATCGATCGGCTTCATGCCCCATTCGACCATTTTGGCGAACTGCCTGGCGTTGTCACCGTGCGGATACACGCCCGCGTCGGTCGCAAACGCCATTTTTGCGCCCGCCTGAAACGCCCGGCGGAAGTTTTCGCGCTGCGTGCGGCCAATTTTCTTTTCTTTCTCGATGGATTCCGGAAGCATCCCGGCCTTGGCGCCTTCCTGTAAGATGTAATCGTCGTTGTAAATGTCGAAGTCCAGCCAGGTCCCATGCTGCTTGGCGAGCGCAATGCCTTCGTCATCAATCAAGCTGCTGTGCTCGATGGTGTCAATCCCTGCGCGAATCGCATCCTTGATCGACTGCGTCCCATGCGCGTGCGCTGCCACTCGGCGCCCTAGCTTATGTGCTTCGTCCGCGATCGCTTGCATCTCTTCCAGCGTGTATTGCGGCGTCCCTGGCTGGTCGCCCTTGCTCAACACTCCGCCCGACGCACAAATCTTGATCATGTCCGCGCCATACTTGATCACTTCGCGCACCTTTGCCCGCGCCGCCCACGGCCCGTCCGCCACGCCGTCCGCCTTGAAATGAAACTCAAACGGCAACAGATTGTTGTCGCAGTGCCCACCGGTAATCCCCAGCGGCGGGCCAGAAACGAGCATGCGCGGCCCCTCAATTTCCCCATCGTTGATGCCGTCGCGGACCGCCACGTCCGTAAATGCGTACGCGCCCACGTTGCGGATGGTTGTGAACCCAGCGCGCAACGTAAGCCGCGCATTTTTCACGCCGGTCACAGCTTCGCGCGGCGCGGAGATTCCCAGCCACGCATAACCGGCCGAACTCGGGTCCATCGTGACATGCGTGTGCACATCAATCAGGCCCGGAAGGCACGTGGCCGCCGACAAGTCCACTACCGTCGCGCCGGTGGGCGGCTTGGTGGAGGAAGCGGCGCCAACCGCAGTGATCTCGCCGGAGTCGTCGAAGACCACCAGCTGATCGGAAAGCAGGCGGCCCGAGCGAACGTCGAGCAGCTTGCCGCAGCGCACTGCGCCGGGCGCCGCGCTGGAAACGGCGGCACAAATGAGACACGCGGTCACGCCGAGATAGACTTTTGCCGTGAGAACGAGACGAACCTTGCGCATGAATGCTCCTTGTCGGTGAGTTTGTGGCTAGAGCATATATCGGCGGAAAGAATTTTGGAAACGCGGGAGCGCTGCTTTCTTCAGCGAGGGGCCGCTGTGCCCTCGAACGCGCGCACCAGCAGAACGAGCTGCCAGCGTTGCTCTTCCGTGAGGCGGCTTTCAAAAGCCGGCATGGGCCGGCGGCCTTTCGTGATGCGGTAGAAGAGCTCTCCATCGGTCGTGGCATGCATGCGGTGATAGTCCAGAAAGCTGGCCGGCGGCGGGTAGTGCGACGCCGCTTCCGGACCATCACCCTTTCCGGTGTCGCCGTGGCAGTTGGCGCATTTGTCCCGATAGATCGCGCGGGCCGAGGCCATACCGGCGGCGGAAGCCTGCAACGGATTCTTCACCTTCTTGGCTGCCTCCGGAACCGGCCATTCGTAATTCGTGTAAAGCGCATACACCAGGACAAGCGCGCTTACGGCGAGCAAAGCGAAGAAGAGCATTTTGCGCTGGCGAAGCGTCGGCATCGGCGCAAGAATTTTCGCATACCGCTGCGAAAGAGTGAAAAGCAATGCCCTGCGCGACGCGGAAACAGACACCGCCTAGAGCTGAAGGGGAAGCGGATTCCTACTGCCCGCGAAAGATGAGCCAGAGCAATTCGCCGTTGAAGAAGAGAATGCCCGCCGCCACGATCCAAGCCACAACGACGGTCAGCCGGGAGTTGGCGAATTCGCCCATTTTGCTGCGGTCGCTGGTGAATTGAATCAACGGGATGACCGCAAAGGGCAACTGAAAACTGAGCACCACCTGGCTAAGGATGAGCAGCGCTGTGACTTTGCCTTCGCCGGCGATGCCGATGACGAGCACCGCGGGCAGAATAGCGAGCGCGCGCGTGATAAGGCGGCGCAGCCACGGCTTCAGCCGAATCTCCAGAAAGCCTTCCATGACGATTTGTCCGGCCAGCGTGCCCGTCAGCGTGGAGTTCTGCCCAGAAGCAAGCAGGGCGCAGGCGAAGACCGTGCTGGCGAGGCTGACGCCGAGCACCGGGCTGAGAAGTTTGTAAGCGTCGGAAATTTCCGCTACGTCGTGCAGCCCGCGCGTGTGAAACGCCGCGGCGCCGAGCACCAAAATGGCGGCGTTGACCAGCAGCGCAAAAAAGAGCGCCACGGTGGAATCGAATACGGCGTAGCGAATGGCTTCGTGGCGGTCGCGGATGGAAGCCCCGTAAGCGCGGGTTTGCACCACGCTGGAGTGCAGATAAAGATTGTGCGGCATCACCGTCGCCCCGAGAATGCCGATGGCGATGTACAACATGTCGCGATTGCGCAGGATTTCCGCGCGCGGGATGAGGCCCACAGCTGCTTCGCGCCAGATGGGATGGGCAAAGAAAATTTCGTAGGCGAAACAGGCGGCGATGGTGGCGATGAGCGTAATCACGAATGCCTCGATGAGGCGGAACCCGCGGCCCTGCAGCGCGAGCACAATCAGCACGTCCAGCCCCGTGACAAGCACGCCGGCAAGCAGCGGCAAACCGAAGAGCAGCTTGAGCGCGACAGCTGAGCCCAGCACTTCCGCCAGGTCGCAGGCGGCAATGGCAATTTCACAAATGACCCACAGCGCGATGGACGTCCGGCGCGAGTAGTGCTCACGGCAAGCCTGCGCGAGGTCGCGTCCGGAAGCGATGCCCAGCTTGGCGGAGAGCGCCTGCAGAAACATGGCCAGGACGCTGCTGAGAACGACGACGCTCAGCAGCGCGTAGCCGAACTTCGACCCGCCGCCGATATCCGTTGCCCAGTTGCCAGGGTCCATGTAGCCGACGGCGACGAGATACCCGGGGCCGGCGAAAGCCAGGATTTTGCGGACCCACGAAGCCGCGTGCGAGACGGGGATGCTCCGGTGCGCCTCGGGTAGCGATGGGAGACCCGGGCGAGCCGCAACCGTCGCGGCGGCTTCGGGCTCGAGTTGGGGCGGCAGGATAGGTGACATCCGTTTAGTTAACTATGGTAAATCTCAATGCTAAACTACACTTAACATGCCCACCTGTCAATAGGACTTTTGTTGCTTGTTTCGCCACGCCGATCCGCCGGCCCGGCCCTTCCTTGCCGCTGCGGCCATGCGGGTGGGTCTCCCTTGACACAAGCGCCAGTCCATCGCCTGTGATACTTTCAGAGCAGCCGAAAAGCACACGCAAGATTGAAGGAGACCACGATGGAAGAGCAGCGGCCGGTGCCCGGGCAGGTGCAGATCAAAGCAGACGAGAAAGAGTTGCAGGGGCAGTACAGCAACCTTTTGATGGTGCACCACAACCTGGAAGAATTCACGCTGAACTTCATCTATATTTTTCCCAACGGCACGCAGGGCAAGCTGTTGAGCAGCATGATTGTCAGCCCCGGCCATGCCAAGCGAATCTTAAAAACGCTCGAAGAAAATATCGCCCGCTACGAAGCGCAGTTCGGCCCCATCAAAGAAGTCTCGACGAACTTGCCGCCGCCCCCCAGTGTCGGATTCGTGCAGTAGCGCGCGACGTTGATGAGGTAAAGAGTAAAAGTAAAGGATTCCATCGGCTGGCGATTCCCTTTCCCCGCATCCTTGTGCTGCCAGAGACTTTCGGAAAGCGCCGTGCATTGTGCACAGGCAATGGCGTGCTAAACTAACCGGGTGCACTGTCCACGGGCCTGTAGCTTAAGAGTCTGTTGTTGATTCTGCGTTGCTTAGGTCCATTTTCAGGCCCTTCAAACCCGCCTTCTTGTACACAATTTGTACACAAAATCGTGGGGTGAACCCCTAAAATCGCACAGTTTTCTTGGACGCAGCTTCCGCTCTCGTAAAGGCCACTCATGAACGGTTCCTTTACCCGGTCACGGTCAGGGTAAGGGTGATGCTGTGGCTGAGGTTTGATGGACCTGAACCAATGGTGGCGGTTACCGTTAGAGAATAGATGCCCGCGGGTGTGCCTGCATTCGAACCACCACCGCCGCCACCCCCACCTCCGCCACCACCGCTTCCGCCGCCACATCCCGACAACGCAAGCATCAGCAGTAGTGCTCCGCCCAGAGGAACGGCGATCCCACGGCCCACATCGCGTTGATTTTGGCGCATACGGGCCCACAACGCCGCGACAAGAACCATTACTAGCAAAACCCACAGCGTATGCCACCTCGGCTGCTGAGCCGGCAGGCGTGGACTGGGCCGATAAGACGGCAACGCCGTCGAACCGCGCGTGGTCGCACAGGTAATCGTGACATTCGCTCCGAGAGCGGCGGGGTTAGGCGAAACAGTGCAGGTGGTTAGTGAAGGTGCCCCCGTTACCGCGATACTGACGTTGCCGGATAATCCGCCTTGGGCAGCCAGACTAAGCGAGTAAGTTGCCGTCTGCCCCGGCGCGACCGTGACGGATGTGGGAGAGCCGGAGGCTGCACTAAGCGTGAAATCCTGGCCCGTGCCGCTGAGCGCGAGGGTTTGCGTGCTGCCGGGACCGTTGGCATCGTCGGTGATGGTCAGTGTACCCGTGAGTGCTCCGCTAGCTGTCGGCGTGAACGTTACGTTGATCGTGCAAGAGCCGTTGGCCGCGACGCTGCTCGCGCAGTTGTTGCTCTGCGCGAAATTCGCGCTTGAGACGATGCTGCTGATATTGATAGCGGCTGAGCCGGCGTTCTTTACGCTGACCGCTTGCGATGCGCTGCTAGTGCCGACAAACTGAAGGGAGAATGTCAGACTTCCCGGAGAGAAGGAGATAGGAGAAGCGGTCAGCGCGGTCGTCGCAGATACACTTGATGTGTAGTTGGAGTCGCCGGGGTAGCTTGCGTCGACCAAATGCGTTCCGGTGCCGGACGGCGAAACGGTGGCAGTGGCGCTTGCCGTAAGTTGCGGCAACAGAATCGTCGTCGAGTTGCTGTTAACGACCGCCAATCCTGCTTTCCCGTTTCCAGCGAAGTCCGCCGCTGTAAGGTCCCTGGGTGAAATACCCATTGGCAGCGTTGTGCTTTCAACAAAGGTTCCGTCTCCGGCTCCCATTAGGATGGTTACATTGTTGACCCCGTCGTTGGCCACAGCGAGATCGAGTTTACCGTCCCCATCGAAGTCCGCCGCGGCCATGGAATAGTTTGCGATGAAGGTTGTATAGGGTATGGTTACGTTGCTTGACGGAGTGAAGGTGCCGTCACCATTTCCAGTCAGAATCGCAAGCCGGCCGGAAGGGAAACTCGCGGACGTTGGATACCCCATTGCCGCCAGGTCCAGCTTTCCGTCGCCGTTGAAGTCCCCAGCCTGTACGCATGTAGCGGTAACCTGGATAGTTGGGGTGCTCCCGACTGTAAACGTGCCGTCTCCATTCCCCAAGAGAACCGTCAGGCCGCCCGATGCGATGGCCATGTCCGTTTTACCGTCTCCGTTGAAGTCACCGACGGCTATGGAATACGGCACAGTAAGCAATTCTACAGGTGCCGCTGCCGTAAACGTTCCGTCACCATTGCCAAGCAGGATCATCAGAGGATAAGTAACTCCGGTAGGAAAGAAGGGGCCGATGGCCAGGTCCGTTATGCCGTCTCCGTTGAAGTCGGCCACGGCGATCGAACCCGGCCCGACACCTATCGTGTATTGTGTAGCCACCGGCGTAAACGTCCCGTCTCCCTTCCCCAGCAAAATAGTCAGTACGGCTGGGAGAAACTGGCCGGTGCTTGACTCGGCGGGTTCGCTTGTCACTATCAGATCGGCTTTTCCATCTCCGTTAAAATCTCCAACGGCGACGTGCTCCGGGAAGCACGTTATGTTGATCTTGCTGGGCGCAGCGAACGTGCCGTCGCCGTTGCCAATGAGAACTATCACGGCACACTCGTTATTGTCCGCGATCGCCAGGTCAGGAATTCCGTCGCCGTTGAAGTCCGCTGCGACAATTGAATACGGAAGAATTCCGGTTGGAAACGTTTGGTAGTCCCAGTTCAGTGTCGGCACACTGGGCGCAAGCGCGGCAGTGCCCAGAACGGAATTCCCGCTGGTGGTATCCAGGAAGGATATCTGTCCCGTGGCAGGCGCAAGCCCATTCCCGGCCACAGTGGCCACAACGGTGTAATCGCCCGGATTACCGCCGTGACTGATCGTGGTGGCGGAGGGATATGTGCCGGTTACTGTGAGTGCCGATGCGTGGGAGGAGCTGCCCGCGGCAGCCACTGTTCCGACGAAGACTGCTTTGTAGCTATGGTTGCCGTTCCCTGGAATGAACTTCAGGCTTGCTGTTCCGTTGCTGGTTAACTGTGCTGTGCCCAAGAGGTGGATGTCCGCGCACGCCGGGGCCGAGGCATCGCAGAAATTGACGCGCCCGGGCGAGACGGGTGTGCTTCCGGAAACCACTGTCGCGGCGAGTGTCACGGCAGTACCGTGGGTAATCGTTGTCACCGGGCTCCCGCCGGAGGTCACGGCAAGAGTGGTGGTCGTCGTGAGCGGAGAAGGTGAATTGAGAAGCGCCTGTGCGGTCGAGGCGACGCATCCGTTGACACTGAGCTCAACAATCGCACCGCCGTCGTCAGCGCACGCTAGAAGGTAATACGGAGTATTCGGCCAGAGGCCGGAAGGGACGGTGACAGTTACCGTTCCCGTGGACGTCGCGTTCACTGCCAAAGAAGGCACGGAGCGCGTCCCGAGCAAGTGACTGCTGACGGTCTTAGTCGTTGTGGCCGAGAGATAGTATCCCGTGACGGAGTTGCCCGCGGATGTTTGCCCGGTGTTTTGCGTCGTGTCCGTGACCGAGAACGTATCGCCTGCCTTGACGGAGGCCGGCGGCGCAGTCACGGCTGTCTCGACCAGGCTCGGCATCAACACGGTCAGGTTCAGGTACGTGGTGTGACTGAAAGCTCCGCTCGTGCCAGTGATGACTACCGGGATGGTGGTGTGTAGCAGGACATTCGAGGCGGTAATCGTGAACGTCGACGTTCCCGAGCCGCTAATCGTCGGCGGATTGAAGCTGGCGGTGATGCCCGTTGGCTGGCCCAAGAATGTGGCCCGCAGGTTCACGGTGCCGCTGAAGCCGCTTGTTGCGGTGACGGTGATGGTGCTCGTCACCTGGCCGCCAGGAGTGGTAGTCAGCGTACCGGGGGGTGAACTCAGCGTGAAGTTCGGGCCTGTTGCTGCGGGGGCGAGTGCGTTGATCAGATTCTGCCCATTGGGCGAACCCAGGCCGGTCACAAGATCGTATCCGGCAACTGCGGAATACGCATTGGGGCTGGCGGGATTGAAATTGTTGCCCGTCGTGATGTCGTGAAAGTCGTTCGCGTAATTGCTGCCCTGTGCAAGCGCATAACTGCTGGGATTCAGAAAACCGATGGAGGAGCCGCCTGTCTGCTGGTTCACGAGCGCCAAAAAACCAGCCCACACTGGGGCTGACGCGCTTGTTCCGCCCGAGTTCGCGCAGCCCCCATTTGCGCAGAAGTAGACGCTCTGTGCCACCGCCGCTACGTCCGGGTAGTTGCGCACGGTTGTCGAACCCTGGTTCGATGCGTTGATAAACGGCAGCTGGTAACTGGCAATCGGGAAGCTATGGGCGGAGATTCCTCCTCCGCTCGAAGGCCAAGCTGTCTCTGATTGCCACGTGCCGCCGGGGGTGGTGGTCGTCAATATGGTTCCGCCGACGGTCGTGACGTAAGGGTCCTCTGCCGGAAACGGGGATGGACTGCAGTTGGTGAAGTCGGTGCAAAGGTGTGGGGTGGCGCCGCCGCCATCACCAGAGGCGGTAAAGAAATTCTGCCCTTGGGCCGCGAATTCCTGAAATATGGGATCCGCGAAAAACGCATCGTCAGCCCAAACCCACGAACAACTCAGTTGCTTCGCGATGTTATCCGTGGCCATCTGATTGAGGATGTCGAGGGGGTACACGCCCTCGTAGACGATCACCGTCGATAGGTTTGGAGCCATCGAGATGACCAGTTCGATATCCATGGCTGCTTCCGAAGCGCCACCAGCGCAGTTCTTGCCGCATTGGTCGATGTTGTCCAAAACCGCGTCTACGACGGGGACTTTGAGGGGCTGTTTCGCCTGACTGAAGTACAGCTGGACGTCACTCAGGCTGTAAGTACTGAACTCCAGGATCCCTACAGTCTGACCAGTTCCGTCCAGTGTGACTCCTGGCGCGTACGCGGCGCGAATATCACTCCCAAGAAAAGTACCCTGCGGTGAGGAGCCAGTCGCGTTGGGAGTTGGAAACTGTGGGTTCGAAGGCGGCCTCAAATCGGCGGAACGCGGCAAGTCGAAGTTACTCAAACCTTCGACGCCTTGTACCGGGAGGCTCGCGTCCACGGATGGCTCGACGTTTGGCGCGTAGAAGGTGCGTGATTCGGTGGGGTGCTGGTAAAGCTGCATGGTCACGCCGAAGGCATGCTCGATTGCGGAAACCGGGCCTTGTACATCCAACACCAGACGGTTGACTGCCGTGTGCGTCACCGTTAAACCGTTGGACTTGGCGAACCGCAGGACCTCCTGGTACTCGTCCTCAGTCGGACCAAACTGCTCCGTGAACTCCCCGACTGAGATGAACTGGCGGTATTTCGGACTGGTTGGATCGTATAGATCGTGCAACAGGGTCTCGAGTGCGTCTTGATTTCGCAGCTTCAGGGTTAGTGCAACCCTCAACTGCTGCGAACGGGGCAGCCGGCCCACTGGCTGGATGCTCGCCGGCGCCGCTAGCCGCGCGGCAAGAGCCCGCCGTTCCTGCGCGTGCAAAGGAGAGGAGAGAAACAAACTCGTGAAGACACCAAAGGCAAACAGCTGTGGGGCAAGCAGAACAGGTTTCCTGGCGATCATGATCGGATAGGCTCGTCCTTGGGGTCTATGCTCATGGCTAAGCGTCGTCAGGTCAAGGGCACAGGCCGCGAGTTGATATGAAATCGGTATGAAATCAGGAAACTTGGATGGAGAGGCAATCGGTGAGACCAACAACAGTCCGCGGTCGAAGCTCTATCCTATTCACCCGTTGGCCGATCCGAACAAACAATATCTCCCGCCGGAGTGGAGACAGGTCTATCCTCGGGAGCGCACGCCCGGGTGATCGCCGCCGAGAGTCCCGTATTCTGAAACCCATTGCCCGGCCCCACGGAAAACACCAGCTTGTTCCCTGCGGACAAGTTAAGCCTGATGTTGAAGGGCACTAACTGGCCGAACGAAGTGACGCGGGAGCCAAATGCAACAGTTTCATTGGCCACAATAGCGACAGCAGTGCCAACGCCGTATTGGGCGCCACGAAAATTGCCGGCGATCGAGTACTCGCTGCTGACCGGCGCGGTGAAGATCAGGTCAGAGTATTGGCCACTGGTCCCAGCTACGAGCAGAAACTCATTTGCGAGAAAAGCAACATTGCCGTCATCGTAGGCGGGCCCGCGGTTAAATTCTGCGGCGGGTGATATATTTACGTGACTCGACGATGATAGCCAGTACTGTGCGTTTCGGCCGTTCACGCCGTTCTGCGCGGTTGTATCGTAGAGCGTGATAGGGCTCGTGTATCCCGAGGAATAGCCGTAGGACCAGACGCCGTTGGGGTTACTGTGGCCGGCCCAGCCCTTCTCAAACGCACTCGCCGGGTCATAGTCCTGAGCTAATGGAAGGAACTCCGATTTACATCCCACCAGGCATCGCACCTTCAGGAATGCTTGCTCTTCCTCCGAGTCAAGTGCATGGGCGTCCTTGCCGTGTGCATAAAAGCGGTCATGCGCAGTACGAAATTCGTCGCCTTCTGTATAGACCGTAATCAGATGAAAATTCCTGTCGAATTCGTACCGTACAGGGCAACCCTTGGGCGCGGGGCACTCCTGAACCGTAAGGCGGAGCTTGCCGTTCTGAACCTCAGGTCCGATGGCATCGTTGTACGTGAACAACGCGGCTCGGTTGAAATCACTTCGTGGAAACAGCAGCCGCAGCTTCTCCTGAGCGCCGCCCATGCCGTGGATTTGAAACTCGGGCCGTACTTCCGTGGAAGCACCGCTCACGCGGTCAGGATCAAGCACCACCAGTGTCGCTTGATGATCGTAGCCATTGGAGACTCCTGTGGCGATGATTTCTTCCCTGCCGTCGCCGTCCAAATCCGCCAGCATCATGTCCCCCAAATGGCCGGAATGCCAATACTCCGACATAGTATTGCCATGGGTATCCAGAATCGCGACTTGGCTGGGCCACCAGGGGTCAACATTCGCAACCACGATTCGAGCAGGACTTTTGGGGGTCGCTTTCAATAGCCCAAGGGCGGTTGTCAAAAAGACCGCTGGACTGCCCTTGAGCTCCGGCAAGTCTCTCCCGGGAAACCAGCGCCATTTCTCCTTACCGCGATCGGAGTAACAGATCAGCGTCGACGAATGCGGCCCCTGCGTGCCTGCGGGCGAATAAGCGAAAAGGACGCTCACATGGCCCGCACCTTCCAAGTCCTCAAACCATATGCGCGGTTCATTTACCTTCTCGTAATACCAGGCGGGGCCAAAACCTAGAGGGAAGTCCTTGCTCCACAGTTCCTTGCCATCCGCGTCCATGATCCTGAGTACTGTTCCGTCCAGGCGCGCGGACTGAGGCTGTAGATGCACTCCGCCCGCCATAAAGATGAAAGCGCAGGCCACAATTCCCATGGCGAGGCAAGCCGCAGTGACCATTTCTGTTTTCTTCCAGTCTCGAAGGGTGCCGGTCTGCGCCAGCGATGGTGGCGCTTGGGCAATTGTCTGAGACGGCAGCCGAACTGGGGTGTCAGCTTCCGGGCCTTCGCGAACCGTCGCCTCCATCCACTGCGTCTCCTGGTGACCGTTACCTGACGGTGCGCGCTTGGGGAAGTTGATGACGATACGATCGGACTCGCCTTCCAGGCTGTAATAGGCGTCCACGGCACGCCGAAGCCGGTTCATCTCTGTGGCTACATCCTTGGCTTGTTTGGTCCTAGTTTCCGTCGGCCACAATTCCGTGATCACCAGTTCAGTCGTCAGCGCGGCCTGGGAGTCCATGTTCGTTCGCAGGACTTCCAGCAGCCTGCGAAGCTGGCCTTTAGTCGCGAAGCTCTGGCTGCGCAGGATTTTGTCGATCTGGTCGCGAATGGCGCCGGGATCCATAAGTTCAGCTGCCTCCGGCAGTCGGCTGATGTCCCAAGGTGCAGCAATAGAGCGTCACACTCATCAAGTCTGCATACCCGCAAATGCATGTAGACTGAGTCGTATGCGCCCAGACACGGATGAATATATGAAAATGATAACATGGGGCCGCGAAGAAACTGAACACGCCCCCGTGTGGATTCATGGCAGAAACAGCGTCTGCGGCGATTGCGTATTCCGTCTTCGCTTCCACCTCTGCGAGTATCAAGGCCTTGGTGCTTCCTCAGCAAAGCGCACCATACTTTCTCCATACCCTTTGACGTCATAGTGTTCCGTAGGTGCTACATGCAGGAGGCAGCGGAGCACCTGCTGTGCCAAATCATGCTCTTACAAGCGGACTTCTCTGAAGGAAATCGACAACGCAACTAAGGCCTTTTTTTGCTCTGCGGAACGTGAGTCGGCTTCGGGAACGGAACGGCAGCACGAAAAGGAATGAAGCACGAAAAAGAAGGTGGGAAACAACAGAGCACTGTTAGCTCCGGAAGTTTAGTACAAATTCGGTACAGCTGAGGGAGAGAAAGATTGGCCTCTGACTCCTAAGCGACACCAGATAAAGCACTTGGAGCCTCTGCCCTAGGAATCCTGGGCACCTGGCCACCTAAGCTTCGAATTTGTGGTAGTGGGTCAGTTTGAATTTTGACCCCTCTTGTGCGGCCCGCCAAACATGCTAGGCTGAAAAGCGGCAGAAAAGATTAAGGGGCGACCCGACTTGAACGAGCCGCCCCTTTGGTGGAGCCAAGGGGAATCGAACCCCTATCTCAACTGCCCGCAACAGCGTGTGTTACCGTTACACCATGACCCCAGATAATCGTGAGGTTTCTAGGGTCATGGTGGAAACTGAACTAAAGGGCTAGATTGCTTATGAAGATACGATCAAAGGGGATGAAATTGGACTTCACTCAGACAGCGGCGGCTACCGTTAGCCAAGCCATTGGCGCGGACTTATTCACAAACGAACCCCTGCCCGATCCGAACGAAGGGAAAGACCCTGCCGCAATTGAGCGTGGTCGGCAAGGCGGGTTGAAGGGCGGTAAAGCCAGAGCCGAAAAACTCTCTCCGAAGCGCCGTAAAGAGATCGCCAAGAAAGCCGCTAAGTCTAGGTGGAATAAGTAGTTACCAATGATGGATGACGCTGGCTAATAACACGGCAGCGATAAACAAGCTGGTTCCCAAAATTCCTTTAATCCACATCTCCACGTCGTTTATTCCCGTATTGATGCTTCGCAGCAATGCATAATCTCGATCATCCATTTGTCGCTCCTTATTATTTTTCAGGGGCGGCTCTAGAAACCGCCCCTGGTTTTCCTACTACCATCCAAGTAAGAGGCTTCGTACTAATTCCGCAAGTTGCAGAACGTTCCGAATTACCGCGATGCTCAGACGGATTCGGTTAAGGGTTTCCTTTTTCAAGGGTTAACCAATCTCCCTTATCTGCTAGCAAGATAAGGGTTTAGACGTTTGCGATCATGGGGGCAGCGGACTACACCACTGGACCCAAGCGGGCGGCTAATGCCGAACGCAGAATTAGTATATCATATTGACTTTTATGCTTGACAGGAGAAATTCTCTCAAGCATAATCGTCAGTATGAACCAGCTAACAAAAGAGCGCCGAACCCAGATTATTAAATGCCTTTGCGAAGGCTTGAGTATCCGCGCCACTGTTCGCATGACTGGTGCGTCGAAGAACACAATCGTTAAACTCCTCGCGGAAGTAGCCGTTGCTTGTAACGACTATCAAGACAAAACGATTCAGGGTCTCAAGAGTCAGAAAATTCAGTGCGATGAGATTTGGTCTTTCTGCTACTCCAAAGAAAAGAACGTTCCGCAAGAGAAGCGCGGCCAGTTTGGATATGGCGATGTTTGGACGTGGACCGCACTAGACGCTGACACAAAGTTGATTGTCTCTTGGCGCGTAGGAGATCGCAGCGCGAGAACGGCAAACGAGTTTGTACAGGACTTGTCCGAACGGTTGGCGAATCGCGTACAGCTAACTACGGACGGTCACAGAGTCTATTTGGAAGCGATAGAGAAAGCGTTCGGCTCTAACGTGGACTACGCGATGCTTGTCAAGCTATACGGGCAGGACCGCGATACAGAGGCAACCTATAGTCCCGCGAAAGTGATTAGTTGCCGCGCCATTCCGATCATCGGCGATCCCGAACCAAAGCATATTTCGACCAGCTACGTAGAGCGGTCAAACCTTTCCATGCGTATGTCCATGCGGCGCTTCGCCCGTCTGACAAACGCTTTCAGCAAGAAAGTAGAGAATCACATCTCGGCTTTATCTCTCTACTTCATGTTTTACAACTTTTGCCGAGTACACCAAACGTTGCGCGTGACTCCTGCGATGGAAGCGGGGATTGCCGACCATGTATGGGAGATCGAAGAGATCATGGACTTGTTGCCCGAACCTGAGTTTGGGCCGCGAGGACCGTATCGAAAAGGGAATGGAAAATGAGAGAAAAATACGTGACTCAAGAAATGTTGAGTGATCCAAATTTTAGGGCAAAAATGTACGATGCGGTTTTTGATGTGGGTTCCGTGCTTATCGCTCAACATGATAAAGCTCAACCAGCTTGCACTGCGGGCAACGGTAT
>Ga0335078_10009086_pt1 | contig 14745 bp, 14 predicted proteins | sample Lox_Sample_32_FD_206711 | JGI IMG/M metagenome (GOLD analysis project Ga0335078, IMG submission 206711) | Soil microbial communities from Loxahatchee National Wildlife Refuge, Florida, United States - Lox_Sample_3.2 | ecosystem: Environmental > Terrestrial > Soil > Wetlands | place: USA...
GGACCGATGACCCAATTCGGCATTGGACTAGAGGGCTCCGGCAGTCATTCGCCCGAGCCGCCGAGCCACCCGAACGGCGCGCATGCGGTCGAGGTCGAGATCGACCCGGAGACCGGTGAGGTCGCAGTCGACCGCTACGTGATGGTCGACGATCTCGGGCAGGTGCTCAATCCGCTGATCGTCAACGGCCAGCAGCATGGCGGCGTGGCGCAAGGCATCGGACAGGCGCTGTACGAGCATGCCGTCTACGACCCCGCGACGGCGCAGCTCGTCACCGGCAGCCTCATGGACTACACGATGCCGCGCGCGGACATGGTGCCGAACTTCGAGATCGCGCTGGAAGAAGTGCGCTGCAAGACCAACCCGATCGGCGTCAAGGGCATCGGCGAATCCGGCACTATCGGGGCTCCGCCGGTTGTCATCAATGCGATCATTGATGCACTGGGTCCACTCGGCATCGACCGCATCGACATGCCCGCGACGCCCAGCCGGGTGTGGCAGGCGATACAGAGCGCGAAGGGAGCTGCCTGAACGCCCGCTATTGCTCGAAGTGCAGGTTCGCGGCCCTGACCACGTCTTGGTATTTGACGATGTCGGCCTCGATCATGCGCTTGAAATCTTCCGGCGAGCCGCCACCGGGCTCGACCGCCATGGCGCGCAGCTTCGCTGCTATGCCCGGATCGCGGATCGCGTCGCGCAATCCGGTTTCAAGCTTGGCGACGATGGCAGCCGGCGTCGCCGCCGGCGCAAATACGCCGCTGAACAGATGAATGTCGACGTCCGGATAGCCGGCCTCGGCCATGCTCGGCACCTCCGGCAGTTCCGCTGAGCGCTCGGCACCGGTCACCGCAACCGCCTTGACCTTGCCGGCTTTCACCATCGGCACCGCCGGCGGCCCGTCGGCAATCGCCGTCATGGTCTGGCCGCTGACAACGCTCAGGATCATGTCGGTACTGCTGCGGTAGGGAATAGCGACACCGGGCATGCCGGACTTCAATTTCAGAAGTTCGGTCGCGATGGTGAAGGCGGGCGACGTGGTCGCGTAATTGGCTTTGTCGGGATGCGCCTTGGCCCATGCGACCACGTCCTTCACATTCTTTGCCGGGTGGTCGGCGGCGATCACCATGAACAGCGGGAACCGCGCGATCATGGCGAGTGGAATGAAGGTCTCGCTCGGCCGGTAGGGTAGATCGGGATAGATGGCGGCGGCGATCGACATCGCACCGCTGGCGCCAATCAATAGCGTGTAGCCATCAGCCGGCTGGTGCGAAACATATTCGGCAGCGAGCCGGCCCCCTGCTCCGGCGCGGTTCTCGATCACCACCGGCTGACCGATGAGGTCGGAGAGCCTCTGCCCAATGAGCCGCGCGAAAATGTCGTTGCCGCCGCCGGCCGCGAAGCCGACGACGATATGGATCGGCCGGTTGGGATAATCGCCTTGTGCATGCGCCGCGCTAAGCGCCGACGCCAAGAAAATCGTCAGAACCAACAACACCGACGAGCGGCAAACGCCGCGGCCGCGAAGCCATGTTCCGATCACGACGCCATCCATTCGACCAGGGCCCGGTTCACGGCCAGCGGCCGCTCGAGCGTGGACAGGTGGCCGGAGTCGGGAATAACGACAAGTTTCGCGCCGCGGATGCCTGAGGCAATCTCCTGTGCGAGCGCGGGCGGCGTCAGTTCGTCGCCATCGCCTACGAGGACGAGCGTTGGGCATGCAATAGCCGCCAAGGTCGGGCGCGAATCCGCGCGGCCCATGATTGCTTGCGTCTGCCGCAGGAACACCTGGGGTCCGGTTTCCTCCCCCATGGCGTGCACGATGCCTTTGAGGGCCGCATCGCCGTGGCGGTCGCGATGCACCAGCAGACGGAACAGGGCGTCTTCCATCTCGGCAAAACGGCCGGCTTTGACCATTTCGATCCGCGGCAGTCGAGCTTCCGTCTGTTGCGGCGTCTCCGGGCGTGCTCCGGTGTCGAGGAGTGCCAGCTTGGCCACGCGCTCCGGCGCCTGGCGCATGATCTCAAAAGCGATGTAACCGCCCATCGACAGCCCGGCGAGTGCAAAGCGCGGCGGCGCCGCCGCAAGGATGCGGCGGCCGATCGCCGCGATTGTATCGTCGCGGGCGTGATCCGCGACAGTGACCGGACCAAACCGCCATAGCGCCGGTATTTGTTCAGCATAGAGGCGCGCCGAACAACTGAGCCCCGGGACGAGAACAACCGGCAAATAGTCAAAAGCAGTATCAGGCATCGGTTTTGTCGCTTTCCAGCTTCGAGAAAAGTGAAGCAATCCCTCTACTTACAGGGCGATGTTAGGTTGACTTTCACAGGTTCGATCTTATGTTTCGGGCACCGAAAGCACGGCGGATTCGGCCTTGCGACGCGTTTCCTCCGTTTATTCCAGTGGTTCCGGCGCCCTGCGCGGGCCCTGATTTGAGGGTTTATGTCCTTTTCACATCTCGGCTTGTCCGAAAAAGTTCTCGCCGCTGTTGCGGCGGCCGGTTACCAAACTCCCACCCCGATCCAAGATCAAGCCATCCCCCACGTACTGGCGCGGCGCGACGTCCTTGGCATTGCGCAGACCGGCACCGGCAAGACGGCGGCCTTCACGCTGCCGATGCTGACCATGCTGGAGAAAGGTCGCGCCCGGGCGCGCATGCCGCGCACGCTCATTGTCGAGCCGACGCGGGAACTCGCGGCCCAGGTGCAGGAAAGCTTCGTCAAATACGGCGCCAATAGTAAGCTCAACGTCGCGCTCCTGATCGGCGGCGTTTCGTTCGACGATCAGGACGTCAAGCTGACCCGCGGCGTCGACGTGCTGATCGCCACCCCGGGCCGCCTGCTCGATCACTTCGAGCGCGGGCGGCTCCTTCTGAACGGCGTCGAGCTTCTTGTCATCGACGAAGCCGATCGCATGCTCGACATGGGTTTCATTCCCGACATCGAGCGCATCTGCAAGCTGGTGCCGTTCACGCGCCAAACCCTGTTCTTCACCGCGACCATGCCTCCGGAAATCCGGCGCATCACCGAACAGTTTCTGCACAATCCGGTCCGCGTCGAAGTCTCGCGCCCCGCAACGACCGTTGCGACGACCTCACAACTCCTGGTCAAATCGGGCCATGAGCCGCACGACAAGCGCGATGTGCTACGCCGTTTGATCCGCTCGGCCGACGGTTTGAAGAACGCGATCATTTTCTGCAACCGCAAGCGCGAAGTGGCGACGCTGCACCGCTCGCTGCTGCGTCACGGCTTTTCGGTTCTGGCTCTGCACGGCGACATGGACCAGTCCGCACGCACCGCTGCACTTGAGCAGTTCCGCAAGGGCGAAGTGGCGCTCCTTGTTGCGTCTGACGTCGCGGCACGCGGCCTCGATATTCCCGACGTGAGCCACATCTACAATTTCGACGTCCCGCATCATGCCGACGACTACGTGCACCGAATTGGCCGCACCGGTCGTGCCGGCCGAACCGGCACCGCGATCACCATCGTGGCGGGATCCAACGATCAGAAGGCGGTAGCGGCGATCGAAAAGTTGATCGGGCAGCCGATCCCCTGGATGAATGGAACGCCGGCCGAAGCAGCCTCGACACCGCGGCGGACGCCGGAGGCCCCGGCATCGCATACGCCGTCAGTGCCGCAAAGAGAGCGGCAACAGCCGCGCCGCGGCCGCGCGGATGGCCACCGCCAACCGCACCGGTCTGCTTCAATCGCCCGCATCCCGCAGCGCCCACCACAGCCTGCCAAGAATCGCAACGAAGACGGGGATGCCTCTCATCTGCCGGCCTTCCTGCTGCGCCCGGTGCCGCTGAAGGCATAAGCCTCAACTGCAATAGTTGCGCGACCTCTCACGGGCTGTAAACGCAGTTCCCGTTTACCGGTCGTTCACGGCTTTCTCCTAGGTTTTACTACGTATTCGCGGCTGCGCGTCCGACTCATCAGGCTTTTCAGCGCAATCGGAGCGATTTTGCATGGCCGCGCCCGGCGACGAGCACGAACGGACCCTGGCATACGCCGAGATCGCACTTCAGCAGATTCGGGCGCTGCGCCTGCCCGCCGTGCCGCGAAATTTCGAAGTCTGGTACCACTACGCCACCGGCTACAATCAGGACCTGAACCGGGCGATCAACGAAACGTTGGCCCAAAAGGGTATGCTCGACGATGCCGATATCGAGCAGATTCATGCGACCTACCTGTCATCGAACCGAGCGAACGAGCGTATAGAGACGGTCGGCACCCGCGTCCTCGACGAAATCAAGCAAGTGCTGGACATGATTGACGCCGCCGCCGGCACGGCGACCAGCTATTCGGAGAGCCTGGCCGACGCCAGCCAGCAGCTGCAAGAGACCATCGACGGCACCGCGATGCGGGCCATCATTGCGCAGCTCCTTGAAGGCGCCAAGGAAATGGAGATCAACAACAAGAAGCTGGAAGCGCGCCTGTCGGCGTCCAGGCAGGAAATCGAGGAGCTGCAACAGAATCTCGAAGCGGTACGAACCGAGAGCCTCACCGATCCCCTGACCACACTGGCAAATCGCAAATTTTTCGATATCGAGCTCGGCCGGGCCATTGCTGAGGCCAAACTAATGAGCGAGCCGCTGTCGCTGTTGATGACCGATGTCGATAACTTCAAAGCATTCAACGACAAGTACGGACATTTGACCGGCGACCAGGTGTTGCGACTGGTCGCCATATCCGTGAAGCAAAACGTCAAGGCCCGCGATATCGCCGCGCGCTACGGCGGTGAAGAGTTCATGGTGGCGCTACCCAATACCCAGCTGCAGCATGCGATGGCAATCGCCAATCATATTCGCCACGCCGTCATGACCAAGGAATTGATGAAACGCTCGAGCGGCGAGCGTCTCGGCCGGGTGACGATTTCCATCGGGGTGGCGACGTTGCGGCCCGACGATACACCGCAATCGCTGCTCGAACGCGCTGACGCCTGCCTGTACGCCGCCAAGCGGCACGGCCGCAACCGCGTCATCGGCGAGAACGATGCTAACGCCGCGGCGCCAATTCGGGCGCGGGTGGCCTAATCGCAGCTTTGTCTAATGCGGCTCGGCGCCGCCGGCCTCACGCGCCGGCTCGATCTGCACGGATTCACCGCAGCCGCAGGCCGACGTCTGGTTCGGATTGTTGAACACGAACTGAGCCGAGAGTTTGTCGACCTTATAGTCCATCTCGGTGCCGAGCAAAAACAACACCGCCTTGGGATCGATCAGGATACGAACCCCCCTGTCCTCGACCACTTCGTCGAGCGGGCTGACCTTCTCGGCGTATTCCATAGTGTAGGCCATGCCGGCGCACCCGCCGTTTTTGACTCCGACACGTACTGCTGCAATCGGTTGCTCGGCTTTCGCCATCACCGCTTTAATGCGCTCGGCTGCGGCTTCGGTGAGCCGCATCACCTGAGGTCTCGGCCGGGGGCTGGCCATCGTCTCATTCTCCTCGCCTCTTCACGAGGCGCTTCCATCGCAGTTACGATCCAGAATAACTCAAAAGTACTAAAGACTTCACCATCGTTGTTGATGTAGTGCGCCGCACTGAGACGCGCAACTCGCGCAGCTTCACCACATATTGAGCACCGCGCGGGCTTCATCCGACATCCGGCTCGGATCCCACGGCGGATCCCAGACGATCGTGACCTTCGCCTCGCGTACGCCGGGCACGCTGGCGACGGCATTCTCCACCATGCCCGGCAGTTCCGCCGCCGACGGACAGTTCGGAGTGGTCAGCGTCATATCGATCTTGACCGCCCGGTCGTCGTCGATATCGACTTTGTAGATCAGCCCGAGTTCATAGATGTCGGCGGGAATTTCCGGATCGTAAACGGTCTTGAGTGCGCCAACGATCTCATCCGTCATCCGCGCTACTTCGTCCGTCGGCATCGCGGGCGGCTGCTGCGCCGCGTCGGCGGCAACACCGGCGCCCACATCCGGGTTCGGTTGGTCGTCCATCATGTGAAGAAGTCCTGAGCTTTGACCAGCGCCTGCGCCAGGCAGTCGATCTCTTCGCGCGTATTGTACATCGCAAACGAAGCGCGGCAGCTTGCGGTCACGCCGAAGCGGGCGAGCAACGGCATCACGCAATGGGTGCCGGCGCGAACCGCGACGCCCGAGCGGTCGATAATCGTCGCCACGTCGTGAGGATGCGTGCCCTTAATTTCAAACGACACGATCGGCCCCTTGTCCTTGGCGGTGCCGAAGATGCGCAGCGAATTGATTTCCCGCAGACGGTCATGGGCGTAACGCAGGAGACCAGCTTCATGGTTGCGAATGCGCGGCTTGCCGACCGACGCGATGTAATCAAGCGCAGCGCCGAGCCCGATCGCCTGCACGATCGGCGGCGTGCCCGCTTCGAATTTGTAGGGCGGATCGCCGTAGGTGATGCGATCCTCGGAGACCTCGCGGATCATCTCGCCACCGCCGTTGAACGGCGGCATGGCGGCCAGGTGATCGTATTTGCCGTAAAGCACACCGATACCCGTCGGGCCATAAAGTTTGTGTCCGGTGACGGCGTAGAAGTCGCAACCGATGTCCTGCACGTCGACGTCGGCGTGCACGGCGCCCTGTGCGCCGTCGATCAGCACCGGCACGCCGTGCGCGTGCGCGATCCGCGTGACCTCTTTCACCGGCACCATGGTCCCCAGCATGTTCGACATGTGGGTGATGGCGACCATCCGGGTGCGGGGACCGAGAAGCTTCTCAAATTCGTCGACGAGGAAATTTCCCTCGTCATCGACCGGCGCCCATTTGATCACCGCGCCCTGCCGTTCGCGCAGGAAGTGCCAAGGCACGATGTTGGAATGGTGCTCCATGATCGAGAGCACGATCTCGTCGCCGGGCTTGATCCGCTCGCGGCCGAACGTATAGGCGACGAGATTGATGGCCTCGGTCGCATTGCGGGTGAAGATGATTTCTTCCTTGCGCCCGGCGTTAAGAAACGTCGCGACTTTGTCGCGCGCACCTTCGTAAGCCTCGGTCGCCTCATTGGCGAGGTAGTGCAGCCCGCGGTGCACGTTGGCGTATTGCGTGGTGTAGGCCCGTTCTATCCGGTCCAGAACCGCGCGCGGCTTCTGCGCCGAAGCCGCGTTGTCGAGATACACCAGCGGTTTGCCGTAGACCTCAAGCCCAAGGATCGGAAAATCCGCCCGGATCCGATTGACGTCATAGGCACCGTTGGTCACTGCCGGATGCATGATGCTTAAGCTCGCGCCTTCAACCACGCCGCGACCTGATCCATCAGCGCCTCACGCAAGCCGGCGTGCTCGATGCCGTCGATCGCTTCACCGACGAATGCCTGGATCAACAGGGCTTCCGCTTCCGCTTCCGGAATGCCGCGCGCCATCAGGTAGAATTTGAGCTCCTCATCGATTGCGCCGGCGGTGGCGCCGTGCCCGCACTGCACGTCATCGGCAAAGATCTCAAGTTCCGGCTTGTTGTCGGCCTCGGCGCGTTCGGACAACAGCAGCGCCCGCGTCATCATCTTGGCATCGGTCTTCTGGGCATGCGGCCGCACCACGATGCGGCCCTGAAACACGCCATGCGCTTCATCGTCGAGTACGGACTTGAACACTTCGCGGCTCTGGCAGCCGCGCGCGACATGCGTCACGAGGAGCGTGGTGTCGGCGTGCTGCCGGCCGTTGATCAGGGTGGCGCCGCGAATGTTGGCTACGGTGTCTTCGCCGTCGAAGTTCAGAAACAGCTGATTGCGCACGACGGCGCCGCCGGCTGTGAAAGTAAACGCATTGAACCGCGCTTTGGCCCCGATCGCCGCGGCCAGCGTCGAGACATGCAGCGCGTCCGCACCTTCGCTGATGATCTTGACGTGATCGACATGGGCCCCGTCGCCGACGAACAATTCCAGCGCCGCATTGACCTGATAGTCGCCGCCGCCGGGCCCCTCATGGCTCTCGATCAGCATGGCGCGGGCGCCCTGCTCAACGACGACCAGTGAACGCACAAAGTTTGCCGCGGGCGTTTCAGAAGCAACGAAGAGCAGATGTAGCGGCCGCTCGATAGTCGAGCCGGCGGCGACGCGGATGACAGCGCCGTCGCCCATGAGCGCGGTATTGAGCGCAACCGCCACATCGCCGCTCGGGGCGAGTTTGCCGAGGTGCGCGGTGAGCGTCGCGTCGTTGTCGCTGAGAGCTTCGCCGAGCGAAACGATCGAAAGGCCGGCTTCCAACGCGGCTGTGTCGGACAATTCCGGCACAAACGCGCCATCAACGAAAACCAGCCGGCGCGCGCCGATATCGCCGAGCATCTGCCCCGCGGTCCTTGCGCGCGCTTTCGCAGCGGCATCGGGCAGTCCGGCGAGCGGTTTTGCATCGCGCATCAGCGCGCGCAGATCGGTATACTTCCAGTCCTCGACGCGGCGGTGCGGCAGACCTTCCTTGGCGAACACATCGAACGCGGCCGCGCGCCGCTCGGCAATCGCCGCATTGCCGGGAAGGTGCGCGCGCGCCCTGGTGTACGCGTCGGCCAGCGCGGTCTCGGCAGCCGTCTTTATTACCCTCACGTCGGCCATTCCAGATTCGGTCCTGAATTCAGTCCTGGCATTCATTCGTCTTTGCTTGCGGCGCGCCGAATCCGCTTACGCCGCCTCCTCCTGATACTCGGCATAGCCGCGCGCTTCGAGTTCGAGCGCCAATCCCTTACCGCCGGTCTTCACGATGCGGCCCTTGGAAAGAACGTGCACCACGTCGGGCACGATGTAATTGAGTAGCCGCTGGTAATGCGTGATCACGACGAACGAAGTCTGCGGCGAGCGCAGCCGGTTGACACCGTCGGCGACGATCTTGAGCGCGTCAATGTCGAGGCCGGAATCGGTCTCGTCGAGCACCGCAAGCTTCGGCTCAAGCAGCGCCATTTGCAGGATCTCGTTGCGCTTCTTCTCACCTCCGGAGAAGCCGACATTGACGGCACGGCGCAGCATTTCCTGATCGATGCCGAGCTTCTTGGCGAGTTCGCGGACCTTTTTCAAAAACTCGGGAGTGGAAAATTCGGCCTCGCCGCGCTTCTTGCGCTGGGCGTTGAGCGCGGTGCGCAGGAACGTCATGGAGGCCACGCCCGGGATCTCCAGCGGATATTGGAAGGCGAGGAACAGCCCGGCCGCGGCCCGCTCGTCGGGCGTCATGTCGAAAATATTTTTGCCGTTGAACAAGACCTCACCCAAAGTCGGCGTATAGCCGGCCTTGCCGGCAAGCACGTAGGCCAGCGTCGATTTGCCCGAGCCGTTCGGGCCCATAATGGCGTGCACCTCGCCCGCGTTTACGGTGAGGTCGAGGCCTTTAAGAATTTCCCTGCCGTCGATTTCGACATGCAGGTCTTTGATTTCCAGCAGCGGCATTCAACAAAACTCCGGTTTCTTCTTTATACGATATACGAAGCCAACGTTGGTCAGCGTCCACCCCAACGCCAGCGCCACTCGCCGTCCGTCTTCAAACGGCTGACGATCAAGAGCGCAACGATAGCCAACAGGTCGATCGGCACAATGATGAACGCCCAGCGCGTCTTGTCGGCGAACTGCGGCACCATCATTGCCGAACCGACGACCACGATGAGAGTCGCGACTGTAACGAGCCACCCTTGCCACGTTATCGGTGTGACGCCGTAGCCGAACCGCCTGGGCTTGAACCAATATTCGGTCATAACGCTTCGCGCCTAGCCGACGCTGCCTTCGAGCGAGATGGAAATCAGCTTCTGCGCTTCGACGGCGAATTCCATCGGCAGCTGTTGCAGCACGTCCTTGACGAAACCGTTGACCACCAGCGCCACGGCCTCTTCCTGCGAAAGCCCGCGCTGCATGCAGTAGAACAGCGTCTCTTCGGAAATCTTCGAGGTCGTCGCCTCGTGCTCGAACACGGTCGAGGAGTTTTTGGTCTCGATGTATGGCACCGTGTGTGCGCCGCACTTGTCGCCGATCAACAGCGAATCGCAATTGGTGAAGTTGCGCGCGCCCGTAGCGCGGCGGTGCGAGGTGACAAGGCCGCGATAGGTGTTGTTCGAGTGGCCGGCGGCGATGCCTTTGGAGATGATGCGGCTCGTCGTGTTCTTGCCGAGGTGCAGCATCTTGGTACCGGAATCGACCTGCTGGTAGCCGTTGGAGATGGCGATCGAATAGAACTCGCCGCGCGAATTGTCGCCGCGGAGGATGCAGCTCGGATATTTCCAGGTGATGGCCGATCCGGTCTCGAGCTGGGTCCAGGAAATCTTGGAATTTCTGCCGCGGCAGTCGCCGCGCTTGGTGACGAAATTGTAGACGCCGCCGCGGCCGGCCGCGTCGCCCGGATACCAGTTCTGGATGGTCGAATATTTGATCTCGGCGTCGTCGAGCGCGACCAGTTCCACCACCGCGGCGTGAAGCTGGTTCTCTTCGCGCATCGGCGCGGTGCAGCCCTCGAGATAGCTGACGTATGAACCCTTGTCGGCGATGATCAGCGTGCGCTCGAATTGGCCGGTGTTGCGCTCGTTGATGCGGAAGTAGGTCGACAGCTCCATCGGGCAGCGCACGCCCGGCGGCACGTAGACAAACGAGCCATCGGAGAACACCGCCGAATTGAGCGTGGCAAAGAAGTTGTCGCTGATCGGCACCACCGTGCCGAGATACTTTTTCACCAGCTCCGGATGCTCGTGCACGGCTTCCGAGATCGGCATAAACAGGACGCCGGCTTTGGCAAGCTCGGCCTTAAACGTGGTCGCCACCGATACGGAATCGAACACCGCGTCGACCGCGACGCGGCCATAGCCGCCCGCCTCGCCCTCCTCGTTCGCCGGCCTTTGAATGCCGAGCAGCGCCTCGCGCTCGCGCAGCGGAATGCCGAGCTTTTCGTAGGTGCGCAGGATTTCAGGATCGATCTCGTCGAGCGACTTCGGCGCCTTCTTCGGCGCGGAATAATAGTAGAGGTCCTGGTAGTCGATCGGGCCGTAATCGATCTTGGCCCATTTCGGCTCGCGCATGGTCAGCCAGCGCTTGTAGGCATCAAGCCGCCACGCCAGCATCCACTCGGGCTCGTTCTTTTTTGCCGAGATAAACCGGACCGTGTCTTCCGAGAGGCCCTTCGGCGCCTTCTCGGATTCGATCAGCGTCTCAAATCCAAACTTGTACTGATCGACGTCGATACGACGGACCTGATCGACGGTCTCTTGCACTGCCGGCATTCGTCCCTCCGCTCACGGTTTCAAGGACCGCGGGTTGGATTAAGTCGGTATGGTGATGATCTGGCCTGGGTTCGTCCGGTTCCCTGGTGACATCGATACCAGCCGTTTGAATGATTCCAACGGCTCTAAAATCGCTCGTTTGTGCAGCCGGTTAGGCCGCGATCCCTGCTGCCTTAGATAGTGCACCTGCGAGCTTTCTCCAAGCGCTAAGAAACCGCTCGACGTCGGCTTTTGTCGTCGTCCAGCCGAGGCTCAGACGCACGGCACCGCGCAGCAAAGCGGGCGAAACCCCCATAGCGGCAAGGACATGGGAGGGTTGCACCTTGCCGGATGAGCACGCGGCCCCTGACGACACCGCCACACCATCGAGGTCAAGAGCGATCACGGCGGTCTCGGCCTTTACCCCTGGCAATGCGAACAGGGTCGTATTCGGCAGACGCTCAGCCGCAGCTCCGAAAATAACGGCCCGCGGCGAGATCGCGGTTAGCTCCACTTCCAAGAAGTCCCGCAGCCCCCGCATGTGCGCGGCCTCGTCGGCAAGCTGACGCCGCGCCGTTTCGGCCGCTACGCCGAAGGCCGCGATACCGGCAACGTTTTCGGTGCCAGCACGCATGCCTCGTTCCTGGCCGCCGCCGCGAATGAGCGGATCGGTGAAATGGAGGTCTTCGCGTCCTCGCACCAGCGCGCCGATGCCCTTGGGACCGCCGATCTTGTGAGCCGAGAGCGTCAGCAAATCAGCGCCGAGGGTACCCATGTTGCAATGAACGCGTCCCGCCGCCTGCACCGCATCGACGTGCAGAAAACCGTCAGCCGCCTTCACGATCGCTGCGGCTTCCGGAACGGGTTGCACCACGCCCGTTTCGTTGTTGGCGAGCATGAGCGAAACGAGTGGCCGAGTAGCTTTCGAAACGGCGCCGGCAAGCGCCGCAAGATTTACGCGCCCGTCGACATCGACGGGGACGTCCTCGATCGCATCGCGCGGAAATCTGCCGCCGGCGCGCACCGAGGAGTGCTCGATCGCCGACATCAAGAGTTTGTCGCGCGGCCGTTTCTCTTTCGCGGTCTCGATTGCAGGCGTCAGCGCCAGCATGTTGGCTTCGGTGCCGCTGCCGGTGAAGATTACGTCGGCCGGCCTCGCGCCAACGAGTTCCGCAACCTGTTCGCGCGCCCGTTCTACCAAGCGCCGCGCGGCACGGCCCTCGGCATGTACCGAGGATGGATTGCCGACCACCGCAATTGCCTCGGCGAACGCCGCCGTCGCCTCGGGGCGCAGCGGCGTCGTTGCATTCCAATCGAAATAGCTGCGTTGGGGCATGCTGGTTATGCTTGCTTTTTGTCCCCTGGGCTGTGCTAGAAGTCGCCAGCGCATATATTCGCCGGCACAGAGCACGTCGCCAGTTTCAAAACCTAAGTGGTTATAGTCACTTACGTGTGCCCCCTGGCGCCGTCAAGCGTACGCCGAAGGCGTCGCTTAAGCCCCGCTTCACACCGATCGAGGTCTTAAAGGAAAAATGCCCGAGGTCATCTTCACCGGCCCAGGCGGCCGCATCGAGGGCCGTTATCATCCGGCACGCCAGAAAAACGCGCCAATCGGCATCGTGCTGCACCCGCATCCGCAATTCGGCGGCACGATGAACCACCCGATCGTGTACCAACTCTACTACGCCTTCGTGCACCGGAATTTTTCCGCACTGCGGTTCAACTTCCGCGGCGTCGGCAGAAGCCAGGGCGGCTTCGATCACGGCATTGGCGAACTCTCCGACGCCGCGGCTGCGCTCGACTGGGCCCAATCGGTCAATCCGGAAGCGCGCAGCTGCTGGATCGCGGGTTTCTCGTTCGGCGCCTGGATCGGCATGCAGCTCCTGATGCGCCGGCCGGAAATCGAAGGTTTCATTTCAATTGCGCCACCCGCCAACCTCTACGATTTCTCGTTCCTTGCCCCCTGCCCGTCCTCGGGCCTCATCATCCACGGCGACAAGGACGCGGTCGTCCCGCACCGCGACGTGACGACGCTGGTGGAAAAATTAAAGACCCAGAAAGGCATCGTCATCGAGCAGAAGGTCGTGCCCGGCGCCAATCATTTCTTTGATGGCAAGATCGACGTGCTGATGAGTTCGGTCAGCGGTTACCTCGACAAGCGTCTTGGCACCAAGGGCGGGCGGACCAACAGCGCGGCGTAGCAGCCGTGCGGCGCGCAGATTAACAGGGCGGGTTAAGCGCAGCAAAACCTGCTATCGTTGTTGCTTGTCGGAGCGATGGGATTCAACCCATCCTTCGCGCGTTGGGCCGCGGCGCAACGTCGTTTCGGCTCAGGGAGGAAAACATGAAAAAGTTTGCAGCAGCTTTGCTTGCTGGCGCGGCCCTATCGCTCTCTTTCATCGCTTTCGCCGAAGCCAAAGGCAAAGTCGTCGGCGTGTCCTGGTCGAACTTCCAGGAGGAACGGTGGAAGACCGACGAGGCGGCCATGAAGGCCGCTATCGCGGCCGCGGGCGACAAATACATTTCCGCCGACGCGGAATCGTCCGCACAGAAGCAGCTGGCCGACATCGAAAGCATGATCGCGCAAGGCGCCAACGTGCTGATCGTGCTGGCGCAGGATTCGTCCGCCATCGCACCCGCGGTGCAGAAGGCGGTCGATGAAGGTATTCCGGTGATCGGCTACGACCGGCTGATCGAAAACCCGAACGCGTTTTACATTACCTTCGACAACAAGGAAGTCGGACGGATGCAGGCCCGTGCTGTCTTTGCGGTCAAGCCGAACGGCAATTATGCCTTCATCAAGGGATCGTCCACCGATCCCAACGCCGACTTTCTGTTCTCCGGCCAGATCGAGGTCCTGAAAAACGCGATGGCCAGCGGCAAGATCAAAAACGCCGGCGAGGCGTACACCGACGGCTGGCTGCCGGCCAATGCGCAGAAAAATATGGAGCAGATCCTGACCAAGAACGACAACAAAATCGATGCAGTGGTCGCTTCAAACGACGGCACTGCCGGCGGCGCCATTGCCGCGCTGTCGGCGCAAGGCATGGCCGGCGCGGTGCCGGTATCCGGTCAGGACGGCGATCATGCCGCGCTCAACCGCGTGGCGCTTGGCACCCAAACGGTCTCGGTGTGGAAGGATGCCCGCGAGCTTGGCAAACAAGCCGCCGAGATCGCAGCGCTTCTTGCCAGCGGCAGGAAGATGAGCGAGGTACCGGGCGTGGTGAGGTTCGCCGGCGGCCCGAAGAAAGTCGAGATGAACTCTTTGTTTCTGAAGCCGATTCCGATCACCAAAGACAATCTCGGTGTTGTTATCGATGCGGGCTGGATCAAAAAAGACGAAGTTTGCCAGGGCGTGAAGCCCGGCACGGTGAAAGTCTGCGGCTGATCGTCAACCACGTCCCCCGCAGCCCGATACCGGATTCTCGACTGCGGATGGATTTCTGCTATCGCACGCCGTCACCGACCTCGCACGCTGATTGCTCTGAACAATGGCAGCGGCCAGTCGATTTCGCTCACACGCCTCCTGGGTGCAGCGAATCTGCGGCCGTTGCTCCTAACCAATTTCGGCGCGCAGCAGGCGCTTCGCTGATTTTCCGGAGAAA
>Ga0335078_10009087_pt1 | contig 14744 bp, 10 predicted proteins | sample Lox_Sample_32_FD_206711 | JGI IMG/M metagenome (GOLD analysis project Ga0335078, IMG submission 206711) | Soil microbial communities from Loxahatchee National Wildlife Refuge, Florida, United States - Lox_Sample_3.2 | ecosystem: Environmental > Terrestrial > Soil > Wetlands | place: USA...
CTATCACAACCGTACCATCCACGGCTCCGCCCGCCGCGCCCAGGAATACCTGACGAGAATGCTGCGCGAGCGCGATCTCGGCCGCGGGCTCGAGGGATCCGAGATCACGCTGAATGAATTTTTGGATTGGTGGCTCGAAACAGCTGCGAAACCGAAACTCCGACAGAAAAGCTATCGAAGCTACGAGAGCCTGCTGCGGCGGTATATCCGGCCGGTGCTTGGAGTAAAGATCTTAGCCACGATTACTCCGCTCGATGTCCAGGCTGCATGCCAGCAGATGGTGGATCGTGGTCTATCGTCTCGGACTGTCCGCTACACGCATTCGGTTTTGCGGTCCGCCATGCGCCAGGCGGTTCGCTGGCAGCTGCTGATTCAGGATCCCACCGAAGGCGCGCAGCTACCGCGGCTCGGACGACGCGAGATGCGGGTGCTAAGCGCGGAACAATCCAGAGTTTTTCTGGAAGCTGCTCTGAAAACCCACTACGGGCCAGTCTTTGCGATTGCGCTTACCAGCGGGATGAGACCTAGCGAGTACCTTGCTCTCCAGCCCCAGGACTTCGATGGGAACCGCGGAACGGTTAGCGTTGTACGCACTCTGGAGAGAGCCAACGGGATTTGGCGTCTCGCAGATACGAAGAGGGCGCGCAGTCGGCGCATCATCAAACTACAGCAATGGGTGCTCGAATTAGTGAAGCGTCACGAGGCAAGTTCGAAGAATCGAGGTAGATGTTGCTTACCCGAAGCAGCCGACCTGGTCTTTACTACTCCCGCGGGTTGCCCGATCTACTCCGACAAGTTGGCGCAACGGTTCAAGGCGATCCTGCGCCAGGCTGGCTTGCCGACCATTCGCTTGTACGACCTCCGGCATACCGCCGCGACTCTTGCGTTGTCTGCCGGCGTGCCGCCCAAGGTTGTTGCTGAGCAACTTGGGCATGCGAGTGCGGCGTTTACGTTGGATGTATACAGCCACTTGCTACCGCACATGCAGCAGGAGGCTGCTGCTCGTGTGGAAGGGCTGTTGTTTCCGCCATCGCCATCAAAACGCAAGGCGCCCCAAAGGGCTGTTCTTAGGGTACGCAAGCGCGAGGCTGTGCGTTAGATCACTTCGTCAAGAGATGCATGTTCCTACACTGAACTATTGACCCTGGAGGAAACGCGATGCCTGAACGGAAGAATGGAATGGAACTCTCAGCGGTTGAGCCGGTCATCGTCTGCCCCAATTGCAAAAAAGAGATCAGGCTCACCGAATCGCTAGCCGCTCCTCTGGTGGAAGCAACTCGCCGCCAGTACGAACAGAAGCTGGCGGACAAGGATTCCGAAATTGCAAGGCGTGAAGCTGAAGTTCGGCGGCAGGAAAAGGTTGTCACAGAGGCGCAGAATGCCGTTGACGACCACATCGCGCAAGGAATTCGGAAGGAACGCGAGAAGATTGCGGCCGAGGAAGCCAGGAGGGCCCGGCTTCTCGTATCGGATGAGCTCCAGGGAAAGTCCAGGGAGGTTGCTGATCTCAAGGAGATACTGAAGACGAAGGACGACAAGTTAGCCGAGGCCCAGACGGCACAGGCTGCACTGGTTCGAAAGCAACGCGAGCTCGATGATGCCAAACGCGAGCTCGACCTCACCGTCGAAACTCGGGTGAATCAGTCGTTGGCTACTGTGCGACAAAAAGCGAAACATGAGGCGGAGGAAGAACTCACGCTCAAGCTGGCAGAAAAAGAGGAGACGATCGCGGGAATGCAGCGCCAGATCGAGGCGCTGAAGCGCAAAGCCGAGCAGGGTTCTCAGCAACTCCAGGGCGAAGTCCAGGAACTGGAGCTGGAATCGCGACTGACTGCGAAGTTTCCAACAGATTTAATCGAACCGGTCCCGAAAGGCGAGTTTGGTGGCGACATTCTGCAGCACGTGCTCAACCAGGCTGGCCAAACCTGCGGAATGCTGCTCTGGGAATCGAAACGAACCAAGAACTGGAGCGATGCATGGCTTACGAAGCTTCGCCAGGATCAACGGGCAGCCAAGGCTGATTTTGCTCTCCTGGTTTCTCGTGTGTTGCCCAAAGGCGTCGACCTTTTCGATCACATCGATGGAATCTGGGTGCTCGACCCGAAATGCGTCATTCCCCTCGCGATCGCACTTCGACAATCTCTAGTTGAAGTCTCCGCGGTACGCCAGGCAGGTGACGGCCGATACACAAAGATGGGAATGGTCTACGAGTACCTCACTGGTCCACGCTTTCGGAATCGCATCGAAGCGATTGTGGAGAAATTCACCGACATGCAGGAAGATCTCGATAGAGAGCGCAAGACCATGACCCGGCTCTGGGGAAAGCGCCAGGAACAGATTCACGGAGTGCTCGATGCGACGGCCGGCATGTACGGCGATCTGCAGGGAATTGCCGGCAAGAATCTCGATGAGATTGAAGGTCTTGAGATGGGCATGCTTCCCGCGGGCAATGAAGCATTGTAAATGGGCGCATCTCGCACTAGCATTCTGATGTTCGATCTTCTTCGATCGCAGTGCGTTTGCCTCGAACGTGAACTGCCCAACCCATGTAGCAAACAGGTGAAAGCCAAGCAGGACGCCGTCGCGAGCGAGTGGTGAATAGGCTTATCCACATTTCTTGTTGAAAAGGGGGAACGCAATGGGGAACAACGCGCGTCAGGTTTTGGCTGTCTAGCAGAACAGAGGAGGGACCGGACGATCTGCGCCGAAAAATAGGAAAGGCTGCGACATTGGTTATGCTCCAGCCATCTGCTCCTGCGAGGAAGCTAACAGCGTGGATACATGCACCGTCGCAGCCCTTGATGCGATCACCGTTTTCACAGTTCCAAACCCCAACTGCTCCTCGCTGAGTTAGTCGGTTTTTTCGGGTCTGGTTGCTTTGCAGGTTACCCTGCCGAGCAGATCACTCAGCCTAGTTCGGACTGACAAGGTTTATTTCGTCAATCCTTTCAGCCGTCGACGTGAGACAAACTAAACAGTTGCGTGATCGCTGTCAATGCGATTTTTGGCATGAAAACAAAATATCTGTGAACGGAATTGTGGAAAACGAGATCACAATTCGCTCACTTGCTGCGCCGTGCCGCCTTCCATTTCGCCCACCGAGCTCGCTGAGCTGCTGCGATTCTCTTGCGAGCAGCGGCTGACAGCGGTTTTCGGCTGTTGACGGTGCGGACTCTTCTCAAACCTCCGCTCTGACTCCCGAGACTTCCTCCCGAGACTCCCAATGCCATCAGAGCTGCGTTTAGACGCTCTACTTCCTTCTGCGCTCGATCCCGCTGCGTTTTCAACTGTTGGACTATCCCCCTCAAATTAGGCATCGAGTTCCCCTCGGGCGAGCATTGAGCCTGTGTCTGGACTTGCTCTGCCTGTTGCCTCCAACTCATCGCAGACCCGGGTTCCGGTTGTCGTATGGCATCCGAGTTTGCATCGGCCGCACATGGGCCGAGGATCTCTGTCGGATTGCCCGTTTCGCCGCCCACGATCCCTTTCTTTCCACGGCGAGGTATTGCATTCACCCTGGTCCATGAGCTCTCCCGTCATTTGGCGGAACTGGCGGGAACGACCCCTTTCTTAAGAGCTTTCTTCAGAGAGTTAACTTCGTCCTCATTGAGGTTCGTCTGGATGACCTTTCCGCCGAAGGGCTCGACCGCTGAGGTGAAGTCGGCTAGAGTGATTTCCTCAGCTACCAGAATCAACGCCGAAGTGTCTTTGGCGAGCGAAGCCGCAAAGTCATCCAACCGCGGGTCGTCGAAGGCGATCTCGTCGGTGACACCGAACAGGGCGCCCAATGAGCCGCCGGTCGCGGCCCCTGCCAACGCTCCGCCCGGTCCCAGCAACATCCCGAGCAGGGCGCCGGTCAAGGCACCGAACCCGGTTCCAACGCCGACCGCACTGTCGTCCTGCGCCCACGTACTGTGAATCCGGATGAATCCGAACTTGTTCCGCGACACTATAGCGGCATCATCAATCCACGGATACACCGGCGTGTGGTCGTCGAGCGCCTCGAAGGCCTTGCCAGCCGTTTTTCTGCCGTTGAAAACGAACGCTTTGAATGTGTACATAATGGTCTCCTTTTCCTTTTGTTTTGAACTAGTCTGAACGCCCTTCGTATGCTGAAGAAACGTCGATCAACGTAACGGCGCCGGCCGGTACTCTCTGCCGAACCGGCGCATGTGTAAAGAAGCCGGACTGAGTATTTTGCTCAGGCGGCGCGTTCTGCAGCAATCTTGCGTTCGATTACCCTAGCCTCAGCGAGGCGGCGGGCCAGGTGCCGAATACGCTCGGCGAAGGCCACTCTGGCGGCCTTCGCACCTTCCAACAGCACACCAACACCGTGATGGCCGGTCACGTCAGCCGCGAGTAGAGCCTCGTATTCGCCGATGCGAATGTGGTTGAAATGTGCGAGTTTCGCCAGAATGAAGTGGTGTCTGACAACGGGAGATTTGATTTCAGCCAAATGCTTGCGCAACTCTTCCAGAAACACTTCGTGATGTCGGGCAGCGACCGCTACCGGCCGTTCGCCAATGAGTTTGAAGCAGTGATCCAGGTGCTCCCGCGTTTTCAGCGCCAGGAACGCTCGCGCTTCCAGCAACTCCTTGACCTGCGGGTGGTCTTGCGCGAGTTGGCTGATTTCCTGGTAGATCTCGGTTGCTTTCTCATTGTTCTGACGTGCCTCGCTTAGCAGATGAACAAACACTTCTTTCGGATCTGTCAACATGATTTTCTCCTTTTGCTGCGGTTGAATTCGGTTGAGGTTTCGACGACTTACAGAACTGGCAGGTGTCAGGGCTTGTCAAAGCCTTGTCCAGTTTGTCGCTGACGGTGTGTGGTCGATCGTTCGTCCGGGAGTCTTTCCCGATCACAATTCGCTACTCGCAACAGATTCGGCCTGCCGCGTGAAATCGAATCTCGACAACGCATCCCCAGCTGACGGCGGATGTAGTGCAATCCACGCGCCAATGCGCGAGATGCCCCGCATGCGTCTTAATGCATAGATAACAAGCCCGATACGCGAACGTTCCAATCTTGATGAGGTGGTGAGACGCCCAACATTTCGGATTTCCCCCGAAATGTCGTAGAAGGAACGTCGCCGGCTTTAGCTGAATTTCTTCATCCGCCACTCGTCGACTTTCGTATTGTGTCCGAAATGAGGAGCTTCGATTGAAATTGAACTGGCGCGGGAGATCCAGGAAAAAGCTACACTCTAACGCTCAAGAACGCGAAGGAACTGCGCGGGTGTGACCAGGTGCTCCGGGAGAGCAGCGTGTCGAACTCGTTGGCGTTAATGCTATGAGTGTCGTGCATGAGGTAAAAGTCGGGGGAGCCGTGGAGACCGAACTCGGTCGCGACCCCCTCTACCTTTATGTCTTTGAGTCGTCCATCCGGGCATTTGTGCCCGCGGGATGTTCCGAGTCATTGCCGGCTGCTTTTTCCGCTTCCACCTCCTTGGCCAGGGTGTGAAGCTGTACTGAAGATTCTCCAACACTTGCTTTTGTGAATCGAGTTGTTTCTGCTGCAGATCAATTACGTGCTGCAACTCTTGGATGTTATCAACGTCCTGGGCTTGAGCTTGAATCACTCAGGACCATGAACTCCTGATGACAGGGCCTAGGCAGATTACCAGCGTTTCTTCATGGAGGTTTTTCTCCGGCCCTCAAAGGAATGTCAGTTCGTTTTGAGAGAAGAACGCGCTTTAGTTTCCGCCCGCGTTCACGATCCCCTTGTTCACGAGCAGCTTGACCTCAGTCCTGCGATTTTCGCTCCGCCCGGAACGAGTCTCGTTGGATGCTGCGGGGTTGGTCTCTCCCATTGCACCAGGGGCGACAATGCGTCCAACCGGAACGTTACACTCCTGAAGGAGATAAGCGACCACAGCCTGAGCGCGTTCCTTGCTCAGCACTTCATTGCTGGAAGCGGTACCCACCGAGTCGGCAAACCCAGCCACTTGGATTACGAAGCCCTTTTGGTAGGCGAGGGCGTTCTTTGCCAAATCCGCCAGTGCATTTTTGTCTGCTCGCGAAATGCTGTAATCGCCGGTGGCAAAGTACACTGTATGTTCGCCCTTCACGACAAAGTCACCCAATTCCGAAAAGCGTTTCTGGGTCGATTGCGCAACTTCGTCAATGCTCGCCTGGTTGGCTGCGATGGCTTGCCTGGCTTCTGCGATAGCTGCTTGGTTGGCCGCAATTTCTGCATCGGTGGCCTCCTTATTCGCCTGGTAGACCTCCATGTTCTTGGCTTGTTGTTGAGCGGTGGGGTTCAAACCGGCCTGGATCACTTTGGCTAGGCTCAGATCATCTTGATCGAAGGTTATCGTTTCCGCCGCTACTTGGGTTTGATCGCCGGTGCCCTCGAACTTTAGCCTGAGTCCCGGTATCAGTACTTCTTGACCCACTTGCTTTTTCCGAGCACCCAGACCTATCGGGTGTTGAATTTTCGTATCCGCGGTGACTGTGACCGTTGTAGTTCCCTCGTCAGTTTCTACGGTCAGGATGTCTCCCGAGCGTAGCGTGATCACTCCTTTGCCTTTTACCTTGTCAGAGGCAAGGGCCGATCCCAAGCTCAAGAGGCACACTGCTAAGAGGCTCAGCGAAATACCAATTCTGCTACTGGTCATGAATCCTTCTTCCATTCTCGCGCGTTCAGCGCGTGCTATCGACAGTTCGAATGCGTTTCAGTTTATTGATAGTGTGTGCGGTCGACACTTGGTCCATCAGTTTCTCTCGCTGATCGGACCCCATGTTCGTCGGTGAAATGAATGCAAACCAAGCGCCATTGCGCAGGACGCCTCGTATGCGTGGTAGTGCGCAGAAAACAAGCCTATTCCGCGAAGGTTTCGATCTTGATGAACAGATAAGGAGCCCGACATTTCGGAGAAGGTCCGAAATGTCGTAGGAGAAGGTCGCGGCTATCGAAGTGAAGTACGAAGTCTGGCGTCTCGTGTACCAAGGGCTGAAAACGGAGCCGCTATCTTAAGAAGTAGTGACTGGCCTAAGGGAATCCGACACGATATTTCGGAGTTGCTACGAAATGCCGCGGACAGTTGCGTCCGATCGGAGAACGCATTTCGCACCATCGCAATGTTTTTCAGCAATCTACAAGTTCTGAACAAATCCCCAACAATCGGTCGGCAAATTGCCAAAACAATTAGCGTATTACTGCACTCGCTCGTATACGACAAAGCTGTCTTTAACAAGCTGACGGAGTCCACGCTCCTATGCCCACGCTTAGCCAAGGAGTATGTCTATGAGGAGAAGGGTGCGTACTTCCGTACTATTAAGTGCAGCATCAATGGGCATAGAAGTCAGTGACATGGATCACTCGTCTAATAGCATTGAGTGATTTTGCAGGCGGACCCAACTGTCGCAAAATCTACCGGATGGCTAAAGAGCCGTGACCTCCGGCGCGTTTGCTCGCAGGATCACTGCACATTAGACGTATGTTCTGGTTCATCCCGATGATCGGGCAAGACCCGGCGAATTGGGGTGACATGGCGTTGAAATCAGGACAGCCGACTAGGGGAGAATGGCGCGTGGTTCACCCGGATGGCAGTTGTCATGGCAATGTTCTGTGGCGTGAGAGCTGACTGCCGACGACTCACTCGAAACGTGGACAGTTGTTGGCGGTTTCGAATGTTGTGTGCCTTTGTGGGCCAGGTTGTTGGGAGGTGTACCAAAATCGGTTCTTTCAAATGCTAAACCATCACTGAAAGGACGGCTCTTTCTAGAGGCTCTGCACAGCAGCAAAACCCACAGATTTTGGTGCTCGTGACATGAGTCATCGTCTGAGGTTCGCGTCAGAGTCTACGCTGTCGCTGCTGCAGGTAGTTCCCTTGTCACGAAGTCGTGTCGTCACGCCGCGGTAAACATTCAGGGGAAGTCCGCCCCACGAGGGTCGTTCCTTATGCAGTCGGTCTGCACGTTCTCCAGGTAGCGACCGCTCATCGAGTCGAGTGCCTCAGTATTTGGCCAGTCTGCCTTCCTACATCGAACGCCGTTGCCGGATTCTCGACTAAGCTTCACAAACCTCGGCGTCAGCGGCGTGATTGAGCTGCTCGGAGGTGCCTATGACGGGATCGCGTTCAAGATGGCGACCCCTCTGTAAAATGCACTCACTACCTGTCCACCTTTGAAACGGGCGCGTGATTCGCGCCCGTGCGTCTGGTGTGACCGCTAACAGGAACAGACTCGCACGCTGCGTCCTGCTTTCAAGTCGATCCGATGGCACGTCTCGGCTGACTGGTGCGAGTGATCTGCCATGAACCTGTTCGATGACGAAAATCTACGCACGAAGCATCCCCCGAATGATGCTTTACTTCTGTAGTATGAGGTGGTCACGGCGGTTCTGCTGCCAGCAAGCTTCATAGCTCCCGGTGCAGAACGGCTTCTCTTTGCCGTAACTGATGGTCTTGATCCGGCTTGTGCTCACTCCGGCGGAAGTCAATGCGTTGTTCGCCGCACTGGCGCGCTGGTCGCCCAATGCCAGGTTGTATTCGGTGGATCCCCGCTCGTCGCAGTGTCCTTCAATCGTGATGTTCATGTTGCGATGCTCATTGAGGAACTGCGCGTCCGCCTGGATCGATGCCTGCTGATCACCACGAATATCGGATTTGTCGTAATCGAAATAGACGTCCTTTATGTTCTGATTGAACAAGTCTTCATCAGTCACGTTGGGGGTCGGTGGCGGTGGCGGAGGAGCCTGCGTGACCGTCAACCGGGCTGTGGCTTCTTGTGTTCCACCGGCGCCCTTTGCGACCAGGTGATAGGTGGTGGAGTCCGACGGCGAAACACTCTGCGACCCATTGGCCTGCACAGCACCAATCCCATCGATCGAGACGTCGGTCGCATTCGTAGTCTGCCAGGTCAACGAAGCGGATTGTCCCAACTGAATCGATGTCGGAGTGACTGCAATCGACGCCGCAGGCGTCGCCAGCGGGGGTGCTGGTGGAGGTGGTGCCGGAGCCACTTTCTTTCCGCAGGCGCCCAGCAGCATCAAAGATCCAAGTACGAGAACTAGGAACAGCCATTTCAGATTGAGTTGCTTCACGTTTTATTCCCTCCTAAGGACCCGAAGACTCGCGCCCGGGCCCGGCGATGTGTATTTACTATTCCCAACTCCAATTGGGCTGCGAACGATGCCCGGCACACGTTAACTCCTGAATTTCCGTACCGCCCCGCATTGTGGAGATTCGCAATGCCGCTGCCTACGTGCAACAATCTAAATGTGGGCTTGCGACGCCACGCGTGTATCCGTTGGCCGCGTTCTTTTCCAGGCAAAGAACGGCTCGTATGCCTTAGGTCCTTCCCATCTCACGGTTTGCATTTCGGATATTCCGGAATTGGCGAAACACGTATCGAGTTCGGCGTCGATCAGTGCCTTGAATAGTGCCTGTGACCCGTTCATTGTCGTGTCATCCTTTCGCATCGTTACGCCCGGCAGCCCAGGTTCGGGCTGCCGGTCAATAGCCGTGTCCGCCGTAAAGCTACTGCTTTCTCAGAGCTGTCTGTTCTACTTCCTTATTTCTTCAAGCGCGAAAGCACGGTTCCAGGCATTCTTCATGGTGATAACTGTCCGTCCATACAGCTTCGCCAGCGCCAAAGACTTCTTCTCAACCGTCTTCCTAGATCGCACTCAGTCGAACGATCAGACGACGTGGGCGCGTCGCTGAATGCATTCACGGTACCAGGGCATGCGGGGATGTTTGAAGGCAAGATAGAAGACGTGAGCCTGCGTCTGGACTTGCTCTGCCTGTTGTTTCCACCTGATCGCAGATGCAGGTTCCGGTTGTCGTACGCGATCAGAGTTTGCCTCTGCCGCACATCGGCCGAGGATCTCTGTCGGATTACCAGTGTCGCTGGCCACAATACTTTCTCTCCACAGCGAGGTGTCGCATTCACTCTGGTCCACGACGCTCTGTTGATCACGCCTCGCCACTCGCATGAGATGGCAAGGTGCAAACTACGCGCCAAAGCGTGAGACACATCGGATGCGTCCTAACGGGTAGATAACAAGCCTAATGCACGACGGTTCCAATCTCGATGAGGTGGTGAGGCACCCGACATTTCGGATTTTCCCCGAAATGTCGTAGAACTAACATCGCCGACTTCTAACCAAAGTCAATTACTAAGTCTCGCGTCTCGTCTCCAAGCGTTGCTGCCTTAAAAGCAGTGCCTCAAGTTTATGGGGCTAGTGAGTGCAGAGGTGCGATTACTCGCTATTTATAGAACTCATTGACCGGAATTGCAGTGAGGCCGTCTGTTGAACTGTCCTCTTCCCGGCCACGGCGATGCAGCACCGGCCGTTCGCTCAGCAAGTTACTTGCTCTGGCCCTCACCTCTTGGAACTCACTGGTATCCAAGACGTATTCAGGCCTGTCTGGCAGCAACAAGGAAATCTCCTTATGCGCGCGACGAATACGGTCTTCCGTCAACGGATGAGTAGCGAAGGCTTTCGCTAGCAGATTCTGTTTCTGTTCCTCTTTGGAGCGTAATTTTTCGAAGAAGTGAATGAAGGCTTGAGGATCATAGCCTGCAGCATACTCGTACTCCAGCGCAAGCAGGTCGGCCTCCCGCTCTGCATCACGGCCAAACTTCGTGAACAACATCGGCGTGACTACTCCGGCGAGACCGCCAAACAGCAGGGGAACCGAGGCATACCGCCAGATTTCCATGCGAGTTTTCTCGCGGGTCGCATGACGCGCGGCCACGTGTGCAACTTCGTGAGCCAATACCCCCGCCAGTTCCGCCTCGTTGTCTGCGGCCAGAATCAAACCCGTGTCTACGTAGAGGTACCCCCCGGGCAAAGTGAAAGCATTAATCTCATTGGATTCGATCACTCTGATGGTGAAAGGTACTTGCGCGTCTGAGTTCCGAACAATCCTTTGCCCTAGGCGGTTGACGTATTCGGTGATCACGGGATCAATGACCAACTTGCTGCTCGAGTCCATATCTCGCGCAAGCGCCTGCCCGAGTTTCCGCTCTTCCTCCAGCGAGTACTTGTTGGCACCGTTCCCTATACCACGGTCGCCGATGTGGTTGATGTTGTACTTGGACGGCACCTGCTTCTTGCCTGAGGTCGTCGAGATGACCTCGCTACAATTGTGATTGCCAGCGCTCGAGGGCGGCGGGCTTGTATTTTGAGCGCTAGCTCGACCAAGCCGCGAGGAAAATAAAAGGGAGAAAACGAACAGCCACAGCCTGACGCTGGGGACGAAACCATTAGATTTTCGGGGTTCGGTATCGGCACTGGCGGAAGCGTTGGCGGCAGGACCATCCAGTTTGATTTCCGCGTTAATCAATACACCACGGATGAGGAACTCCAGAATTTCGCTCAACTCCTTAAGGACAAAGGTCCCGACGCCCTGCGCAGCGCTTTGGAGAAGGAAGACAAGGGGCGCATCAACGCCGTCGGCTCCACGGGCAATCAGATCGCTGTCGCACGCAAACGACAGCAAGGTCCTGACACCATCATCACTATCGTGACCGCCCGTACGATGCCTTTTGTGGAGCTCTATCGCAGCGGACGTAGCACCGACTATCCCTTCGGCTATCTTCAGGTGAAGCTTGACTCCAAGGGCGAGGGTGTTGGTCAAATCATGGCTGCCGCCAAGATCCGCTTCGATAAGAAACATGGAAAGTACGAAATCGAGAGTTATGGCAATCAGTACATCAAGGCCACCAACGTCCGCCTATGGAAATAGCGGTCCAGCCGTCATTCTTTCGGAATGAAAAATGGTCACTACCGCTGGGGGGTGCACCTTCGGGTTGAGAATTATTAAAACTCCTCCAACTCCGATGTCAAGTGACTTCTGGGCACGGGTGTACCTTGTTTTTGGCGCGCTTGTGGTGTTCTCGACGATCCCGACTGGCGTCCGGACTCAACAGCTGCCGCAATTGTGTGGTGAAAATAGTGGAAAGTGGCTCGAGAAATATAATGATCATCGACTCACTTCTTTTCTGTTCGTGGTTCCGGATCGAGATACTTTACGAGTATTACTTCATTGCCTTGCTCGTTATAGACGAGCTCGTCCACGAGCCGCTGCGCCAGCAGAACACCGAATCCACCGGGTCTCATGCCCTGTGCAGTGCGATATTCAAGGTGGCGCAGGGGTTCGTCCTGCGGATTGGCGATTGCAGCATGCGGAATCTCGTCCAGCGTGAATCCCTCCCCCGGATCGCTAATTCGGCAAGACACCATGCGGCGGGCGCGCAGATATGAAAGCTCGACTTCTTTTCCGGGATCGAAGTGTCCACCGTGCTCGATTGCGTTGGTCAGCAGCTCACGGAGCGCTACTGCAACCGCACCTCGTTCGGGGGGTGGGAGTTCGGCAATCTCTTCAAAGAACTGGAGCACTCGATCGGCGGTTTCAAGATCACAACGCGCTTTGAGGCGAATCCATTCCGGCGTTGCGGAAATTACATCGATACCGTCATCCCAGCACGGATCCTCGATTGCAAGCTTAACCATGACCGTCAGCGAGCCTGGCGAAAATGGCTTGGAGAAGTAGCTGAAAACGTGCTCGCGCATCGATGTAATTACGTCCGCCGGCGTGCTGTCGTCGGTCAAAATGATCAGACGGCTATGCGGACGAATGCGCCGCAGCTTCCTAAGCAGTTCAATGTCTTCCCGCCCTGAGGTCTTCTCGCCAGTGACAATCAGATCAAAATTCTTGTTCTGGGCCATAGCCAAAGCGGTGGTGTTGTTGGTTGCGCTCTGAAGCGTCCAGAGACCCGGATCGAGGATTCCGCGAAGTTGTTCCTCAATCTCTGCATCTTCGCCAACGACAAGCGCCGCACGGACGGCGATGGGACGCCCGTTGCTATGCGGAAGGGTATTCATATTCCAACCTCTGGACACCCCGGAACTCTATCTGTAGCGAATATTGAAGCCTGCCTGCTCTATACGATCCACAGGATTGGGTTCTCCTTTCGCGTCAACATCGCAAGATGCTGCGTTCCCTCAAAACATCAGCCAGCATTTTCATGAGACGAGTTCGCCGAGCGTCATTTCGCTATTTTTGACAGCCTTACAACAACTGCCGCAGCTGTGTAGCGAACGACATCTTTTTCATCGTTCATCATAGGCACGACTACAGGAATCAAACTTGTGTCGTTTCGGTGGCCAATCGCATCCAGTGCCGCGGTTCGCACGATCAAACTTTTGTCAGATGCTGCCGTGACGAGGGCTTCACCACTTCGTGGATCAGGGTCGGAAGCAAGAGCTACGGCGGCCAGTGCCCGCACAGGGGAGATATCGTCCTTATGAATCACCTTGTATGCACCCAGAGCGAGACCGGCATAAGGAACGTACCCGATGCCCTCGGAGAACCCGAATTCCGCCATCTTTTTCGGATCGTGTAACATCTTCAGCTGGTCCTGCAAGAGTCCTTCCCCGCTCTTGCGTTCACCTGTCAAGATGGCGAAGTAGACTTCGTACGCATGGGTGTCACCCAAGGTTTTCAGTGACTCGGTTGCCGCCATGACGACAGAACTTTCCTTGTCTTTCAGCAGCATTCGTAGCTTTTCGATTGACCCCTTCGATCCCATCTTCCCCAGAGCGTTAGCTCCGGCGACGCGCACTTCGGGAACTTGAGTCGTCAATCCAGCACCGATAAACCGCATGCCTTGGCACACTGCCTGCACAGCAGCAAGTAGCTCGACTCCAATGTTACTTTTACCGATGTAGCCCGATCCTCCTAAGCTGAAAGCTTCTTGCACCACTTCTGCATCGGATTCCGCCGTCACGAAGAGTATTTTGGATTCGGGGGAAAGCTTGCGGATTCGTCGAGCCGCTTCGATTCCGTTCAGCGTCGGAAGCCCAACATCCAACAGAATCAAGTCCGGTTGTAGTTCGTCTGCTTTTCGAACCGCCTCTAATCCGTCGGACACTTCGCCGATGATTCGCAATTCCGTTGCCTTCGACAAAGTCGAACAGACAAATAGACGGAACGGTTCGTTATCCTCTACTACGAGTACCCGGAGCGAACCGGACTTCGCTCGACGGTTGCCGACTGCGCAGCGGGCGGCCGTCATGGGGCGGCTCCGCCAGAAAGCAACTCGTTCGCATTGTTCACCTCAATTTCTCCTTTGTGTCTTACCCGTCGATGTCAAGAAATCTGAGCTGCGCGTGCGTTCAATCAAGGCCATGCCTTTGGTGTCTGTTACCGTGTGAAACTCGACGAGTGGCGGGGTGGTACCTAATTCCATGAGAGCGAGTAGTTTCTTGTAATGCTCCGTGCGAATATGACGTAACAAGTCTTCTTGTGTCCTCCATTGCGCCTGGTAGCAATAAGCCTGTGGGGCGCAATGCTCCTGGAAAATCTTGCAACTCAGACAGCCTGACTCCACGGCGGTAGGCCCAGCCCAGGCAACGAGGGCCCTGAGCAATTGCTCGCACGTTGCAGGCATCACCGCGATACGTACGCTTTCGATGATCACTTGATGCGCTCCTGGGAGCCGCAAGTATCTCGGTAGCTGTTCCAGACTCCGGGTGCGGGTTTCCCAATCGAGCTGTGTGCAAACAAACCGCCGAATACAGCGGGAGTGCTGGGTGGAGCCAAAGCTTTGGCTGGCAGCGTGTTGCCACGTCCTCAGAACGAGCAGAGAGCCTAAATGTTGGCTCGATCGCCCGATATTTCGGGGAGTCTCCGAAATGTCGGAGACTATTTGTGCCGCGAGATGCCGAGCTTTTGCATTCGAGACTCGAGTGTGGTTGGTTTCATGGCCAGAATCTGAGCGGCACCACCT
>Ga0335078_10009088_pt1 | contig 14743 bp, 15 predicted proteins | sample Lox_Sample_32_FD_206711 | JGI IMG/M metagenome (GOLD analysis project Ga0335078, IMG submission 206711) | Soil microbial communities from Loxahatchee National Wildlife Refuge, Florida, United States - Lox_Sample_3.2 | ecosystem: Environmental > Terrestrial > Soil > Wetlands | place: USA...
GCGCGACCTCGGCCGGCTGCACATCAATATTTCCGGCTGTATCAATGCCTGCGGCCATCATCATGTCGGCCACATCGGCATTCTGGGCGTCGAGAAGAACGGCGAAGAGTTTTATCAGATCACGCTTGGCGGCAAGGCCGACAGCGCTGCGGAACTCGGTGCCCTCATCGGTCCGGCCGTGCCCTATGCGAAGGTAGCGGACGTCGTGGAAGACATCGCGGCGGCCTACCTCGAACTGCGGGAGCGCCCGGAGGAGTTGTTCATCGACACCGTCAGGCGTATCGGTGTCGAGCCATTTAGGGAGCGCGTCTATGCCGCTCGTTGAACACGGACGCATCGTCGAGGACCGTTACGTCCGTATCCCTGATGACGCGCCCATACCAGATCGCGCCGCGGTCATCGTCCCCGCCAACCGATTGCTGGCGGATGCCGATGCGCTTGTTCGCCGCGATGGCTCGCTCGGCGTCTTATGGCCGAATGATCGGCGCGTTGCCGAGCTGGAGCCCTGGCTTGGCCATCTTGCACTCGTTGCACTCGTCTTTCCCAAGTTCCGCGACGGCCGCGCTTACAGCCAGGCTCGGCTACTGCGGGAAACTTACGGCTTTCGCGGTACGCTACGCGCCACGGGCGACGTGCTTCGCGACCAGTTCCATTTCCTCGTCCGCGCCGGCTTCGACTCCTTCGAGGTAAAGAAGCCGACAGACGCGAAGGTTTTTGCCGAGGTTCTGGCTCGCTACAGCGTATACTACCAGCCGGGTGCCGACGGCCGCGGATCGGCGCTGAGGCGTCGATTGCAGGAAAAGGCTGTGCCGAAGACCTGCGAAACCGTCTGAGATCGTAAGCGTCAAGACGGCTGGCATCTGCCGATCACAAACTGGTATCTTGCGCCTCGGTTCGCAAGCGAGGACATCATGACACCTGTCGTTGCAGTCGTCGCGCCCGGCATGATGGGCGCCGCTGTCGGAAAGAGACTCGTCGATAACGGCGTAAAGGTGCTCACCTCGCTCAAAGGCCGGAGCAGCGAAACCGCGGCGCGGGCCAAAGCCGCCGGCATGGTCACGGCGACCGACGAAGAGATCGCGGCGACCGATTTCATCCTGTCGATCCTTCCGCCCGGCGACGCACTGTCGTTCGCCGAGCGCTTTGTGCCGGCGCTTAGCGCAAGTAACGCGAAGCCGGTTTTCGTCGAATGCAATGCGATCAATCCGGAGACCGTGGAGCGCGTCGCCGCGGCCATCGCGCCGACCAACTGTCCCTTCGTCGACGCCGGCATTATCGGCCAGCCGCCCAAGCCGGGCGACTCCGGTCCGCGCTTCTATGCGTCCGGGCCCGCCGCGTCCCGTTTCGCGAAGCTGCGCGACTACGGTCTCGACGTGCGTGTGCTTGGCGGCGTCATGAGCGCGGCCTCGGCGTTGAAAATGGCCTATGCGGGCATCACCAAGGGTACGCAGGCGATTGGCGCGGCCATCATGCTGGCGGCGAGCCGCGCCGGCAACGCCGACGATCTTTTCGCCGAGCTGCAGGGGAGCCAGAAGGAACTGTTTCCCTGGCTCAAGCGGCAATTATCGATGATGCCGCCGAAGGCCTATCGCTGGGTCGCGGAGATGCAGGAGATCGCGGGCTTCGTTGGCGAGGATCCGGCCGCGCGTGAACTCTACGAAGGCGCGGCGCACTTTTACGAGCGCTTCGCTGAGGACTTCGATTCAAGCAAAAAGGCCACGACGGCGCTTGCCGCGTTTTTGAACAAAGGCTCGGCCAGTCACTAGCCGAATTCACCGGTTGAGCCATCGGCGGGCGAAGCCGAGTATTCCCTGCGGCAGGAATATGATCATGGCAATGAAAACGATGCCGAGGGGGATCAGATAGGGGAACTGATCGCCGAAGAATCGGGACAGTAATTCACGCGCGAGCTGGAAGAACCCGGCACCGACGATCGGACCGACCAGCGTACCGATGCCGCCGATCACGTTGTAGATGACCGTCTCGCCGGAAGTGAGGAAGAAGACGAAGTTCGGGGCTGCGAATTCGTTCTGGACGGCGTAAAGCACGCCGGCTAGTCCGGCGAATAGTCCCGAGAGCATCACCGCGACCATCTTGTAGCGCGCAACCGAATAGCCGATGGCAAGGGTGCGCGGCTCGTTTTCGCGGATCGATTGCAGCACCATGCCGAACGGCGACTGGGTGACACGCCGCAGGAACAGGTACGATCCGGCCACGACTGCCAGCACGAACCAGTGCAGCGTCGTTGACGTAAAGCGGACGTTATAGACGAAGGGAACGGACAGACGCGGGCGGTCGAAGATCAGTCCATTCTCGCCACCGGTGACCTCCGTCCAGGTGAAGATGATGACGTAAAAGATCTGGCTGAAGATCAGCGTTGTGATGGCAAAGTAGATGTCGCGTAGCCGGGTCGAGAAATAAGCGACAAAAAGCGCTGCGACGCCAGCGCCGGCCAGCCCGAACATGATCGCCAGCCAGAGATTCGGAGGCTTGACGGCGATGAGCGCCGCCGCGGCGCCGTACATACCGAGCCCGAAAAAGGCGGAATGGCCGAACGACACCATCCCGGTGTAGCCGATCAAGAGATCGGACGACATTGCCAGCAGTCCCCAAATCAGACTTTCAGTGAGGAAACGGCGCCAGAACTCCGGCAGCAGCAGTGGAGCGACGATCAGCACCGCCATCACGACGCAAAAGCCGATCCAGAATATTTGGGTGTGGTTAAGTCGGGCCTTGCCGATCTGCATCGGTTTGTCGAGCGGCGCGGTTGTCATTTCGGGGTCGCCACGAACAAGCCGGTGGGGCGGAATAGCAGGGTGAGTATCAGCGCGACGAAGGACACGATCACCGCTTGCGACGGATCGAGCCAGATCGCAGCGTAGGATTCCAGGAGGCTGATAAAGATGGCCGCGAGTATCGAGCCGCCGAGGTTTCCCATGCCGCCGACCACGACGACGATGAAGGCCTTGAGCACCCAGTCGAGGCCCATGCTGTGATCGACGCCGGTGGTCGGTGCGAACAACACGCCGCTCGCCGCCGCCATCGCCGAGCCAATGGCGAAGACGCCGGTGTAGACCAGGGGCACCGGTATGCCCATAGCCTGCGCCATCACGCGGTCCTGCGCGGTGGCTCTGATCCAGACGCCAAACTTGCTGTACTTGAGGAAGAGGTAAAAGCCACCGATGATCGCCGCCGACAGAAGGGCAATGACGATCCGATACCAGGGGTATTGCAGATAGAAAAGCGTGAAGGAGCTCGACATCGGGTCGGGAATCTTGCGCGATACCGGCCCGAACTGCCACAGCGCATAATTCTGCAACACCAGAGAAATGCCGAAGGTGGCAAGGATCGTGTTCAGGGGGTCGCGGCCGATCAGCGGCCGCAACGTCACGATCTGCAGGGCGGCGCCGAATATTCCGACGATCAATGCCGACGCGATCAGGCCAAGCCAAAAACTACCGGTCACGGCGACGATCACGACGCCGACATAAGCGCCGAGCATGAACAGCTCGCCGTGGGCGAAATTCACAACGTCCATGATGCCGAAGATCAGCGTCAGGCCCGAGGCGATCAGCGCCAGGATCATTCCGGTGACGACGCCGTTGATCGTCTGGATGATAATGAGTTCCAGAGGAATGGCGTGCAAGAAGTTGGCGATCGCGCCCATCGCTGCTCACAGGCCGAGATATTGCTTGATGACGGGGTGGTGCACGTCGATTTCGCTCGCGGCGCAATGGTGGCGCACGCTGCCCTTCTCCATGACGTACACGCGCTGACTCGCTTCCAGCGTCAGCGGGACGTTCTGCTCGACCAGCAGGATGGCGACGCCGTCGTTGTGCAGCACCTCGATGATCCGCCGGATTTGCGATACCATGCGAGGCATCAAGCCCTCGGTCGGTTCATCGAGCAAGATGATCTTGGGCTCCAGCATCATGGCGCGCGCGATGGCGAGCATTTGCTGCTCGCCGCCTGAAAGCGTGCCGCCGGCCTGGCTGCGCCGTTCTGCCAGCACAGGAAAATAGGTGAACACTTTTTCGAGCAGCGCGCGCCGCCGATCCTCGTTCACTCCGCCGCGGTCGAGCCCGGTACGCAAGTTCTCCATGACCGTCAGCAGCCGAAAAATGCGACGATCCTCGGGCACATAGCCGATACCGAGGCGGGCGAGCCTATGCGGGGGCAACCCCGTGATGGCGTTGCCGTCGAGCAGCACCGTGCCGTGGCTGGGATTCACGAGACCCATTATGGTTTTCAGGGTTGTGCTTTTGCCGACGCCGTTCCTGCCAAGAAGACCGACAACCTCGCCAGGCTGCACGGTTAGCGAAACGCCGTGCAGAATATGACTCTTGCCGTAGTAGGTGTGCACGTCGTCGACGCGGACGAGTGGCTCGGTGCTGTCGGCGCTCACACTCATGTCTTGAGATAGACCTCGAGTACCTTTGGATTTTCCTGGATCTCCGCGGGAGTTCCCTCGGCAAGAATTTCACCGTAGTGCAGCACTGTAATGCGGTCGGCAAGCTCCATCACCACTTCCATGTCATGTTCGACGATGAGGATAGTGAGATCTTCGGCGATGCGGCGCACCAATTCCATGGTCTCTGCCGTTTCGGCTGCGCTCATGCCGGCAGTCGGCTCGTCCAGGCACAGAAGCTGCGGCTCCGTCGCAAGCGCGATGCCGATCTCCAGATTGCGCTGCTCACCGTGCGAGAGATTGGAAGCCAGTTCGTGCGCCTTGCCGAGCAGACCGACCGAACCGAGTGCGCTTTCGGCTTTCTCGTTGATGTCGGCGAGCGCGCTGTGGTGTGACAGCATATTCCAGCCGTGCCGCCGCGACTGCGCGGCAACGCGAACATTCTCCAGCACGGTGGCGTTGGGCAGGATATTGGTGATTTGATACGAGCGCGCGACCCCCCTTTGCGAAATCAAATTCGAGGGCAGGCCGCCGATGTCATCACCCTTGAAGATAATGCGGCCGTTGGTCGGCCGCAGCACGCCGGTGAGGCAATTGAAAAAGGTGCTCTTGCCCGCCCCGTTGGGTCCGATGATGGCGCGAAGTTCGCCCCGCGTCACTTCGAAGTTGACCTGAGTCAAAGCGGCAAGTCCGCCGAAACGGACGGACAGCTGTTCGGTCTTGAGCAGAGGCGGCGCGGCTCCCCGTCCGATGGCCGGGGAGCCGGCAGGGTTGGAAACTTCGGCGCTCACTTAGGCAGAGAACGAACAGGCTGGCGGGACGATAGTCTTGTCCTTCTCGACCGTCTGCAGCAACTTGTAGCTCCTCTTCTCCACCTTGAACAGGAATTCGCGCAGGAACGCTTGGTGGTCGGCTTTGCGCAGGGTCTTGTCGCCCTGAGGAAAGTCGTCGCCTTCCTTCATCTCGAGGCCTTCCAGAGCCTGGATCAGCTTATCGGTGTCGCCCCGGCCCTCGAACTTCGACATTTCCATGGCGACCTTCGCAGCGTTCATCGCTTCGTAGTTCGACTGCACGTAGCGGTCGGGGAGGGGACCGGACGGATCGATCTTTGCCAAACGCGCTTTGGCGTCGTCGAAAAACTTGTGCAGCGCGGGCGTATCGAGTGGTCCCTCAAAGATGGGAATGTAGCGATTGATACCGACGAAGCCCTCGGCCTTGTCGCCGATGCCCAGCATGTTTGTCGACTCGACGATGGCTCCATCGCCGGCAAACTTGTACTTTTTGGTGAGGCCGAGATCGTAAGCCTGGTTGGTGTAGGTCACGCCGTCCTTGGCAAACTCGATGACGAACAAACCGTCGAAATTGCCTGAGATCTTTGACAGGAACGGCGTCATGTCGGCGGTGCCGAGAGGAATGCCGGTCGTGCCGACAACTTCACCGCCGTTTTTCTTGATCTCGGCGGCATAGGCGTCGCGCGTTGATTGACCCCATGAATAGTCCGCGTACACGATGTGCCACGTCTTGCCCATCTGGGCCAGCATCGGCCCAAAGGCGACCGCCTGCGCTGGCGCGTAGTCGTGCACACGGAAACTCACGCGATTGCACTTGCTGGTGGTCAGCGTGGTGTCGAGGCACACGCTGATCATGTTGACGATCTTGGCTTGCTCCCACACCGGCATGCAGGCGAGACAGATGTTGGAGAGGAAGCCGCCGACATGAAGGTCGATATTGTCCTCCTGCACCATCTTCTCGACTTTTTGGCGCGCGACTTGTGGAACACTTTCATCGTCGGAGATCACGAGTTCGACCGGACGGCCATTGATGCCGCCGTTTTTGTTGATCCGGTCCACCGCCATTTGCAGGCCGACCAGCGCCGTCTTGCCGCCGGCCGCACCGACGCCCGACAGCGGCTGTTCGGTTCCGACCCTAAACGGCTTGGCTTGGCCAAAAGCGCTGCCCCAGGGCACGGGCAGCAGCATCATCGCGCCGATCGCGCCGCCACCCCAGCCGACGACGCGCCGGCGGGTGACCTTGCCGCGGTACCAGATGTCCTCTGCCCACTTTTCCTGTTTCCATTTTTCAGTCATCGCAAGTTCTCCCTCTGGATTTCCATGCGCATCGGAAGGCTCAACCCGCACGAACGAGCAGCGGCCGGTTGTGGGCCCTGGCGGGCTTTTGACTAGCAACAGATGGGCAAGCAAACGCGATCTTGATGGCAGTTTCAACCAAATTCGCTAGCCGGTCTTTGGGCGACGTGGCACCGGAGCGCGTAAGATCGTCGCGGATGGCGTATTTCTCTGCCAGCAAGTGATGATAAAGTGGGCACCAAGCTTTGTGCCACGATGGATGGGAGAGCACGATGGCAACGGCCGCTGTACGACGAGAAAGCCTTGAAGCTCAGCCGTCCCTGCCCGGGAGCGGGGTTGCGGCGCGGCAGGCGATTCGCCGTGGCGACCATGCCGGACCGACCTCGGGTCTCGCGCCCGGATTCGTGCAGGCCAATCTGGCGATATTGCCGAAAAGTCTCGCCGAGGATTTTTTGCGCTTTTGCCAACTCAATCCCAAGCCCTGTCCGCTGGTCGGCGTGTCGGCGCCGGGCGACTGGCGCGTGCCGGCATTGGGCGAGGACCTCGACATCCGCACCGACCTGCCGCGCTATCGGGTTTGGCGCAATGGTGCGCTGGCCGACGAGCCAAAAGACCTGATGCGCTGGTGGCGCGACGATCTTGTAACCTTCGCCATCGGCTGCTCGTTCTCCTTCGAGCAGGCGTTGATCGACGATGGTATCGAGCTGCGTCACTTTACGTGCAATTGCACGGTGCCGATGTATCGCACCTCGATTGAAACGACGCCGGCGGGTCCTTTCCACGGACCGCTCGTCGTTTCCATGCGGCCGATGACGCCAGCCAATGCCATTCGCGCCGTTCAGATCACCACGCGCTTTCCTTCGGTGCATGGTGCGCCCGTGCATCTTGGCAAGCCGGGGATGATCGGCATTAACGATATCGCCAAGCCGGATTGGGGCGACGCAGTGCCGATTCATGACGACGAAATTCCGGTGTTCTGGGCTTGCGGAGTTACTCCGCAATCGGTGATCGCTACAGTGAAACCGGAATTCTGCATCACGCACTATCCCGGCGCCATGCTGGTGACCGACCGCCGCAATACCGAATTTGCAATCATGTGATGCCTAGGTCATTCCGCGGCCGCGCGGAGCGGGAAGCGCAGAATCCATAATCGCTGCACTGTCAGAATTGGCACCGCGGTGATAATCCTGAGCGATAGCGGTTATAAGTTTCGGACTCGCCGCTTTGCGGCGAGTCCGCAATGACTGTTAGGGAATGCAATGCTCATTGACTTCCAGCAGCACTACACGCCGCCTGAATTGCTCAAAGGCGAAGTTGGCAAAGTCACGGTTGATCTCGACGGCGACGGCAATCCGCACTATTTGCTCAACCCGCTATTGGCTGACCTTGCCGCGCATATTGGCATGATGGATGCCGCCGGAATTGATGCCGGCGTCCTCTCTTGCGGCTCGGGCTTCGATCAGCCGGATCTTGCGATCTGTCGGACGATTAACGATCGGATGCGCGAGGCCGAGAAGGCGTATCCCGGGCGGTTCATCGGCCTGGCTCACGTGCCGGCGCTCAATCGTGCGGAAGCCGCGGCGGAACTGAAACGCTGCGCCATCGAGCTGGGCTTTCCCGGCGTCGTCATCGCCTCCGAACTTCAAGATCAGCCACTCGACAGCGACGCCCTCAAGCCTTTTTGGAAAGCCTGCGCCGATCTGGATCTTTACGTTTTCATCCATCCGCTGCCGCGCGTCATTCGCTGGAGCCGAATGGACGCCGATGATCTTGGCCGTATGCTCGGCTGGGAATTCTCGCTGATGACGGCCGCGGTGCGTATCATCAATTCCGGGCTGCTCGATGAACTCTCCGGCTTGCGCATCCAGTTCTCCCATTTCGCCGGCGGCCTCGGCCGCTATCTTGGCCGCATTCGTGGCTTCCAGCAGCGCGATAAATGGGCCACGGCTGCGATTGCGCGCCACGGCCGCCGGCCGTCGAGGCCGTTTGACCACTATCTTGATCAGCGGTTGTTTTACGATATCGCTGGGTGGGCTGGGCCGGATCATGCGGCCGAATGGGGCGCGGATTGGGTGAAGTTCGGTATTCAGGAGCTTGCGTTTTCTCAGCTTGTCTTTGCCACCGACTATCCCCAAGCGGTGCGCGATGCCGGGGAGGTCTTCGCCTACGTGGACGCAGTGCGCGCACTCGGCGCCAACGGCCGTGCGCTGGCTGATGGCGTCAACGCGGAAAAGCTCATCCGCGATCTCGCGGGGCGGCTTACCGTCCGGCGCCAAAAACCCGCGCAGGTGCGCGCATGAACGACAAACCGGCAGCAACGCCGGCCGAGGCGTTCGATCTGGCCCATGCGGGTTGGGAAATCATCGCCAGCAATACGGCATTTGGTGACTTGGTCGGGCCTGTCTGGAAACGAAAAGACGGCGAGCGGCTGCGCTTCGGCTTTATCGTTGCGCCAAAGCATCTCAACCGCGCCGGAAACCTGCACGGCGGCATGCTGATGACGCTTGCCGATAACGCCATGGCGATCGCGGCGCGTGAGGCGAGCGGCGCCAAGCGTCACGCTACGATCGAGCTGAACATTCAATTTATTGGCGCGGTGCGGCTCGGCGAATTTGTCGAAGCGCATCCCGAAGTTTCGCGGACCACGCGTTCGCTTACGTTCATGCAGGCCAAGATGTTCGTCGGCGCGCGCCTGGTCGTAACAACGAACGGAATTTGGAAAATTCTTGACGAGGCCTAGTGCTTTTATCGACTGGTTTGGCGCGAAGGTGCCGGTCAGTCAGAATCGGAGGTGATGCCGAGCTGCTTGTGCCAAGCTTGATAGTCCATGCGGCACTGCTCATAGGCAGGCGTCCCCCTTTTATAGCCATAAGATTGGCACTTGGTATCGTCAATTCCGGCCTCGACAGACGCGGCTTGTTCCTGTGCGGCCTTGTCCTCTTTTTTCTGTACGTCGAAGTCTTTGCTGCTGGTGCAACCCGCCAGCAATACGATCGTCAAAAACAGAGCTTGACGGTACGGCATACATCCCCCTCAAGGTCTCCGCTGAGCAGTCCCGTTCCCTTTCAGCGGTTCGAATAGTTCGACATAAAGATTAATTTTGGATCGACGTTTTTACGGTTTGAGCAGGTCTTTCTCGGGGCAACGCCTAGGCCCGAAAACGCTGCAAAGTGCCACCTTTCATCACTGAGCCCGGCAGCGGATGGCCCACGACGTCCTCCGCCAGCCGGGCGCATTCGATCATCGCATCAAGATCGATGCCGGTCTTGATGCCCATTTCTTGGCACATGAAGACGAGGTCCTCCGTGCACACGTTGCCGGCGGCTCCGGTGTGGCCGGCAAACGGGCAGCCACCGAGTCCCGCCACCGACGAATCAAAGCGCGTTACGCCCATTTCCAGGCCGGCGAATGCATTGGCGATTGCCATACCGCGCGTGTCGTGCAGATGAAGGGCGATATCGAGATCGGGCCAGCGCTCGCGCAGCGCGCCGACGACACGCTTGATGGACAGCGGCGTCGCCCATGCCATCGTGTCGGCGAGGGTAATGTAGCTGAGCGTCACGCCGTGGTCTTTGGCTACAGCGAGGATTTGTCCCACGACTGAAACGACGCGCTCAACGGGGATGTCGCCCTCGAAGTTGCAGCCAAAGGCCGCCATGATGCTGCCGCGCTCCACCGGGATGCCGTTTGCCTTGTACATCTCCACGATGGCGTGCTGGTCGGCGAGCTGCTGCTCCATCGTGCGGTTCTGGTTGCGCTTTAAAAACTTTTCCGAGGTGCAGAGCTGGATCGTTCCGGTATTGGTGAGCCGCTCGTGCTTGAGGGCGCGCTCGAATCCCTTTTCGTTGAGCCACAGCGCGGTGTAGGCGACCTCAGGCCGAGGGGCGATGCGGTCCACGACCTCATCGGCGTCCGCCATGCCCGGCACATTCCTCGGATTAACGAAAGATACGATCTGGATGTGATCGAGCCCGGTCAGCGACAGCGCATCAATCAGCGCGACTTTTCGCTCGGTGGCGATCGGACCTTTCTCGAACTGAAATCCCTCGCGTGGGCCCTCCTCGCTAATATGGATGGATGCGGGCAAGTCGCTCATGTGGTTCTTTCCAGCCTAGCGGACGTACTCGCGGTGACGATCCCGCGTTTGCACAGCGCGTCAATCTCGGCGGGCTTAAGACCAAGTTCGTCCAGGATTTCGGCGGTGTGCTCGCCGATGGCAGGTGGCTGCCGCGAGAGCCCCAGATCGTGCGCGCCGATCTCAATCGGCAGACGCGGAAGCTTGGCCGAGACGCCGCGGGCAAAATCAACCTTTAGCATGCGGCCGCCGGCATTGAGCTGCGGATCGTCGAACAGGTCGCCGGGCTTGGCAACCGGCGCGAACGGAATATCGAGGCGATCGAAAAGTTCGGCAAGCGCCGGGCGGGTATGTTGCACAATGATGGCGGCGACGATGGGCAGCAGCACGGGGCGTTCGTGCACTCGGTCCTCGTTGGTCTTGTACGCGGGGTTTTGCAGCAAATCGTCCCGGCCGAAATGTTCGCAGAAGCGATGCCACTGGCTGTCGCTCGTGATTCCGACGAAAATTTGCTCACCGTCGGCGGTGGCGAACGGTTCGTAAATTCCCCAGGCGCCTTCGCGCGCCGGCATGGGAGGTGGTGCCCGACCGGTGATGGCTTGCCCGGCCAGATGTTGCGCCATCAAGAATGCCGTCGACTCAAACAAAGCGGATTTCAGAAATTGGCCCTTGCCGGTTTTCTCGCGTTCGCGCAGCGCCGCCTGGATGGCAATCACCGCGAACGCGCCGCCCATGATGTCGACGATGGAGGTGCCCGCGCGCAGCGGCTGTCCTGGCGGACCGGTCATGTACGCGAGCCCGGCCATGAATTGCACAACCTCGTCGAGAGCCGGGCGATGCTCGTAGGGGCCGCTCAGGAAACCTTTGAGCGCGCAGTACACGATACGAGGATTGGTTTTGGCAAAATCCGCATAGCCGCAACCGAGCCGGTCCATGGTGCCGGGCGCGTAATTCTCGATCGCCACGTCGGCCGTTGCCACGAGATGATGCAATAGCGCACGACCTTCCTCGGCTTTGAGATCGAGGGCGAGGCTGCGCTTGTTGCGGTTAAACGTGGCGAAGAAGCCCGCGGCGAAACCGGGAAGCCGCCGGGTCGTATCACCGCCGACCGGTTCCACTTTGATTACGTCGGCACCCAGATCGGCGAGGATGAGGCCTGCGCTAGGTCCCATGATGGCGTGACAGAACTCGAGCACGCGGATGCCGGCGAGGGGAGCCGCACCATTGGACGCAGGGTGGGAAGCAGCCATGACGTCAATTTAGGCCGTCATGGCCGGGCTTGTCCCGGCTGTCCGCGTCTTTAATGTCCGAAGGCAAAACCGGGCACCACGTGGGAGGGACCATGAAAAAATCATTTGTCCGCGGGGAGCGCGCGGAGAAGCGTGCTTATTCGCCCGTGGTAATCACCGAAGGGGCGGTCAAGACCCTCTGGCTTGCAGGCCATACCGGGGCGGTGGACGGTGCCGGAAAGTCGCTGGCCGGCGATTTCGATGCGCAATGCCGGCAAACCTTTCGCAACATCGAGAAGACGCTGGCGCAAGCCGGCGCCAAGCTTTCCGATCTCGTCACCATGACGGTGTTTCTGATTGATGCCCGGTACACCACCCGGATGACGGAATTGCGCTCGGAGATTTTCGGCAAGGACTTTCCGGCCAGCGCCGCGATCACGGTCGCCGGTTTTGCTCAACCGGAGATGATGATCGAGGTTCAGTGCGTGGCGGTGATTGCGGCTTAAAGGCCGCTGGGCACCGCGCCGGGCAGCACGGATGGACATGCCAACGGCGAGCGGACAGAATCCCAACGCGAAGGCGCGGCCCGCAGAGCGGGTGAGAGCTTGAAGAACAACCGCCGGGAAGGGGCAGCATGAAATTTTCACGCAGAAGCATTAACGGGATAGCGCTGGGAGCTGCGGCGTTTCCATTTGTGACAACGCTTGCCTGGGGCGAGAATTATCCGACGCACCCCGTACGCCTGATTGTCGGCTTTCCGGCCGGCAGCGGGCCGGATATTGTCGGACGTATCGTCGCGCAAGGGCTTGGCGAGAAAATCGGCCAATCCGTCGTCGTCGAGAACCGGCCGGGTGCTGGCAGCAATCTGGCGACCGCCGATGTGGCGCATGCGCCGCCCGACGGCTACATGCTGATGCTGCTGACCACCGCCAACGTCATCAACGCCACTCTGTATCAGAACCTCAGCTATGATCTGCTACGTGATATCGTGCCGGTCGCTAGTATCGACAATGAGCCCTTTGTGTTCGAAGTGACGCCGTCATTTCCGGCAAAGACGCTGGCGGAGTTCATCGCTTATGCCAAAGCCAATCCAGGCAAGGTCACCATGGCGTCCGCCGGCGTCGGCAGTGCCCCGCATATCTTCGGTGAAATGTTCCAACGAATGGCGGGGATCCAGCTTGCGCACGTGCCTTATCGCGGCAATCCGATACCCGATGTGATCAGCGGCCAGGTCGATTTCTTTATCGGCCCCGTGCAGTCGGCGCTGGAATTTGTCCGCACCGGCAAGTTGCGAGCGCTTGCAATGACAACGACGACAAGGTTCGCTGGCTTGCCCGATGTGCCAGTGGTCGCCGACGTTGTGCCCGGCTATGAAGCCAGCGGCTGGCTTGGCATCGGCGCGCCTAAGGGTACGCCGGCTGATGTCATTGCGCTCCTAAACAAATCAATCAACGAGACGATCATGGATGCTGCCGTCAAGGCGCGCCTCAACGGCCTAGGCGATACGGTGGCGCCGAAAACCAGCGCCGACTTTGGCCAGCTCATGAAGAGCGACGTCGAGAAGTGGGCCAAGGTTATCCAGTCCGCGAACATCAAGATCGAGCAATAGGAATTGGCAGAGTTGCGGCAGGCCGCGGCCGTCCGTCAGGCTCCGTTCCCGCGTGCCTCGTGGATCGCTTTCCACAACCGTTCGGGCGTTGCCGGCATTTCGACGTGCTTGATGCCGAGCACCGACAGGGCGTCGACCAGCGCATTGGCGACGGCAGGCATGGCGCCGACGCAGCCGGCTTCGCCGGCGCCTTTGACGCCGAGCGGGTTGGTTTTGGTCGGGACGGGGTTGCTGTCAACATGGAAGCCGGTCATGTCGCCGGCGCGCGGCATGGCGTAGTCCATGAACGATCCGGTCAGAATCTGGCCCTGTTCGTCGAATTTGATGTCTTCCATCAAAATCTGGCCGATGCCCATGGCGATGCCGCCGTCGACCTGCCCGTGCAGCAATAGCGGATTGATCACCGTGCCGACGTCATCGACGACGTTGTAATGCAGTATCTCGACTTCGCCGGTCTCCTCGTCGATCTCCAGTTCGCAGACGTGGCACCCGTTCGGATAGCTCGCCACTTTGCCCTGATATATTGCCGTTGAGATGAGGCCGACCTCCATACCGTCCGGCAAATTCTTGGGGTCGATCGAGGCCTTGGCGACCTCCTTGATGGTCAAGGTTTGGTTGGTCTTCTGGCTGGAGAAGATGCCCTCGGTGAAATTGACGTCGGCGACGCCGACTTTGAGCATGTTCGCGGCAATCGCCTTGGCCTTGGTCTCGATTTTTTCGGCCGCCAGCGTGAACGCTGATCCTGAAAAAGCCGCCGAGCGCGAGCCGCCAGTGCCTTCGGCGAAGAACACCTGGTCGGTGTCGCCCTGGATGTAGGTGACTTCGTTTGGATCAAGGCCGAGCCGGTCGCACACAACCTGCTTGAACGCCGTCTCGTGGCCTTGGCCTTGGTTGATGCTGCCGGAGAAGATTGACACCGAGCCGGTGCGATCGAACCTGATCTCTGCGCCTTCGAGGCCGGCAGCAGCCGAGCGTTCAATCGTGTTGGAGAAACCGAGCCCGCGAAGCTTGCCGCGCTGTCGCGACTCCTTGCGCCGCGCCTCGAAACCGCGCTTATCCGCAGCGTCAAGCGCAAGGTCCATGTTCTTTTCGAACTCGCCGCAGTCATACGTGAAGGTCACGCTGGTTTTGAACGGCATGGCGCTGGCCGCAATCGTGTTGCGGCGCCTCAGTTCGGCCGGATCGATGCCGGTCTGGTCCGCCGCAAGGTCGACCATGCGCTCGATCACGTAGCCGGCTTCTGGCCGGCCATTGCCGCGATATGGCCGCACCGGCTGGGTGTGGGTGAAGACGGCGGTGACGTCGACGTGTGATGCAGGCGTGCGGTAGACGCCG
>Ga0335078_10009089_pt1 | contig 14743 bp, 16 predicted proteins | sample Lox_Sample_32_FD_206711 | JGI IMG/M metagenome (GOLD analysis project Ga0335078, IMG submission 206711) | Soil microbial communities from Loxahatchee National Wildlife Refuge, Florida, United States - Lox_Sample_3.2 | ecosystem: Environmental > Terrestrial > Soil > Wetlands | place: USA...
GCGACCACTGTGCGGTTCCCGAGATGCGGTCGGGCGCCTGGTTCCGGTCTCATCCGGGACTGAGCGCGCTCCTGACATCTCCATAGTGTTTCGGTGGCCATGGCGAAGGGGAAACACCCGGCTCCATTCCGAACCCGGAAGTTAAGCCCTTCAGCGCCGATGGTACTGCCCGGGGGACTGGGTGGGAGAGTAGGACGCCGCCGGACATCTTCCCGCTGAGGGCCGTTACCTTTCCTGGTAATGGCCCTCAGCGCATTTTTGTGCGTGCGCGCCCGGAGACTGGCCAGTGGTGGCCGATGCTGGAGGATGGACAGATGGCAGAGAACTCGCGTGGCTCGGCGGGCGGCCGCGATGCCGCCGGCGGCCGCCGCGGCGCGGCCGGTGGCCGCGGTGCGGGCGGTGCTGGGCGCGCGGGTAGCGGTGCGGGCGGACGTGGTGCTGGCGGCGGCGGACGTGGTGCTGGCGGCGGCGGTCGTGGTGCTGGCGGCGGCGGTCGTGGTGCTGGCGGCGGCGGTCGTGGTGCTGGCGGCGGCGGTCGTGGTGCTGCCGGCGGCAGCGCGGGCCGGCCAGGTTCCGGCCGCTCGCATTCCGCTGGCGGGTGGGTAGCCAGGGAGGATCGCAGCCGGCCCTACGGCGAGCGGAACTTCCGCACCGACGGCGACGAGATCGCCGATCGGCCGCGCAGCGGACCCGCACGCGGCGGCAGGCCAGACCGGCCTGCGCGCGGCGGCCCTGATGCGGCGCGTGAGAATGGCCGGCCGAGGCGCGAGCCGGGCGACTTCCCGCCCCGCGGTCCGCGGCGCTCGGCGGGAGAATCCGGCGGCTGGCGGGACCGCGCCGAGCAGGCCGGTGACCGTGACTACCGCCAGGGCCGCGGCGGCAGCGCAGGCAGCGGCGCGGGATCGCGTCCTGGCGCAGGTGGCGCGCGCGGTGACTGGGGTCCGGCAGGCCGCGGCCGGCCGGGCCGGGATACGCGGCCGGGCGCCGGCCAGGGCAGCGGCTGGCGCGACACTGCCGGGCGCAGCGGCCCAGCGCGTGACGGCAGCGGGCGTGACGGCACCCGGCGTGACGGCAGCGGGCGTGACGGCACCCGGCGTGACGGCAGCGGGCGTGACGGCACCCGGCGTGACGGCAGCGGGCGTGACGGCAGCGGGCGTGACGGCAGCGGGGGTGACGGCGAGCGGCGTTCTGGTTACGCACGGCCCGGCGGCACCCCGCGCGGGGATGGCCGGCGGCCTGCGGACCGCGGGCGCGGCGCCGACCGGCGGCGGCCTGCCTGGACCGACGACGGACGGCCCGGCCGGGACCGGAGTGGCGGGTTCGGCCGCGCCAGCGGGCAGGGCAGGGACTCTGCCCGCGGCGCGGGCGGAGCCCCGCGCGGCCCGGCCAGGGGCGCCTCGGCTCGTGACGATGCCGGGCGCGGTGGTGGTCCGCGGGGAGCCGCCCGTGACGGCGGATTCGACCGTCAGGGCGGCTGGCGTGGCGATCGGGCAGACCGCAGGCGGGACGATCGAGACCAGGCAGGGCCCGGACGGGGCAGCGGGCGCGAGGGCACATCGCGGCCCGGAGATACGAGGTCCGGTCCGCGGCGACCGCGGGCCGGAGAGTTCGGCGAGGGCTCCGGGCGGCCTGGCGGCCGGCCAGTACATGACGGCAGGGATCGCGGCGGTCAGCCGTGGCACGCGCATGCCCCGAGCGCCCGGCCGCCCGCGGACACCAGGCTGGATGTGCCGGACTCAGTCACGGCAGACCAGCTCGATCCGGAGGCAGCGGCCGAACTGCGCACCCTGCCCTCGGACCTGGCCGAGGCCGTGGCGCGGCTGCTGGTCGCGGCCGGCACGACGGAGGATGCCGGGATCGCGTTCGGCTACGCCAAGAAGGCACGCGACCTCGCGGCCCGGGTAGGCGTCGTCCGCGAGACGTGCGCGATAGCGGCATACCAGGCAGCCGACTGGAACACCGCGCTGGCGGAGTTCAGGGCTGCCAGGCGGCTGACGGGGCGAGTCTCGTACCTGCCGCTGATGGCCGACTGCGAGCGCGCTCTCGGCAGGCTGGACCGGGCGCTTGACCTCGTGAACAGCCAGGAGGCAAGTACGGCTGATCAGCAGACAAGGATCGAGTTGCGGATCGTCGAGTCCGGCATCCGGCGGGACCAGGGTCTGCCGGAAGCGGCCGTGGTGGCGCTGCAGGTACCCGAGCTGACCGGGCGAACCAGGCCCGCGCTCACCCGCCTCTACTACGCCTACGCTGACGCCCTGCTGCACGCCGCGCGCGCGGACGAGGCACGCGAGTGGTTCGGCCGGGCGGCCGAGGCAGACACGGATGGCGAGACAGATGCCGCCGAGCGCTGCGATGAGCTCGACGACATCAGCGTCGACGATCTGGAGCTACCCGCTCAGTCCGCCGATGAGCTCCCCGGTGCTGACGACGAGCGCGCCGACGGCCACGACGGCACCGGCGACGCTGGTCACGCGTGACGAGCGTCCTGCCGGGCGCAGAGCGCAGCTAGCCGCGCCAGCGTCTGCTGCATGCCGTCGATCCAGACCCTGCCGCCCGCCATGCCCGCCCGTGCCTCGGCCGGCGCGCGCGAGCAGTCGTAGACCTCGGTCACGAAGGTCGCACCCGGGCCGTCGGGCACGAGCTCGAAGCTCCACCGGTGGCCCCACCGCAGCGGCTCGGTGCGGCCGGCCCCCGTAGCCGGGTGCCCGCGGCCTGCCTCGGGCTCCCAGCCGATCCGCCGGCCCGGCTCGAACTCGACGACGTGGTTGTTCATCTCGTAGTTGCCGTGCCTGCTGTAGTGCATCCTCATCACGAAGACCTGGCCGGGGCCGGAGATCGGCTCGGTGCTGACCGCACCGCGCAGCATGCCGGTGCCGTCGAGCGCGGTGTGCATGCCGGGGTCGGCGAGAATCCGGAAGATCACCTCAGCGGGCGCCGCGATCCGGCGGCGCACACGGACGGGCTGGTCCTGGTCGGCTGACATTTCGCTACCTCCTTCTCGTGACTGCGACGATCGGGGAGCACGCGGAAGGACACTCGGGCGCTCCGGATTGCTCGAGCCTGAGCTGCGCCAGCCTCGCGATCTGCCCGGCCTGCGACGCATTCACGGGACGCGCCGTCCTCCCGCGGCGACGAATGCTGCCGGGCGCCTGAACCGAGACGTGCCAGCCGGCATGCCGGGAGCCAGCGCGGGTAGGCTTCCTCGCTGAGTTATGGGCTGGCGGAACAACGTGGAGAACCGGGACCCGGAGTCGCCGACAGGGCTCCGGGTCGAAGGATCTCTCCGCGCAGTCCCGGGGCGAATGATCGGCAGCCGGTGGGCCTCGCGCGTGCTGGCTGTCGTCGCCGTGGTACTAGCCGCGGTCCTGGCCGTGGGCCTGGCGCTCAAGGTCACGCCCATGCAGACCGTGCGGGTCGCCGGGCAGGTCATCACCGAGATCTGCTCCGGCGACCACCGCAGCTCCAGCTTGTCCTGCACCCACGCCCGCAGCACCGCGTTCCGCGCCAGCCGCGCCGTCTTCGGCCGCCGCGCCCGGAAGTCTGCCTGCGCCTGCGCCGCCAGCGCCCGGTAAGCCCCCTTGCTGTTCCGGTTCCGCCGCACCTCCCGGCTCACCGTCGACGCCGCGCGGCCCAGCCGCGCCGCGATCACCCGCACACCCTCCCCGGCCGCCAGGCCGACCGCGATCTCCTCCCGCTCAGCCACCGACAGGTACCGGCCCGAAACAGGACCCGGCCCGCACGACTTCACCCCGCCCGCCCGGCGGAACCACCGGTACGCCTGCTCCTGCCCCACCCCGGCACCCAGCCCGGCCTCAGCCGCTCCCAGCCCGACCGGATCCCCTCCCAGAACACCGCCTCCACAGCCCTCGGCAACGTAGGACGACCGTTCTTCATGCCGCAACCTCCCACGATCAGGTGTTGCGAGCACTACTTGAATCCGCCCTCGGCGAGTCAGGTGAAAGATCCAGCCGTCGTCATCGTCAGCATCGGGGCTGATGATCTGCGTTGGTCGGCGATCCTCGAGTACTGCGCCGCCACGACGCAGTGCAACAGCCGCGCTTCGAACGCCTACTTCCAGCAGCGACTCGCTCAGTTCAGCACCGACTACCTTGAGCTGCTGATCCAGCTGGGCAGCCTTCCCGGCCACCCTCGGGTGATCGTCAACCGGTACTACGACCCGTTCGGCAACGATGTCAGCTGCATTCTCCGGCGTGGCCTCACGGCGGGGAAGATCAGCACCATCCAGACCTGGCTGGAGGCGCTCAACCGGGTGCTGGCAAAGGGCGCCGCCCAGTTCGGGTTCCTGTCGCCGGAGCCCAGCTTTGCCGGCCACGCCCTGTGCTCCCCGGTGCCCTACGTCCAGGGGCTGGACGACGCCGCGCCGTTTCACCCGACCGCGCTAGGCCAGCTGGCGATCGCGCTCGCCGATGAGGCCGCGCTGGCGAGCCAGCAGGCGCAGCCGCCGTCGCCCTCGCCTGGCTCGCCCGCGCCGGGCCGCGTCCATGCCGGGCCCCGCGTCAGCCCTCGTCGAAGACCCGCATGACGAGCCCGGTGCGCGGCTTAGGGCCGAACGAGGTGGACTTGCGCGGCACCCGGCGGCCGATGGCTGCGACCTGGTAGACCTGGTCGGCGGTCATCGGAGCGCAGACAACGGCCGTGCTCGGCTGCGCCTGATCCGCGTCCCGGATCGCGGTCGCCGCGTCGTGGATGGCGCGCACCGACCTGGCGTCGTCCTCGATGCCCCAGATCCGCGCGAACAGCAGGTCCTGCAGCACCGCGGCCGGCATGTGCTGCCAGAGCCGGGCCGGATGATCGGCGATCGCGGACCTGATCAGCGCCGGATCCGGATTTGTGAGCAGGTAGCCGCGGCCAGCGCCCGTGAGCAGGAACGTCATGCCCTCCTGCTGCGCGGCGGCCAGCGCTGCGAGTGCGGCCCGCACATCGGCGGAGCCGCCCGGCAGCTCGGTCACCTGAAATGCGACGGCGGCGAGCCGGGCCGCCGCGTCCGGCATCAGCCCGAGGATGACCCGGTGGATCGCGCCCAGGTGGGGCGGGTACCGGGCGGAGTCCACCAGCAGCGCGAGCCCTGCGTCCCACGGTCCTGCGCTGTCCCCGGCGGCCTGCCGGCGGTCCCGCAGCTGCAGGTAAGCCGCGTACCGATGATGACCGTCGGCGATCAGGGCGGACCGCGGCGCGAGATCGGTCGCGATGGCCGACAGCTCCTTGTCCTGGGTTATGGCCCACAGCCGGTGCCGGAGCCCGTCGGTTGTGCAGGCCTCCATCAGCGGGACCCGGTCCGCGGCCACCTCGTCAACCAGCTCGGTCGCGGCCCCGCCGCGGCCCTCGTACAGCAGGAACACCGGCTCGAGGTTTGCCTGCGTGGCCTCCATCAGCTGGCGCCTCCCGGCCACGATGCCGGGCGTGACGTTCTCGTGCGGCTGGATGATGCCTGCGGCGGGCGGCTGCAGCCCTATCGCGCCGATCAGCCCGCGCTGGAGCGTGCCACCGCGGCTCGGCTGGCAGTCAGAGCCGGCGCTGACCTGCTCGTATACATAGAGCGCAGGGTCGGCGTCCGGGACCAGGATGCCGTCGGCGAGCCACCGCCGCAGGTCCGCGGCCGCATCCTCGTACGGGCTGCCCGGCTGACCCTCCGGATGGCGGGGAAGGATGAGACGGACGATGTTGTGCGGGTCGGAAGCAATGAGCTGGTTCTCGATGTCTGCGGCAATCACGTCGTACGGTGGAGAGGTGACCTCGGCGAGCCCGCTCACCCGGTCCTCGGCGTAACGGACGCCGCGAAAGGGCGCGAGGACAAGCCCCTGCGGGTCGCTGCCCGCCGGGACCTGGCTGGACGGAAGGATCGGCACGTATGTCAGAAGGACCTGCAGGCCCTGGTGATTCCCGCCCTGAGGACCCGGTTTCAGCTCGCAGCCCCTCGGACTCGAGCGCGGCCGGCGAGGCAGATACCTACCAGCTCTACCAGCGCGGTCTCGCGCTGCTCGGCCGCGGCAGCGCGGCCGCGGCGGCTCAGCTGCTGGCCAGGGCCGCCGCCGCCGAGCCGCAGTCCAGGAGCGTGCTCGAGGCGCTGGCCAGGGCGCAGTTCGACACGGGCCAGTATCTTGCGGCTGCCGGGAACTTCCGCCGCATCGTCGATGCCAGCCCCAGCGACGACTATGCCCAGTTCGGCCTCGGGCTGGCCCTGGCCCGCACCGGGGACCACGGCGCGGCCGCCGAGCACCTGGCGCTGGCCGCCGCCATGCGCCCCAACCTGCGCCACTACACCGACGCCCTGCGCAGCGTCCGCGCCACGCTGCGCGCCCGCAGCGGCATGCCGGAAGGCGGCAGAGATTGACGCAGGCGAGCGGCACGTGGCAGGACTCCCGCCCGCGGCTGCGGCGCAGCGACGAACCGCTGAGCGAGCACTATGACGCGGCCCTTCTCGACCTGGACGGCGTCGTCTACCTGGGCGGAACCCCGATCGACGGCGCGGCGGACGCGCTCAGCACGGCCGGTAAGCACGGCATGCGCCTGGCATTCGTAACAAACAACGCATCCAGGACTCCGAGCGCGATAGCCGTTCAGCTCTCGAACATGGGTATTCCCGCTACCGCCACCGATATCGTCACATCGGGCCAGGCAGCTGCCCGACTGATCGCAAGCCGGTTTCCCGCGGGCTCTCCGGTGCTCGTCGTCGGCTCGATGGGGCTGCGCATGGCGCTGCGTGCCCGCGGCCTGCGGCCGGTATCGACGGCCGCCGAGCGGCCCGTCGCCGTCGCACAGGGATACGCCCCGGACATCGGCTACGGGCTGCTGGCGGAGGCGTCGCTCGCGATCCGGGCTGGTGCCTGGTTCGTCGCCGCCAACGTGGACGCGACCCTGCCGACGACCAGGGGGCCGCAGCCGGGCAACGGCTCGCTGGTCCAGGTTCTGGTTACCGCTACCGGCACGCAGCCGGTGGTTGCGGGCAAGCCGGAGCCCCCGCTGCACGCGGAGTCGGTCGAGCGCGTGCGGTCGGAGCGCCCGCTCGTGGTCGGCGACCGGCTGGATACCGACATCGAGGGCGGCGTCCGCGGCGGCGCGGACAGCCTGCTGGTGCTCACGGGCGTGACCGGCCCGGCCGACGTCCTGCTCGCACCACCGCAGCGCCGGCCGACCTACCTGGCCGCCGACCTGTCCGGCCTGAACACGCCGCATCCCGAGGTGACCACGGCAGGCGACGGATTCAGCTGCGGTGGCTGGACCGCGAGCGGGGCCTCCGGCCGCGACTGGCTGCGCGTCTCGGGATCCGGCAGCAAGATCGACGGTCTCCGGGCGCTGTGCGCGGCCGCCTGGTCCGCGCCGTCGCCGGCGGGCGACGGCAGCGGGCCGGCCCTCGACGCGGCCCGGGCCGCGGTGTCGCGGGTCGGCTATTCCGGCTAGGACTGGCCCCGTACTCCAGTGGGCGAACACGCGGCAGGGGCTAGATCACCCTCCGGGCTGATCTAGATCAGCCCCGCGGCCGACGTGCACTGCCCGTTCGCTCGCCGAGACTTGGTGCAGGTCCGGGACGACGCGTGCCGGACCGACTCGCGCCAGGTCGGGATCCAGCCCGATCGCGCGGTCACTGGCCGGAGAATCTGACCCCCGGCCGGAAGGGACTTGCGGAGATGATCGAGGCACGGGGCCTCACGAAGCGATACGGCGACACCGTCGCCGTGGACGGATTGTCCTTCACCGTCGAGCCGGGCAAGATCACCGGGTTCCTCGGCCCGAACGGGGCGGGCAAGACCACGACCATGCGGATAATCCTCGGCCTGGACGAGCCCACGTCCGGCGAGGTCACCGTCAACGGCAAGCGGTTCGCCAGCCTGGCTCAGCCCATGCGCGAGGTGGGCGCGCTGCTGGACGCCAAGGCCCTGCACGGCGGCCGGAGTGCGCACAGCCACCTGCTGTGCCTGGCGCAGACCAACAACCTGCCCGGCAAGCGGGTGGACGAGGTCCTTGGCCTCGTCGGCCTCGGCGAGGTGGCGAAGAAGCGGGCCAGCGGCTTCTCCCTCGGCATGGGGCAGCGGCTCGGCATCGCTGCGGCGCTGCTGGGTGACCCGCAGATCCTGATGTTCGACGAGCCGGTCAACGGGCTGGACCCCGAGGGCATCCTGTGGATCAGGAACCTGATGAAGGCGCTTGCGGCCGAGGGCCGCACCGTGTTCGTGTCCAGCCACCTGATGTCGGAGATGGAGAACACTGCCGACCACCTGATCGTCATCGGCAGGGGCAGGCTGATCGCGGACTGCACTGTCGACGAGTTCATCGCCGCCAACTCGCAGCTCACGGTCCGGGTACGCACGCCACAGCAGGATCAGCTGACGAAGCTGATCGCCGCGGCCGGCGCCACCGTGCGCGACGACGGCGCGGACGCCATGATCGTGACCGGCCTCGCCGTCAGCGAGATCGGCGACCTCGCCTATGACAACTCGGTGCGGCTGCACGAGCTCGCGCCCGTGAACGCCTCGCTAGAGCAGGCATTCATGGATCTCACCGCATCGAGCGTCCAGTTCCACGCCGGCATCCCCGGCGACCCCGACCAGCACGCTCTGACCGGAAGTGGTGCCCGCAATGGCTAGTACCGAGTCGGCAATGACGGCAATGCGCCCGGCCGCGGCGGGCCTGAGCCCGCTGCCGAGGACGGCGGGCCGGCTCACCTTCGGCGGCGTGCTGCGCTCGGAGCTCACCAAGCTCCGGTCGCTGCGCTCGACCTACTGGACACTCGCGGCGCTGATCGTGATCTGCGTCGGCATCGGCGCGCTGTTCTGCTTCGGGCAGGCGCAGAACCTGCACAGCCTGCACGGCGCGGCCTACGCGCGGGAGGCCGCGCACGCAAAGCAGCACGCGGTCGCGATCAGCCTGTTCGGACTGCTGCTCGGCCAGCTGGTAATCGTCGTGCTCGGCGCGCTGACGATCACCTCTGAGCACTCCACCGGGATGATCAGGACCTCCCTCGCCAGCGTGCCGAGGCGGGCCATGCTCTATACCGCCAAGGCCGTGGTCTTCACGGCAGTCGCGCTGGTCGTGGGCCTCGTGACGAGCTTCGCCTCGTTCTTCGCCGGCCAGGCGATCCTGTCCTCCGAGCACGTGAACGCTGCGCTCAGCCAGCCGGGCGTGCTGCGCGCGGTGATCGGGGGCGGTCTCTTCCTGGCAGCCTGCGGGCTGCTCGCGTACGGGATCGGCGCGATCCTGCGGCACACCGCCGGCGCGATCACCACGTCGATCGCGCTGCTGTTCGTCGTGTACATCCTGAGCGGCTTCCTGCCCTCGAACTGGGCCGACCACATCGACCGGTGGATCCCGTTCAACGCGGGCGGCGCGATCTGGGAGCAGGTCTCGGCGAACAGGATGTTCACGCCGTGGACCGGGTTCGCGGTGTTCTGCGCTTACGCCGCCGTCGCGCTCGGCGCCGGGCTGTACCTGTTCCGCAAGCGGAACGCATAACAGGGGCAAGGCCGGCCGGCCAACCAGTCATCCAGCACTGGGCCGGCCGGCCTTCTGGCGCGCGGTCACTGGTCCGGCTGGCAGCGCGGGCACCAGAACGTCACCCGCTCGGCCAGCTCTGGGCCCTGCTCCGCGCGCCGGATAACGGTGCCGCAGCGGCGGCATGGCCGGCCCGCCCGCCCGTAGACCCAGGTCTGCTCGCCGCGCGTCGCGTTGCCCGTGGTGACCTGGCCCACCCGATCCTTGTTGGCCTCGAGCATGCGGCGGGCGAGCTCGACGAGCCCGGGCAGCGCGGGCACGTCCCCGGTCCGGCGCCACGGGCTGATGCCGCGCAGGAACAGCGTCTCGGACTTGTACAGGTTCCCGATGCCCGCCAGGTTCCGCTGATCCATGATCGCCTCGCCGACGGACCGGTCCGGCGCCGCGGCGAGCCTCCGGACCGCCTCGGCGGCGTCGAAGGCCGGCCCGAGCAGGTCCGGCCCGAGATGGCCGACGGCCTGCGACTCGCTGCTGGTCCGCAGTACCTCGACGATGCCGAGCTGGTACCCGACTGCCTGCCACGTGTCGTTGGCGAGCACGAGCCGGACCCGGTGGTCGCGCGGCGGATACCCGGTGGCGCGGCCGATCCGCCAGGAGCCTTCCATCATCAGGTGGGTGTGCACCGTGACGTTGCCCTCAACCCTGGTCAGCAGGTGCTTGCCGCACGAGACCGCGGCCAGCACCGTGCGCCCGGCCAGGCTGACCGTGGCGTAACGCGGCACCCGGAAGTCCGAGCGGACCAGCACGCGTCCTGCCAGCGCGTCATGCAGCTGGCGGGCCGTGCGCCATACAACGTCGCCCTCCGGCACCAGTACAGAATGCCACCCGGGCTGCGGCTGGCCGCCGTGGCGCCTACATCAGCTTGCGCAGGTGCAGCAGGTCGAGGAAGCTGCCGTGCACCCTGAGCCGCCCCGAGAGCCACGCCTTCATGAAGTGGCCGGGGTCGATAGCGATCGCGACCACGACGTCGCTGTCAGCGGTGAAGCGGACCTGGGCCGGGCGTGCGCCGTTCTCGGCCAGCCGGACCGGATCCGCCCCGTGCGGCCCGAGCCGCGTCGCGAATGTCAGGCCCAGGTCGGTGACGTGACAGCTCATGGTCCGGTCGAGCAGGTGCTTCTCCCGGTCCCTCGCATCCATCTCCGCGATCCTGCTGGTCAGGCTCTCCAGGGCGGCGCGGCATTCCTCGGCTGTCGCCATGATCTTATTGTCCGTCCGCCCGCACCGCCGGGCCCGGCGGGGGCGCGTTGAGCCGCGCGGATGCCACCGGCTGACGGTGCCGGGAGGTAGCGTTCTTCAGAGGCGACGAGGAAGTGGTGGCGGTAATGGAGCACGAGACTGAGCCGGGCCCGGCCGGGCGGCATGTCGCGGCGGACCCTGTTCCCGCCGCTGGCGCCGGTCCTGCCGCTAGCGCGCCCGGCACCGGCGAGGCGCGTGTCGACGCCGCGCTCAGGCTGCTCGACCGGCTTGCCGGCCTGCCGGTCTCCGCGCACCCCGAGCTGTTCGAGCAGGTGCACGCGCAGCTCACCGACGTGCTCGGCGAGCTGGACCCGGGGACGGGCGGCCCGGCCGGCCCGCACCCGAACTAGGCCGTGCGTCAGCGGACATGGGCAGGAGGCTGCGCCTTGATGCAGAACTGGTCCGCCGCGGCCTGGCCCGGTCCCGCGAGCAGGCGGCCGAGCTGATCGCCACCGGGCGCGTCGCGGTGGGCGGGCAGCGTGCCGCCAAGGCCGCCTCGCAGGTGGCAGTCAATGCCGCGATCACGGTCGAGCAGCTGGGCGCCCAGCCCGAGTACGCGTCGCGCGGCGGTCACAAGCTGGCCGGCGCGCTCGCGGCGTTCGGGGGCCTCACCGTGGCCGGGCGCCGCTGCCTGGACGCGGGGGCGTCCACCGGCGGGTTCACCGACGTGCTGCTGCGGACCGGGGCGGCGCACGTGCTGGCCGTCGACGTCGGGTACGGGCAGCTTGCCTGGTCGCTGCGCACCGACGACCGCGTCACCGTGCTGGACCGGGTCAACATCCGCAGCCTGGATCCGGCCCTGGTCGCGCCGCCCCCGGACCTTGTGGTGGCCGACCTGTCCTTCATCTCCCTGACGCTGGTGATCCCGGCCCTGGTCGCCTGCGCCAGTCCGGCAGCCGATTTCGTCCTCATGGTGAAGCCTCAGTTCGAGGTCGGCCGGGACCTCGTGCGCGGCGGGGTGGTCAGGGATCCGCAGCTGCGGGCGGCCGCGGTGGAGGCGGTCGCGAGCGCGGCGGCCGACCGCGGTCTCGGCGTCATGGACATCACGGCGAGTCCGCTGCCGGGCCCGTCAGGGAACGTCGAGTATTTCCTCTGGCTGCGCGCGGGCGCCCCGCCGCTGGACCCGGCGCGGCTGCACGCCGCGGTAGCGGCAGGCCCGCAGTGAACGCCGGCCGGCCTGCGAGCCGGGCGGTCCTGCTGGTGGTGCACACCGGCCGGCAGGCCGCGCTGAAGGTGGCGCGCCAGGCCGCGGACCGGCTCGCCGACGACGGCATCGCCGTCCGGGTGCTTGAGTCGGAGGCCGCGGAGCTGGCCATCGACGCCCAGGCCGTGCTGCCGGTCTCGCCGGCCGCAGCCGCGGGTACCGAGATCGTCCTGGTCGTCGGCGGTGACGGCACGCTCTTGCGGGCCGCCGAGCTGGCCAGGCCGGCCGGCGTCCCCATGCTCGGCGTCAACCTCGGCCGGGTCGGGTTTCTGGCCGAGGCAGAGCCGGAGGACCTGCCGGCCGCCGTGGAGCACCTGGTGGACCGCAACTACCTGGTTCAGGAGCGGATGACGATTGACGTCACCGCCCGGCTGAACGGCGATCAGCTCTCGTCGACGTGGGCCCTGAACGAGGCGACGGTGGAGAAAGCCGCGCGCGAGCGGATGGTAGACCTGGTGACCGAGGTAGACGGCAGGCCGCTGTCGCGCTGGGGCTGTGACGGAGTCGTGTTCGCGACTCCGACGGGCTCCACCGCGTACGCCTTCTCCGCGGGCGGGCCGGTCGTCTGGCCAGAGGTCGAGGCGCTGCTGCTGGTGCCGATCAGCGCGCATGCCCTCTTCGGCGGGCCGATGGTGGTGTCGCCCCGGTCGGTGCTCGCGGCAGAGGTCATCGGCACGGCTAGCAGTCAATCTGAGACGGCCGGGGCGGTTCTGTGGTGCGATGGGCGGCGGAAGGTGGACCTTCCGCCCGGCTCGCGGGTAGCGGTGCGGCGCGGTGCCAGCCCGGTCCTGCTGGCCCGGCTGCCGGTGCTCGCCGGACCCGAGGTCAGGATCGGCGCGCCGTTCACCGACCGGCTAGTGGCGAAGTTCGGGCTGCCGGTGGCAGGCTGGCGCGGACAGGGTGATTACGACGGATAGGGCAGGCAAGGAGCCGCGCAGCCATGCTTGAGGAAGTGCGGATCACCGGTCTCGGGGTGATCGACGAGGCCGTGCTCGAGCTATCCGGGGGGTTCAACGTCGTCACCGGGGAGACCGGGGCGGGCAAGACGATGGTCGTCTCGGGCCTTGGCCTGCTCTTCGGCGGCAAGGCGGATCCCGCGCGGGTCCGGCCGGGCGCCGAGCGCGCAGTGGTCGAGGGGAGGCTGCAGGTGGACCCGGCCGGGGCAGTCGCGCGACAGGTGAACGAGTCGGGCGGCGACCTGGACGACGGCGGCACCCTGATCATGAGCCGCTCGGTGAGTGCCGAGGGCCGCTCCAGGGCGAGCGTCGGCGGCCGGTCGGTGCCGGTCTCGGTGCTGACCTACCTGGCCGACGACCTCGTGGCCGTGCACGGCCAGGCGGATCAGCAGCAGCTGCTCAGGCCCGGCCGGCAGCGCCAGGCCCTGGACCAGTTCAGCGGACCCGCCTTCGCGGAGCTGCTGGCGGGCTACCAGCGCGCCTACCAGCGGCACCAGCAGATACGCGCCGAGCTGGCAGAGCTGACAACGCGCGAGAGAGAGCGCGAGCGGGAGGCGGAGGACCTGCGCCGGGGGCTGACGGAGGTGCAGCGGGCCGAGCCGGCCGAGGGCGAGGACCTCGAGCTGGTCGCGGAGGAGGAACGGCTCGCGAATGCCGATGCGCTGCACACCGCCGCGACCACGGCGCACGAGGCTCTGCTGGGCGACCCGGCGGCCGGCTCTTATGACAGCGCCGACGTGATCACGCTGCTCGCGGCCGCGCGGTCCGCGCTGGAGTCCGCGGCCCAGCACGACCCGCGGCTTGCCGCCCTCGCCGGGCGGGTCGGCGAGGCGGCGTACCTGCTGTCGGACATCGCCACCGAGCTTGCCTCCTACGCGCAGTCCATCGAGGCTGACCCCGGCCGGCTGGCGATCGTGCAGGAACGGCGGGCCGAGCTGACCCGGCTGATCCGCGCCTACGGGGCCGGGCTGGCCGACGGCCAGGCCGGGGGCGACCTCGCCGCCGTGCTCGCGTGGGCGAAGGCGGCGGGCGCGCGGCTGGCGGAGCTTGACGGCGACGAGGACAGGATCGCCGCGCTGGCCGAGCAGGAGGCGGCACTGGCCGCCGCGGTCGCCGACCTGGCCGGCCAGCTGACCGCGGCGCGGACCGAGACGGCCGGCCGGTTCGGCCAGCAGGTGTCGGCCGAGCTGACCGCCCTTGCGATGCCGCACGCGCGCGTGACGGTCGCCGTCACCCCGGCGCAGGGCTTCGGCCCGCACGGCGCGGACGAGGTGGAGATCAGGCTCGCGGCCCATCCGGGCGCGCCCCCGCTGCCGCTGCACAAGGGCGCCTCCGGCGGCGAGCTGTCCCGCATCATGCTGGCGATCGAGGTGGTCTTCGCGGGTGCCGACCCGGTGCCGACGTTCGTATTCGACGAGGTCGACGCCGGCGTCGGCGGCAAGGCCGCGGTCGAGATCGGCAGGCGGCTCGCCCGGCTCGCCCGGCTCGCCCAGGTCATCGTCGTCACCCACCTGCCGCAGGTGGCGGCGTTCGCCGACACGCACCTGATGGTGGCGAAGTCGAGCGACGGCACGGTGGTGCGCAGCGGCATCACCAGGCTCGACGACGAGGGCCGGGTCCGGGAGCTCTCCAGGATGCTCGCGGGCCTCGAGGACTCGGAATTCGGCCGCGCGCACGCGGGCGAGCTGCTCGCCGCCGCCGCCGCCGAGCGCGCGGCCGCGGGGCCCGCCGGCAGCTGACACACGCCGGCTGTGCACGGGCCCGGGCCCGGCAACCATGATCACGTAAAGTTAGGGCGCTGTCAGAGCCCTGGCTCTACGTCCTAACCCGGCGGGCGGTG
>Ga0335078_10009090_pt1 | contig 14743 bp, 10 predicted proteins | sample Lox_Sample_32_FD_206711 | JGI IMG/M metagenome (GOLD analysis project Ga0335078, IMG submission 206711) | Soil microbial communities from Loxahatchee National Wildlife Refuge, Florida, United States - Lox_Sample_3.2 | ecosystem: Environmental > Terrestrial > Soil > Wetlands | place: USA...
CGCGACCTTGCTCTCGTATGCGACACCGGCATGTGGGATGCACAGACGCCTTCGATCACGACCTCGCTGCGTGGTCTGGTGTACGAAGAGGTCAGGCTCACCTGCGCAGACCGCGATCTGCATTCCGGGCTGTTCGGCGGCGCGGCGCGCAATCCGATCCATGTGCTGGCTGACATTCTTTCGGCGATGCACAAGCCGGACGGCTCAGTCGCCATCCCCGGATTTTATGACGGCGTTCACGATCTGCCGCCCGACATCAAGGCCGACCTCGCCGGCCTCGGGCTGACGGCGGAGAAATTTCTTGGTCCGATCGGGTTGAAGATTCCCGCCGGCGAAAAAGATCGCCTGTTGATTGAGCAGGTCTCCACGCGGCCGACGGCCGAGGTCAACGGCATCATCGGCGGTTACACCGGGGAGGGCGCCAAGACCGTCATTCCCGGCAAAGCGATGGCCAAGGTCTCGTTTCGGCTGGTCGGCGCGCAGGACCCTGACAAAATCCGCGCCGCTTTCCGCGAATTTGTCCGGGCGCGCGTGCCGTCCGACTGCTCGGTCGATTTCGGCAATTTCTCGAGTGCGCCGGCGTTCGATGTGGCGTTTGATAACCCGGCGCTGGCCAAGGCGCGCGCCGCGCTCGCCGACGAGTGGGGCAAAAAGGCGGTCACGGTCGGCGCCGGTGGCTCGATCCCGATCGTCGGCGATTTCAAGACCGTGCTCGGCATGGATACCCTGATGGTCGGCTTTGCGCTCGACGATGACCGGGTGCACTCGCCGAACGAGAAGTACGATCTGCGCAGTTTTCACAAAGGCATTCGCAGCTGGGCGCGCATTTTGGCGGCGCTGGCGGCATGAGGAGGAAGCCGTGAGACGAGCATATCTCGCTGTTGCAGCCGGCATCGCAATGCTCGGTTCGCTCCCCGCCTCGGCGGCAGGTGTTGATCGGCTCTACGTACTTTATTGCGGTGAGGCTGTTGGCCCGGATCAGTCGCGCTGGTCGCCCGGCGTTAATGTCGGCGTGCCGTTGCCGGTCTCCGACAATTGCTATCTCATTCGCCACGGGCAGGACTGGTTCCTCTGGGACACCGGTCTTCCCGATGCGCTCGCCGCCATACCTGGGGGCGTCAAAGGCACCAACGGCGGGCCGGACGCTAAACGCAGCAAGACGCTCGCCGCACAGCTTCAAGAACTTGGCCTCAAGCCCGCCGACATCAAAGCGATGGCGATTTCGCATACCCATCCCGATCACATCGGCAATGTGGAAGAGTTTCCGCAGACCATGCTCTACGTACAGAAGGCCGAATACGAATGGCCGGGCGCCAACGGCGCGCCGCGGTTCAACCCGAACCATCCGGTGACCAAGCTCGAAGGCGATCACGACGTGTTCGGCGACGGCTCGGTTGTGATCATTTCGACCCCCGGGCACACCCCGGGTCATCAATCTCTGCTGGTTCGCCTGCCGAAGACCGGCGCTGTGGTTCTCTCCGGCGATGCCGTTCACTTCAAGGACAATTGGGACCATCGCCGGGTGCCATCGATGAATACCAGCAAGGAGCAGACGCTGGCTTCCATGCAGCGCATCGCCGACATCCTGGCGAAAGAGCATGCCCAGCTTTGGATCAATCACGATAAGGCGCAAAGCGACACGCAGAAAAAGTCGCCGCAATTTTACGACTAGGGAATTTTTGTTCGTGCCGTTCTGACGCGTGACCGGGCTTTGGCCGCTGATCGGCTTGGGCCTCGCTTGAACCGACAGTCAGTCCGTCGCCTCGGCGATCAGGCGCGGCGTCACGAAGCGCTCAAGCCTGCCGGAATTGACGTGCAGGCGTGCCCAGTCATCGAATGGAAAATCAATGATAACGAGTCCGCTGGTCGGCAGGTTCTCGTTGATGCGCTCGCGCGCGTCGACGCTACCGGAGGCAATCAATTGCGCCGCGAGCTCGTGCAAGCCGGGATTGTGACCGACGACGATGACGGAATGTACGTCGGCAGTCTCACGGATCAGGTCGAGAAGACTCTCAGGAGCGGCGTTGTAGATCCGCTCATCGTTGACGACCTGCGGCGATGCGCCCGGAAACGAGGCGGCGACGAGCTTCCAGGTTTCGGCTGCCCGCCTTGCCGGCGAAACGAGTGCGAGGTCGGGAACAAAATGATGGCGAACCAGGTAAGCGCCAATGATCGGCGCGTCGCTGCGGCCGCGTGTCGTGAGCTTACGGTCGCGATCGCGTTCACCCGGCGCAGCGCGTTCGGTTTTGGCGTGACGTAGTAGCAGCAGACGACGCATCTCAGGTGCTCAGTCGTAGACACGGCAGGTCGATGAAAAGATCCGCAACTTTAGCAGGGTTCGAAGTTCCGCCGGGAATTTGGAAGAGCCCATATCTCAGCGGCTAGTGCGATGAATGTGAAATTCCTATAATGTGACTGTCAACGTACAGGAATTTAGAAGCCCGCGGGGTGGTGTGTCACGCGCATCTTCTTATAGTTGCGCGCGCGATGATTGAATCATGGACGAAGCCGAAACCACTTCTGCCTATGGCGGGACCTGGTACGCCACGACGAAAGTGGACGCGCCGCTGCGGCCGCCGCTTCAACTGGATCTTGACGTCGAGATCTGCGTGATTGGCGGCGGACTCGCCGGCCTGACGACGGCGCGTGAACTGGCCCGAGACGGCCGCTCCGTCGTGCTGATCGAAGCTGGCCGCATTGCGGCGGCTGCTTCTGGCCTCAACACCGGCTTTGTGCTGCCTGGCTTTGCCGCAGCACCTGACAGCATCGTTAGCCGCGTCGGTTTTGAGCGGGCCAACGATCTTTGGGCTCTCTCGCAGAGTGGGCTCGAATACGTCCGCAATGTTATCCACGACGATGCCATGCCCGGCGTCGATCCGCAGAATGGCTGGCTTTGCGTTTCCAAGACCGACAATGGCGACGCTTTTACGCGCCTAATTGGGCTGATCGGCGAATTCGGCGGCGACGTCGAGGGCTGGCCGACCGAACGCGTGCGCGCGGTGTTGCGTAGTGAGCGTTATTTTCATGCCATTCATTTTCCGCAAGCATTTCATATCCACCCGTTGAACTACGCTTTGGGCCTGGCCGCGGCAGCCGAACGCGCGGGCGCCCGCATCTTCGAGCAGACCCCGGCGCTGTCGATCGATCCCGCGGGTGTGCGCAAGCGCATCGTCACGCCGGCAGCGCGGGTGCGGGCGCATCATGTGGTGCTGTGCGGGAATGTGCAGCTCGCCAGTCTGATGCCGAAGATTGCAGCTACGCTCATACCCAGTACGACGTACGTCATTACCACCGCCCCGCTCGGGCCGGGTCTTTCAGAAGCGATTGCCTATCGCGGCGCCGTCAGCGACAGCGAGCTGGCCGATAATCACTATCGCGTTGTCGGCGACGACCGGCTGATGTGGTCGGGCCGGTTGACAACGTCGCCGCGGGATCCCCGCCGCTACGTGCACACGCTTGGCGCAGACATCAGAAGAACCTATCCCCAGCTAGGCGCGGTTGCCGTCGACCACGCTTGGTCGGGCACTTTGGGCAACTCGATCCATCGCATGCCGCAGATCGGTGAGCTGGCTCCCGGACTGTGGCTGGCGAGCGGCTTCGGCGGTCACGGTCTTAACACCACGGCAATCGCCGGTACCCTCATCGCGCGCGCAATCATCGATGGCGATGAAACCTGGCGGCAGTTCACGCCGTTTGAGCTGGTTTGGGCAGGCGGGGTTCTCGGCCGCGCTACCGCGCAGATCTACTATTGGATGAGGCGTTGGCGCGATGCCATCGCCGAGCGCCGCAGCCGCGCTGCGGAGATGGCACGTCGGCGTCGCCGTGACGCTAAAACAGCTCGCGCGACGCTGCGCCAGCAAGCCGCGGCTGACGCCGGTTCCATTGTGCCGCCTGCCGATCTTCAGACGGAAGCTGATGCGGATTTGACGCAGCCGGCCGGGGTCGCAAATCGGCCCCGGCGCCGCAAGCGCCGCCAGGGAGCTAAAGCGTGAACAGGAACACCGCAAACGCGCCCTTAACGTTTTGGAAACCCTTTGCCACAGTCGCACTTGGATCGAATTTGCTTTAGACTGAGTCCCGGGCTCCGTAGCGTGCCGGCGCGGAGCAAGGGGCACGACAGCATGGCGTTTAATGCGTGGCGTTTTGCGGTTGCGATGCTCCCCCTTTTGCTCCCGAGCATCGCCGCAGCGGCCGATCTGCCATTGCCGGAACCTCCGCCAAGCGCGCCGGCTGCTTATGTGCCCGCACCCGCATTGCCGGATTGGGTCGTAACGATCGGCGGCGAAGCCCGCGCAATTCCCGCTTGGCCGGGGGCTCCAACCAACAAATACCAGCTGATCGGCTTTCCGCTCTTTATTATTCAAAAGCCGGGTGATCCGCCGTTCTTTTTCGGCGCCCGCGACGGTTTCGGCATACCGGTTCTCACTTTGGGCCAGTTCCAGATCGGGCCCGTCGGCAAGCTGCTCTGGCCTCGCTATGCCTCGGAATATACCCAGCTCAACGGTCTTGGTGACGTTGGTTGGGGGCTACAAATCGGCGGCTATGCGCAATACTGGGCAACGCCGTGGCTGCGGCTGCGGGGTGAACTGCGCCAAGGGATCGGCAGCGAAACCGGCTTGACCGGCGATCTGTTTGCCGACGCGGTGGTGCCGCTCGGGCAATTCCGGCTGTCCGCAGGGCCGCGCCTGACGTTTCAAACCGCCGCGGCGCTCTCTCCCTATTTCGGGATCACGCCGACGCAGTCCGCCAATTCCACGGTTTCAGGTCTTCCGGCGTTGCCGGTCTACAACGTATCCAGCGGCATCTACTCTTACGGCGCCGGCACCCAGGTCGAGTATTTTTGGAATCCGCAATGGCAGACTCATGCGATCTTTGAGTACGAGCGGCTGACGGGTTCTGCAGCCGATTCCCCGCTGGTGACGATGCGCGGTTCGCCGAGCCAATTCACGTTCGGAGTGGGTGCGACCTATACTTTTGGCATGCACCCGTTGTTCAACCTGCACTCATTGTGGTGAGTGCCTGCCGCTTCAACGGCTGTCCCGTCTCGCCATAAACGCCAGCCGCTCGAACAGGTGCACATCCTGCTCGTTCTTGATCAGCGCGCCGTGCAGCGGCGGGATCAGCTTCTTCGGATCGCGCTCCCGCAGGGTCTCCAGTGAAATATCCTCGACCATCAGCAGCTTCAGCCAATCGAGCAATTCCGAGGTTGAAGGTTTCTTCTTCATGCCGGGTACGTCGCGGATTTCGTAGAACAGCCGCAGTGCTTCGGCCACCAGCCGATGCTTGATGCCGGGAAAATGCACCTCGATGATCGCACGCATGGTGTCGGCATCGGGGAAGCGGATGTAGTGAAAGAAACAGCGGCGCAAAAAGGCGTCCGGCAGTTCCTTTTCGTTGTTCGACGTAATGACGACGATCGGCCGCCGCCGGGCATGGATCGTTTCTCCGGTCTCGTAGACGAAGAATTCCATGCGATCGAGTTCCTGCAGCAGATCGTTCGGGAACTCGATATCGGCCTTGTCGATCTCGTCGATCAGCAGGACCGGGCGCTCGTCGGCGACAAACGCGTCCCATAGCTTGCCGCGTTTGATGTAGTTGCGGATGTCCTTGACGCGGGCGTCGCCCAGTTGGCTGTCGCGCAGTCGCGTCACCGCGTCATATTCGTACAGCCCTTGCTGCGCTTTGGTGGTCGACTTGATGTGCCACTCGATCAGCGTTGCTCCGAGCGCCTTGGCGATCTCGATTGCCAGCACGGTCTTGCCGGTGCCGGGCTCGCCCTTCACGAGGAGCGGCCGCTCCAGTGCGATCGCGGCGTTGACCGCGACTTTGAGATCGTCGGTGGCGACGTAGGCATTGGTACCTTCAAAACGCATGCACATCCCGCTCGAAATCCAGGCCGAGCATGACAATCATGCCCGACGTCGCATTAAGCACAGCGGACTTGTTGCTCACAAGGCATCGCGGCCGAGCGCTGGGCTGCGTCGCGCCAAACTGTTTCGCTGATCCGGCAATTTCTGCCGGGCGCCCGGCACAATCCGTACCATACAGAATTTTGCTTCTACCATAAGATATTGAAATCGCGGTCTAAATTTGATGGCACGGAGCTTGCTGCGAGCTGCGCGTGCGTGGTGGACGGCCGGTCATGCCCCATCGCAGTTCGGGTTGAGGATCGAGTGGAGATGTAGTCATGGGTATCTTCGATGCATTGAACACCTCCGTGGCGGGTCTACAGGCACAATCGTTCGCGCTCCAGAACATCTCCGGCAACGTCGCCAACTCAGAGACCACCGGCTACAAGGAAACCAACACCGCCTTTCAGGATCTGGTCTCCGCCGCCACGGTAGCGCAAACGACTGCGAACGGTGTCATAGCAAACTCGGTGGCGACCAATACGGTTCAGGGGACCATTCAAAGTACCCAGGTCTCGACCGATATGGCGATCAACGGTAACGGCTACTTCGTGGTGTCGCGGCCCACCGGGACCGCCGACAACCAGCCGGTATTCAGCGGCGTGAGTGACTACACGCGAGCGGGCGACTTCCAGCTCAACTCGGGCGGGTTCCTGGTGAACAGCGCCGGCTATTACCTCCAGGGCATCCCGATCGACGCGGCGACCGGCAATCCGGTCGGCAGCTCACCCCAGGTTTTGCAATTCAACAACGACTTCATCCCGGCACAAGCGACCACAGCGATCCAGTACCAGGCAAATCTGCCGAGCACGCCAAGTTCGGGCCTGCTGGTCGGTACCGATTTCGAGGCCAATCCGCTCGCCGGGGCCCCGGCCGCTGCGGTCGTTACCGGCAAGGGCGCCACTCTGCAACCGGATGCGATCGCGACACTGACAGGCAATGTCAACCTTACCACCGCGACAACGCTCGGCTCGCTCGGAATAAGCACGGGCGATCAGATCAGCATCAACGATGGCACCAATACGCCAACGGTGTACACCGTGCCGGCGGGTCCGCCGGCGCCGACGGTCAACGATCTGATCTCCGCCATCAATGCAGCAAATGGCGGTAACACTCTCAATGTGACCGCCAAGTTGTCCGGCGGCGCCAGCGGTGACCTCGTTCTCACGGGTTCAAATGGTCTCGCCTCGGTTACGGTCACGGCGACCGGCACAGACGGCACCGCACTTGGCCTGCCGCCTGGAGCGAACGCGGCCCAGCCGGTTAATCTGTTGACGCAAGGCGCAGTGGCGCAGGGCGACACGATGACGATAACGGTCGGAACTGGTGCGCCACAGACCATCACGTTCGGGACCAATACCGGCGCCGGTCAAGTCGCCACACTCGCACAACTGCAGACTGCGATCGGGGGACTGAGCGGCGTGACCGGGACCGTCAACACCGCCAACGGCAATATCAGCCTGACGTCGAACAGCCAAATTGTCCTCGATAGTACCCCGCCTGCGTTGTTGTCGGAATTCGGCATCACCAACGACGCCGCCTATCCGGCCAACGACACGGTGATTGCCAACGACGAAACGACTTTTACCAACGAGTCGGTCGATGGCGGCTCGATCACCGCCTATGACACCGAAGGCAACCCTGTGAACGTTCAATTCCGGTGGGCGGAAACAAGCGCCGGCTCGTGGCAGCTATTTTATCAGAGCAACTCGAATGCGACCGGCACTCAAGCCGCGTGGCAGAATGTCGGCACCGTGTTCAATTTCAATTCGAGCGGCGAATTGACGCCTCCGATTTCCAGTGTGACGCTGCAAAACCTCACCGTGAACGGCGACAACCTCGGTAATGTCGCGCTCAACTTCGGCACCAACGGTCTCACCCAGTTCGCAAATACCAGCGGCACGACGCAGGTAAGCCAGTTGCAACAGAATGGGTTCTCCGCCGGACAGCTCGAATCGATCGCGGTCAACAGCCAGAACCAAATCACCGGCACATTCTCAAACGGGCAGACGATGGCTTTGGCGCAGATCACCCTGGCCACGTTCAACGGTCAGAACGCCCTGCAGCCGCTTAACGGCCAAGCGTATGCAGCTACCACCGATTCCGGACCGCCGATCCTCGACGCCACTGGCTCAGTGGTCGGCAGCTCTCTCGAAGCTTCGAACGTCGACATCGCGACCCAATTCAGCCAGCTGATCGTCGCGCAGCAGGCTTATTCAGCCAATGCCAAGGTCATGCAGACCGCCGACCAGATGATCCAAGCCCTGCTCCAGGTCATTCAATGACAATGAGCCGCGCCAGGCGCAATCGGTAAGCCGCGTGGAGGGCTAGAGCGATGGGTCTTTCGCAGGCGTTATCGGCCGCGCTCGCCGGCGTGAACGTGACCCAGCAAAGCCTGTCGGTGATCGCCGGAAACGTGGCGAACGCCAACACGCCCGGCTACGTCACCGAGAGCGTCACTCAAAGCGATGTAACGACTACCGGTCAGCCCGGGGCCAGCGTCGATACCACCGGGATAAACCGCGATCTGAACACTTTGCTGCAGAGCCAGCTGTGGACCGAAACGTCCGGAGACTCTTATGCCGGCACGACCTCGCAGCTTTATCAGCAGCTCCAGCAGATTTACGGCACCCCGGGCTCATCGACCTCTTTTGACGGCATCTACAACAATTTTACGACGGCGCTGCAGTCGCTGGCGACGAATCCGAGCTCCAACTCCAATCAATCGGCTGTTGTCAGTGCCGCGCAGGAGATGGCGCAGAATCTCAATGCGATGACCACGAGCGTCCAGCAGCTCCGTACCGAGGCGGAGCAAGGCATCGCCAATGGCGTGCAGACGGCGAATACCGCGCTGCAGCAGATTGCCCAAATCAATCTTGAGCTTCAGGGAGCGAGTCCAACAGACGGTTCCACAGCGACGCTCGAGGACCAGCGCGACCAGGACATCACTCAGCTTAGCCAGCTGATGAACGTGACGGTGGCGCAGAATCCCAACAATCAAATCTCCGTCTTCACCGGAACCGGTCAGCAGCTCGTGGCCGGCCCGCAGGCCTCGCAGCTGCAATTCAACAATGCAGGTTCGCTGACCGCGACAGCGTTATGGAGCGCAAATCCAAGCCAGGATGGCGCCGGCACCATCACGCTGGTATCGCCAAGCGGGTCGACAACCGACCTGATCGCGACCAACGCGCTCCAGTCGGGACAGCTGGGCGCCTATGTGCAGATGCGCGACAACATCCTGCCGCAGGCGCAGACCCAGCTCGACGAACTCGCCAACCAGATGTCCCAGGCGCTGTCGAATCAGACCACCAACGGGACTGCGGTCACCGCGGGATCGCAGTCCGGATTTAGCGTCGACGCGGGCTCGGTGTTGCCGGGCAACAGTCTTCAACTGACCTATACCGACTCCGGCAATGTCCCGCACACGATCACAATTGTGTCGCTCGGCGCCGGCGGCACGCTGCCGGCACAGGACACGCCGTCCAATCCGAATGACCAGGTCATCGGCGTCGACTTTTCCGGCGGCATGGCTTCGGTCGTCTCACAGCTCAATGGCGCGCTCGGCAGCAATCTCCAGGTCTCGAATCCGTCCGGCACCGTGTTGCAAGTGGTCAACAAAAACGGCAGCAGCAATGTCGTCAATTCGCTGTCGGCCACGTCGACCGTGACCTCGCTCACCAGCGGGAACCCGCAGCTTGCCTTGTTCTCTGACGGGAATGGCAACCAGCCGATTACCGGCGCCAGCAATACCAGCGGCTTGCAGACGACAGGGCTGGCCGGACGCATCGAAGTCAATCCCGCTGTGGTCGCATCGCCGTCGAGCCTGGTCACCTACGCCGCCACTACCACGAGCGGCGATTCGACCCGGCCGGATTTCCTGCTCAATCAGATGACCACCGCTTCTCTGACCTATTCTCCGACCACAGGCATCGGCACCCAGGGTGAGCCGTACGCCGGTACGCTCCCGGACTATATCAGCCAGATCGCCAGCCAGCAGAGTCAGGCGGCGAATGCTGCGACCAATCTGCAACAAGGGCAGGACACCGTCCTGTCGGCATTGCAGCAGCGTTTTAATGACACTTCCGGCGTCAACATCAATACCGAAATGTCAGATCTCATTGCGCTGCAGAACGCCTACGGCGCCAATGCGCGAGTCATGTCGGCGATCCAGCAGATGATGAACGCGCTGATTCAAGCGGTGTAGTACATGAGCATCACCGGCCCCGGATCGATTACTGCCGCCAACTTGTTGGCGCAGAACAACATGAGCACTCAGCTCAATACGCTCGCTGCAGAGCTCGGCAGCGGTCAAGCCGCCACCACCTATTCGGGGCTCCAGTCGCAAGCCGGACTCGCGGTGCAACTAAGCGCACAGCTTGCTGCGATTGGTGGCTACAGCAGCACGGCTACAACCGTCGGCACGACGTTGACCCTGGCCCAATCGGTGTTGACGCAGCTCGGCAACTCCAGCAGTGCGGTTCAACAATCGCTGCTGCAAAATCCGGCTTTTTCGCTCGACAATACCGGGCAGACGACTGCGCAACAATCCGCCGCCAGCCAGCTCGATCAGATTATCGCGGCGCTGAATACCCAGGCTGGCGACAATTACATGTTTTCCGGCAGCGCTCTGAACCAGCCTTCAGTGGCGAGCGCGAGTACCATTCTCAACGGCAATGGCGCGCAGGCCGGCCTCACGCAGGTCATTGCCCAGCGCCTGCAGGCCGATCTGGGCAACGGGCTCGGCCGTCTGGTCATCCCGGCGTCGGCGGGAGCGGTGCTGTCCATCGGCGAAGACGTCGCGGGCTCGCCGTTCGGCTTCAAGCTCGCCGGCGTGAACTCCTCGCTGACCGGAGCGAACGTCACCGGCCCCTCCGCTCCGCCGGCCACCTATTCGATCAATCTTGGACCGACCAATCCCAATCCGGGGGATACAATCCAGTTCAACCTCACTCTTCCCGATGGATCGAGCCAAAGCATCTCATTGCAGGCCGTCGCCAACGGCACGGCGCAAGTCAACAGCTCCTATTCGGTAGCCGCTGCGGTCGGCGGCACTGGCGCCAACCCGATCGTGCCTTCGACGCAGTCGACCGTCGAAGTCGACGCGACCGCGTTGGGTCAGCTGCAGCAGGGCGACACGCTGGTCTACACGCTCGGCGCGCACACCGTTACCGCGACGTTCGGCACCGCCGATACGACCTCGTCGAACACCTTCTCGGATGCTGCCGGCCTGATCGCCGTGCTGGACAACGGTGCCGGCGCCAGCGGCAATTTCGGCACTGCGGCAACCGCACTTACCGATGGCAGCGGCGGCGTCACGTTGTATAGCAACGACGTCACCAACGACTTCGCTGTCGGCGGCACCGGTATCAGCAGCGGCCATATCCTGGCCCCGGCCACGGATGCTTTTGCCACCGCCCACACCCTGGGCAGCGCGCTGACTCTTACCGACGGCGATGGCCATTCCAGCAGCTTCTACTACGTCGCCGGCAATGCCAGCGCCGCCAACAATACTTTCACGACCGCCGCCGACCTCACAGCCGCGATCAACGCCTCCAACGTCGGTACCGGTTCAACCGGCGACATCACCGCGAACAATCCCGCGGGCGGCGGCCTCGACCTTTCCAGCGCCCCCAACAAGTCGATCACCGTCGGCGGCGCGATCGGCAGCGCGCTGGGCTTCTCGACCACGCCCTACAAGGGCAGTTCCAACACCCAGCCGGGCGCCAATCAGTTCATGATCGGTGCCACTACCACCGCCACCGCGGCCAATCTTCAGGCGGCACTGACCGCCGCCGTCACCAATCTGGCGCAGACTGCGCTGCCGGCCGCTTCGGCCATGGCCGCGGCCAACAATTTCTTCGATGGCGAGACGCAGCTCACCAGCCCGAATACCGTCGCCGCCGCTCTTGGGACCGCCGGCATTACGGCTTCGACGCAATCGACAAACGATATCACCGCGGCCGCCCTTAACCAGCTGACCACATTGGCACCGGCGGACTATGGCGACACGTTTGTCTTCCAGCTCGGCAACAACCCCCCCGTCACGGCCACGTTCGGCTCCGCCCTTAATCTCGGCACCAATACGTTCAACACTGCGGCTGACCTGATCAATGTCCTCAACAACGGCGGTACCGGCAACTTCGCCGGGCAGGCAGTGGCAACGACGGACGGCACCGGCGGCGTTCTTCTGACGAGCAACGACGTCGTCAACAACTTCGCCGCCGCCGCCGGCACCGCGATCACTTCCGGGGATGTTAGCGGCGCAAATGTCACGAACACCAATCTCAGCCTGGGCTCAGCGCTGACGGTTTCCGACGGCAGCCATAATTCGACTTTGTATTGGGTTGCCAACAACGCGAGCGCCGCCAACGGCACCTTCAACACCGCGGCCAACCTGGTTAGTGCTCTCAACGACGCCGCGACCCCCACCCGGATTCAAATTAGCGGCGCCGCGGCAGGCGCCGGCAGCGCTTACCTGTCGCTTAGCAACTTCAATGGCCCGATCACGGTCGGCGGAGCTATTGGCGCCGCGTTGGGCTTCCCCTCTGGAGCTGTCGATGACAACGTGAACACGCCGCTGCGGGTCGCCGGCCCGCCGTTTAATACCGCGACCGCGCTGGTCGCCGGCACCGCTGCCAATACGGTCTTTTGGTACACCGGTGAAAATGGTGCGACGTCGGCGCGCCAGACTGCGACCGCCCAGGTCGGTCCGTCGCTGACCGTCAGCTATGGCATGCGCGCCAACGAGCAGGCCATCACTACGCTTGTCGCCAACGTGGCCGTGCTCGCCGCCACGACCTATTCGGCCAGCGATCCGAACGCTCAGAGCAGTTATCAGGCTCTTACCCAAGATGTCACTGCCAACCTAAGCGGCCAGAAAGGCACGCAGCAGATCAGCGATATCGAAGCCGACCTTGCCAACGCGCAGACAACTGTCCAAAACGCAACCAACAACAACACACAGACCCAGACGACCTTGCAGGGCATGTTGCAGGGCTTCGAAGGCGTCAATCAGACTCAGATCGGCGAACTAATTTTGACGCTGCAGAACAACCTCTCGGCGTCAATGTCGGTCACCGCGCGGCTCGCGCAATTAAGCCTGGTCAACTTTCTTGCGCCGTCGACCGGCTGATCGCGACAGTTGGAAAATCTCAGATTGTATCCGCGGCCGGCGTTCCGCTGTGGCCGGCATTCGTCCTCACGAATATCGAATCGCCGGCGCAGGTCGCATTGCGTCCGAAGAAATCGGTGTATCGCGTATCGACCAGATAGTTGCCGGGATGCGCGCCGAGAAACGCGCGAATGTCCGGCCGCTTCACTTCGCTGTCTTCGATAAACAGATAATCTCCAGGCAGCAAAAATTCGTGCATGCGTTCGATCACCGCGGCCACATTGTGATGGGCGTCCTCAACGACCAGCCATGGGTGGGGCTCGGATCTCAAGAGAACGGGATCAAACAGACTTTCGGGGGCCGAGCAATCGCCCTGATGAAAGCTGACGTTCGGGTGTTGCAATTCGGGCTTCACCAAATCGACCGAATGGACTCGTCCCTCGATCCCGCAGAGCGCAAAGTGGTCAGCGAACCAAACCGCACTTCCGCCCAATCCGGAACCTATCTCGAACACCGTCCGCGGGCGTAATTCCGCGATCAGCGCCGGGTAGATCGCGAAATCGAACGCGGTCTTCAAAAGCGGCGTGCCGCGCCAGTGCATGAGCGCTGGCGCGCCTTGCCAGGTCAGCATCACGTCGATGCCAAATTCCGTACCGTATCGCGGGAGGTAATGAACCGCCGACTGCTCTCGCTCGGAAAACGCGACAAAGCGGCCCTGCTGCCATCGATCGAGAAAAAGACGCAGACGGTGCAGGTCCCACTGCAGGCTCTGCCCTTGAGCGGGCGATCGCAGCGCGTATTCGCGGACCGCGTCTTCCCACGGCTGGCTAGTGTCTAACGGTATGAGAAATTTGATGACCCGCGTAAACCAGCTGTCGAACGTACTAAGCGAGCCCTTCTGCTCCTGCTGAACCTTGTCCTTCGTTTCGCTCAGGAACTTGACAGTGGCCGCCTTCAGGGCGGCGCCTGAAATCAACTCAGGCGCTTCGGGCATTCGCGCGACTTTCGCAGCAGGAGCTGCCTCGCTGGTTTTCGCAAAAGGGCGTCGGTGTCTCGCCCGCTCCGCTACGCCTTGCCGCGCAGGCCGGCGGCAATGCCGCAGTTGATCTTGATGATTGAACTCAGATGGTCCGGCTTTGGATCGGTCATCAGTGAAAAGGTCTCGCCCATGACGAACACACCGAGACTGGCGATGTTCTGGCGCAACGGGACCGGCAGCTGGTTATCGTCGCTCATCACCGCGTCGATGAAGACCGTCCACAACCGGCGATTATACAAGAGCGCGTCGTTGAGATCGTGCGGCTTGTCGCGCCAGGAATCGTGAACCGCCTGCAATTTCGCCGCGGCCTTTAGCAGCAGACTCGCTTCCAGTTCCCGCGGATTGGCGGTTTCCTTGGCTACTTTCGTGTAGGCCTTGCTGGCGTAGTGCATGGTCGAGCAATCCCTTTTCGTAGGCGATCAGCTTGCGCGTTTCCTTTAACGCCTTGTACAGCTGGCCCGTTAAGATTCGATTATTGATGCTTTCAACATACGGCCGCGTGCTGGGTGCCGCGCGCACGATATCGCGGACCAGCCGGACATAGAATTCGTGATGGTCCTGTGGCTGCCGTGACGTGTACATAAGCTGAACGGCAAGGTAGATGCGTTTCGCCGGGCTGTCCGCGCGACCCAGCCTCATGATGTCCTTTTCGCGCAGGATCGGGACCGTCCCCTCGATGACCAG
>Ga0335078_10009091_pt1 | contig 14742 bp, 11 predicted proteins | sample Lox_Sample_32_FD_206711 | JGI IMG/M metagenome (GOLD analysis project Ga0335078, IMG submission 206711) | Soil microbial communities from Loxahatchee National Wildlife Refuge, Florida, United States - Lox_Sample_3.2 | ecosystem: Environmental > Terrestrial > Soil > Wetlands | place: USA...
AGCGGTTAGCCCGCCCGCGCTCCCCGGCCGGGGCGTCCCAGAATCCGGCTAACAAGCCGTGGCCACTGGGCTACCTGCGGCTGAGGGCGGCGCAATCGGACCGCCCCGCCTGCCCCCGCCGCCACTCTCACCGCGCTGTCCGTGTTTACACGTGGACCCCGGGGAATGGGACATTCCGGCCGGGCGTACCAGGTGTAGAATAAGTGTACTGGCTCCAAATAGTTCCCCAAATGCCCATTGACACCAGTCCAGGAACTACGCAAGCTGGAGATGAGATAAGGCGGTGGTTATGAGAGCGACGTGGATTCTGGGGTGTTCCGCGGTTCTCGCGCTGGCAACCATGCCAGCAGTCGCACAACCGGTAGTGGCGGCCAAATCAGGCACTATCTCAGTGGCCGACGGTAAAGTCTTCCTCGACGATAAGCCCCTCGACATCCAACCCGGACAGTTTCCCGATATGAAGGAAAAGTCCGTCTTGCGCACCGAAGAGGGCCGCGCCGAGGTTCTGCTGCCGCCGGGCATGTTCCTGCGTGTCGGCGAGAATGCCTCCTTCCGCATGGTGAGCAACCGCCTGGTGGATACGCGGGTGGAGTTACTGGGCGGCTCGGGCGTGGTCGAGATCGACGCAACCTCTAAGGATGCGCAGGTCACCTTGCTCGCAAAAGATGGAACCGTCACCTTCGCCAAGGGAATTTACCGCTTCGATACGCAACCGGCGCGGCTGAAAGTGTTCGATGGCAACGCGACGGTAGAGATCGGCGGCCATACGGTGTCGGTTCCCGCCGGCAAAATGATCGGCTTGGCCGGCGACACCGCTGCGGTGGAAAAGTTCGATCCGACGGATACCGACTCTCTCGATCATTGGAGCCGCCGGCGCGGCGAGGAGCTGGCGATGGCCAACGTTTCCGCCGCCAAGCGCGCGCAGGGCAACTCGTGGAGCTTCGCCGTCAATCCCTGCATGGGCTACGGCCCTTACGGCGGTTACGGAACTTACCCGGCGGCCTACCCCGGCATGCCCTATAATGGCCTGGGCTACAACGGTGTCGGTTACGGCGCCTGGACGTACAACCCCTGGTACGGCATGTATACCTACATGCCGTGCAACGGCATGTTCCTGAGTCCTTACGGATACAACCTCTGGAGCCCGTATACGGTGGGCCGCATGTATTACGGCGGCGGTTCGATCTTCGGGCGCGGCAGCCGCGGTGGCGTGTTGGGCGGCGGATTGGGCAGCTCAATCAACCGCGGCGGGCTGAGTTCCGCCCCCGGAGGGAGGATCTCTCACGGGTTTGGCGGCGTGGTTGGCGCTGGATCCACGGGAGCAGCCGCAGGCGTTGGCGGTGCTGGAACTGGTGGCGCCGGGGCACGCGGCGGCGGTGGCTTCGGTGGGGGCGGCGGCGCTGGTGCCGGCGGCGGCGGACACGCCGGTGGCGGTGGCTTCGGTGGTGGCGGCTTCGGCGGCGGCGGACACGGTGGCGGCGGAGGCGGTGGCGGAGGTGGCCACGGCCACTAGCCCAGCCAACAGCCGGAATTGAAGCTTCTCCTCTTCTCGGACATTCATAATGACTGGGCAGCCCTCGAACGGCTGCTCGCCATGGAGGCCGACTACTATATAGCGGCGGGCGACCAGGTCACCTGGGCCAAGGGCATCGACCGGTGCGGCCAGATCCTCCAATCGCGCGGCGACAAGGTCTACGTCCTGCCGGGGAACCACGAATCCGCGGGGCAGGTCGCTTCGATGTGCGCGCGACACGGCTTGCACAACTTCCACGAGCGCCACATCCAGGTGGGCGGCTGGCAAGTGGCGGGTCTGGGCTATTCGAGTCCCACGCCGTTCAACACGCCGGGCGAATACAGCGAAGCGCAGATCGCCGCGCGCCTGGAGCGTTTCGCCGCGCTCGACCCGCTGGTGCTGGTGTGCCACGCGCCGCCGTACGGCACGGCCCTCGACCAGATCCGGCCGGGGCTGCACGCCGGTTCGCGCGCGGTGGGCGAGTTCCTCGCCGCGCACCAGCCGGCGCGCTTCTTCTGCGGCCACATTCACGAAGCCGAGGGCGTCGAAATCGCCATCGGCAAGACCCTCGCGCGCAATGTCGGCAAGCGCGGCTATTTGTTAGAATTGAATTAATACCGGACGGCACTCCATGACTTTGGACGAACAACAACGCGCTTACCAACCTCTCCGCGACCAGGCTCTGGCCGTGCGGAGGTATCTTTGACGCTCCCGCGCAGAAGCAAAAACTAAGCCAAATCGAAGAACAGATCGCCGCGCCTGCGTTCTGGCAGCAGCCCGAAAAAAGCCAGAAGGTGATGCAGGATCGCAAGCGGCTGGAAGAGGCCATCGCCAACGATGAGCGCATCCGCAGCCTGACCGATGACCTGGATACGCTCTTCGAGCTGGCGCGCGAGGGCGAGGATGTCTCGGGCGATATCGACCGCGACATCAAAAACTACGGCGAACTGCTCGACCGCCTGGAAACCGCCATGCTGCTTTCGGGCGAGAACGATTCGCGCAGCGCCATCGTGACCATCCATCCCGGCGCCGGCGGAACCGAGAGCCAGGACTGGGCCGAGATGCTCATGCGCATGTACCTGCGCTGGGCCGAGCGCGCCGGTTTCCAGACCGTAGTGACGGACCGGCTGGAAGGCGAAGGCGCGGGCATCAAGTCGGTGACCTTCGAAGTCAACGGCGAGAACGCCTACGGCCTGCTGCAATCCGAGATCGGCGTGCATCGCCTGGTGCGCATTTCTCCGTTCGACGCCAACGCCCGGCGTCACACTTCGTTTGCCTCGGTGTTCGTCTTCCCGCAGGTGGACGACGAGATCAAGATCGACATCAAGCCGGACGACGTCCGCATCGACACCTTCCGCTCGTCGGGCGCCGGCGGGCAGCACGTCAACATGACCGATTCGGCGGTGCGCATCACGCACTTCCCTACCGGCATCGTGGTGCAGTGCCAGAACGAGCGCTCGCAGCACAAGAACCGCGATTCGGCCTGGAAGCAGCTTCGCGCGCGGCTGTACGAGTACGAACTGGAAAAGAAGCGCGAAGAAACGCGCAAGACCGAAGATTCCAAGCTCGACATCAACTTCGGCAGCCAGATCCGCAATTACGTGCTCGCGCCGTACCGGCTGGCGAAGGACCTGCGCAGCCGGCTTTCGCTGGGGGATGTGGACCGCGTTCTGGAAGGCGATCTCGATCCGATGATCCACGCCTACCTGGTCTGGCGGCGCACCGGCAAGACCGCGGGCGACGGCAAGGAACCCGAAGGCGCGGAGTGACGCAGGCGGAGAAGATCACCCGCGCTGCCGAACTGATCCTGGAAGGCCGCCTGGTCGTGTTTCCCACGGAGACCGTTTACGGCTTGGGCGCCAATGCCCTCGATCCCAAGGCGGTGCAGCGGATTTTCACGGCCAAGGGGCGCCCGCGCACCAGCCCCCTGATTGTGCACGTCGATTCGGTGGCGATGGCGCGCAGCCTGGTGCTGGCGTGGCCGGAATCGGCGGAGATTCTGGCGGCGCGCTACTGGCCCGGGCCGCTCACCCTGGTGCTGTCGAAGCAGCCGGAGATCCCCGCGATAGTGACCGCCGGACTTCCCACCGTGGGGCTGCGGATGCCGGCACATCCCCTGGCGCTGGCGTTGATCAGCGAAGCAGGCGTGCCCATTGCCGGGCCGAGCGCCAACCGCTTCACCGAGCTTTCTCCCACCGCCGCCGCGCACGTGCGCGAGAGCCTGGCGGACTTTGTGCTCGATGGCGGACCGGCCAAGGTGGGGATCGAATCCACCGTGCTGTCTCTGGTGGCGAAGCCCGCGCTGCTCCGGCCGGGGGTGATCCCGCTGCCGGAGATCGAGGCGTTGATCGGGCCGGTGGAGATTGTGAGTGCGGCGGACGCGGGGCCGCATCCGGCTCCCGGCATGCACGCACGGCATTACCGCCCGCGAACGCCGCTTCTGCTTTGGGAGGCTGGCGCCGAGCTGCCCGAGGGCCGCGGCGCATGGCTGCGGATTGGCAAAGAGATGCCCGCCGATCCGCGGGCCTATGCTGCCGCCCTCTATAAAATGCTGCATCGCCTGGACGGCGAAGAGTGGGACTGGATCGCGGTCGAGCGGCCTCCGGATACCGCCGAATGGGCCGGCGTGCTCGACCGGCTGCGCCGCGCTTCGCAATGAAGACGGCTGTACCCGGATCGCCGGGAGCGCGCGTCTGGATTTCCGAAAGGAGCCTGGCATGAGACCGATCGCGGCAGCGCTGCTGCTGGGATCGCTGGCCGGCGCCTCCTGGGCGCAGGAGGCCGGGGCGCCGAGACCGGCGGCCAAAGGCGTCAATTTCTACTCCCTGGAAAAGGAACGGCAATTGGGACAGCAGTTGGCGTCTCGAATGGCCGGCTCCTTGCCGCTGGTGCACGAGCCGAAACTCGACGCCTACGTCGCGCAACTCGGCGCCGTGCTGGCGAAGTATGCGAAAGCCCCGTTCGACTACAGCTTCACTTTCTACGAAGACCGGAAGCTCCCTCAGGAATCGCCGGCCGGCGTTTTCAGCGGACCGGCGGCCGGAGGGGTGATGCCGGTGGATGCCTTGCGTGGTCCGGCCGGCGAGCCGGTCGCGGTGGCCGGAGGACCGATCTTCATTCCCATGAGCCTGCTGGCCGACGCGCCGAGTGAAGCCGTGTTTGCTTTTGAACTGGCGCACGCGATGGCCCACACGGCCATGCGCCACCAGACCCGATTGGCGACCAAGACCGAGCTGACCGAGCTGGCGGGGGTTGCAGGCCAGGTGCAAGGCTCTCCGGTCTCGAACAATAGCGCGGCTGCCAACCGTCAGACGGCAACGCTCCCCCAATTGACCTTCGCTCGCGCCGCCGAGCGCGAGGCGGATTACACGGCGGTGCAGATTGTGGCCAAGGCCGGTTATGACCCGCTAGCGATGGCGGATTATGTGAGCGGACAACCTGCACCCGCTGGTCCGGCCGCTTCTTCGCCTCATCCTCTGCCGGGCCACAGGGCCGGCGCGATTCGAGAGGAAATCGCGAGACTGCTGCCCAACGGGACGTACGGCGCTTCCACGGGCGGCTTCGCCGAGGCGAAGAAACTGGCCGCCACGGTCCGTTAGACAATCGCTCGGACGGCTGAGCCCGCAGCGCCGGGCGCTGCCGGCTGCGCCGCCATATGCTGCGCCGCAATAAAGCCTCCCGGGCTGGTTTGCAGTAGAATGAACCAACTACATGCCTCTGTCACCCGGTTCCAGGCTCGGCCCTTACGAAATTGTCGCGGTCATCGGCAAGGGAGGAATGGGAGAAGTCTACAAGGCCCTGGACTCGCGGCTGGGGCGCAACGTAGCCATCAAGACGGCTCTGGGCTTCGGCGAGCGCTTCGAACAGGAGGCGCGAACCATCGCCGCGCTGAGCCATCCCAACATCTGCACGATCCACGACGCAGGAGAACAGGACGGCATCCGCTATATCGCCATGGAGCTGCTGGAAGGCCGGACGCTCGAGGAAGCCATTGGCGGTCATCCGCTGGCGGCTGCCGACGCCGTCGAAATCGCGCTTCAGGCCGCCGCCGGACTGGAGACCGCGCACGCCAAGGGGATCGTGCACCGCGACATCAAGCCGGGAAACATTTTCCTGACTACCGGCGGCCAGGTGAAGATCATGGACTTCGGCCTGGCCAAGTTCACGGCGGCATCGGCGCCTGCGAATTCGCAGGCCGAGACGGGCACGCTGAGCGGGTCCGCCCTCACCATGCCGGGGACGACTGTGGGCACGGTGGCTTACATGTCTCCGGAGCAGGCTCGCGGCGAGCCGCTGGATGGCCGCAGCGACATCTTCTCGTTTGGCGCCGTGCTGTTCGAGATGTTGACCGGCGTGCGGGCCTTTCGCGGAGGGACACTGGCGGCGCAGTTCGAAGCGATTCTGCACCAGCCGCTTCCGTCCGTCCGCACATTGGCTCCTTCGGTATCGCCGGAATTAGAACGCGTCGTGGCCAAGGCTACCGAGAAAGATCGCGGCTCGCGCTACCAGACGGTCGCCGAAATGCGGCAGGATTTGAAGCGGATCCAGCCGCATTCGGCCGCCATCGGAACGCATAGGCCGCGGGGCGGCAGGCGTGCCTTCCGGCTGTGGGCGGCGGTGGCCGCGCTGGTGCTGGCTGGTGTTGCGGGCGGCGTTTTTCTGAAAATGCGTGCGGGCGCGGCGCAGATCCGGTCGATTGCGATTCTCCCGATGGAGACGATTTCCGCCGGGGCCGGGGATTATTTTACCGACGGGATGACCGCCGAACTCATCGAAGCGATGATGAGGATTCACGGGTGGCGCATCATTTCGCGCACCTCCTCCATGCAGTACAAGAATGCGCGCAAGGCTCTTCCGGTCATCGGCCGGGAACTGGGCGTGGATGCCGTAGTGGAGGGCACGGTGCAACGCGCGGGCAACCACGTGCGCATCTCGGTCCGGCTGATCCGTGCCGGCAACGAGGAGAATCTGTGGGCGCAGAGCTTCGACCGCGACATCCACGACGTGCTGGATCTTCAGGCCGACATGGCCCGCTCGATCGCCGACCAGATCAAGCTGTCGCTCACGCCGCAGGAGCAGGGGCAACTCGCCGAGCGGCGGCCGGTGGATCCGGCGGTGCTCGATCTCTACCTGCAAGGACGCGCCGCCATGGACCTCGGCACGGACGACGGGTTCCACCAAGCCATGGCGTTCTTCGAGCAGGCGCTGAAGCGCGATCCGTCGTATGCGCCGGCGGAGGGCTGGCTGGCTCTGGCTTACGGCTATTTAACTCCGGACTTCGCGCGGCCCAAGGATGTGATGCCGAAATCCCGCGAGCACGCGCAAAGGGCCATCGAGCTTTCCCACGACACGCTGGCGGAGGCGGACACGGCGCTGGCGGCGGTCATGCTGCGCTTCGATTGGGACTGGAGCGGCGCGGAGCGGGAGATCCAGCATGCGCTGGAGCTGAACCCCAATCTGGCTGACGCCCACGACTGGTACGGCGCCTATCTGGCCGGCCTCGGGCAGTTCGATCGAGCCATTCCGCAAATGGAAATCGCGCGCAAACTGGACCCCGCTTCCTATGGGATCTACAACGACTTCCTGAACGTGCTGGTGCTGGCGAGGCAATACAATCGCGCCATCGAAGAGTGCCGCCGCGCCATCGCGCTGCATCCCGATTTTGCCTACGGCTATACCTGGCTGGGAATGGCCTACATGCTGAACGGCCAGTTGCCGGAGGCGGTCAAAGCCGCGCAAACGGCGTATCGCATGGATCAGCACGTGACCATCGCCACCTTTCTGGCCATCGTGGAGGCAGCGGCGGGCGATAAGGCGGAGGCCAGGAAACTGGCGGATGAACTCGACCGGAAGGCCCGGTCGCGGTACGTTTGCGCCTACGAGGTTGCCGGGGTGCACCTCTACCTGGGCGAGACCGACAAAGCGGTGCAGTACCTGGAGGAGGGAGAGAGGGAGCAGTGCGATTGCCAGATCTGGCTGCGAACGGAACCCTGGATGGACGGCTTCCGGAAAGATCCGCATTACAACCGGTTCATTCAGAAGATCGGCTATCCGGAAAAATGAGATGAACCGGGCATTCCCCTGCGTTGAGGTAGCAGGAGCAAAGCCCCACTTACCCGGAAGGCCCCTCATTGCGGCCAGGATCGGCGCCAGACCGGGGACCGCCGGATTGTCCTTGGGCCTCGCGGCTATCTGAAAGCGCCCGCCCCACCAGAATTTTTTCTCTCTCGGAGCCGGTTCCCTGGCCGGTTTTGTAGGGCGATACAATGCGGGGGTGCGTCGAAGGGAGCTGTTAAAAGGGGCTGCGGCGAGCGCGGTGGCAGGAGTGGGCGCGCAGACGCGGGGCGCGCGGGGCATCCCGATCATCGATGCGCACATACACCTGTTCGATACCACCCGGCCGCAAGGGGTGCCGTGGCCGGACCGGAACAATGCGGTGCTCTACCGTCCGGCGCTGCCGGCACGGTATCGCGGGATTGCGGCGCCGCTGGGGATCCGCGGGGCCATCGAGGTGGAGGCCAGCCCGTGGCTGGAGGACAACCAGTGGGTGCTGGATATCGCGGCGAAAGACCGGATGATCGTTGGGACGGTTGGAGACCTGGAGCCCGGGAAGCCGGAGTTTGCACGGCAACTGGAGCGGTTCCATCGCAATCCGCTGTTTCGCGGTATCCGGTACGGAAATCTGTGGGGAAGAGATCTGGCGGCCGAACTGCCGAAGCCGGAATTTGTCGCCGGGCTGCGGCTGCTGGCGGAGGCAGGGCTGGTGCTGGATTCGGCGAATCCCGATCCGGCGCTGGTGGAGGCCATCCTGCGGCTGACGGACAAGGTGGCGAATCTGCGGGTGGTGATCGACCATCTGCCGTCGCTCAACCCGCCGGAGGAAGCCGCGGCGCGGGCGCGGTACGAGCGGAATCTGCGGGAATTCGCCAGCCGGCCGCAGGTGTATGTGAAGATTTCGCAAGTGCTGCGGCGCGTGGATGGGCGCGTGCCGGCGGATGCGGCGTTTTATCGCGCGCGGCTGGACGAGATTTGCGGGGTGTTCGGGGAGGATCGCGTGCTGTACGGGAGCGACTGGCCGAACAGCGATCAGATGGCTCCGTATGACCAGGAGTTGGCGGTGGTGAGAGCGTATTTCGAAGGCAAGGGCACGACGGCGGCAGAAAAATACTTCTGGCGAAACTCGGTGGCCGCGTACCGGTGGGTGCGGCGGGAGGCGAGCCAGCCGGGCTGAAGCGGCGGCGGAAACTTCCGTGTCGAGCCCGGTGCGGCGGGAGGCGAGCCAGCCGGGCTGAGGCGGCGGCGGAAACTTCCGTGTCGAGCCCGGTGCGGCGGAAGGCGAGCCAGCCGGGCTGAGGCGGCGGCTGAAAACTTCAGAGTTCGAGATCGGGGAGGCGGCGGCGCAGGTCCGTTTCGGAAAAGCTCTTCATCGCGATCCGGTTGGGCTTGCCGCAGAGCGGGCACTCGAAGGTCACCACCAGTTCGTCGAAATCGTGGCCGCGCAGGATGGGGCGCACGTGATGGCGGCAATGGGCGCACTCGGGCTCCCATTGGAATGCCATGGTGCGGCGAAACTCGTCAAGGGCCTTCCTATCGCCCTGGCGCAAGGCAGCGAGGAGGCGTCGGGCCTGTTCGCGATTCATACGTCCGGATCTCAAAGCGATTATATCATTCGCCTACAAAGCGGTATCCGACCCAGGGTTCGGTGACGATGAACTTGGGGCGAGCGGGATTGACCTCGATCTTTTTGCGCAGCTGATTGACGAAGACGCGGAGATATTCGGGCTCGTCGCCGTAATCGGGTCCCCAGATGGCCTGGAGGACTTCGCGGTGGGTGACGGGCTTGCCGGCATGGAGGACGAGGTAGCGGAGAAGCTCGAATTCCTTGGGGGTGAGGCGGACATCGGCGCCGCGGACGCGAACGCGGCGAGCGCCGAAATCCATTTCGAGGTCGCGGGAGGTGTAGCCGGCGGGTCCGCCATCGGGAGAGGCGGGCGAGCGGCGGAGGGCGGCGCGGATGCGGGCCAGCAGTTCCTCGATGCCGAAGGGCTTGGTGACGTAATCGTCGGCGCCGGCATCGAGCGCGGCCACTTTATCCTTCTCGCTGTTGCGGACGGAGAGGATGACCACCGGAATATCGGAGCCGGCGCGGATGGTCTGGCAGGTTTCGAGACCGCTGATACCGGGGAGGTTCATATCGAGCAGGACCAGGTTGGGCGGTTCCTGGGAGATGGCTTCCAGGGCGATTTCGCCGGTGCGCGCCTCGACCACTTCGTAGCCATGAGCGACGAGTGTCGCTTTCATGACCCGGCGGATCTGCGGGTCGTCATCCACGACCAGGATCTTGCCTGCGCTCAATGTTTGCGTTCTCCACACGCGGGCAGAGAAAAGTAAAATACGGATCCCTGGCCCGGCTCGCTCTCCACCCAGATGCGCTCCCCGTGCGCTTCCACAATCCCCTTGGCGATGGCCAGGCCCATGCCCGTGCCGCTGGTCGAGAAACGGTATTGGCGGCCGCGGAAAAACTTGTCGAAGATGAGGGCGCGTTCGTTCTCTTCGATGCCCTTGCCGCGGTCGGCCACCCCGATTACGATTCTCCCACCCTTCTGCCCGGCCGTGATGATAAGGGGGGAAGTATCGGGGGAATATTTGAGAGCATTTTCGACCAGCTGCTTGAGAACCTGCTCGACGAATTCGGCATCGGCTTCGGCGGGCGGGAGGCCGGGGGACACGGAGACGGTGACGGCGCGGGATTCGAGAGCGGCGGCGTGGTCGTGGAGCACGGATTGGATGAGGCTTTCGAGTTCGACGGGGCCTTTTTCGAGGTGCAGTTTGCCGGCCTCGATGCGGGCCATGGCGATGGTTTCGGCGGCGAGGCTGTTGAGGCGGTCGGCTTCCTCGTCGATGATGGTGAGCAGATCGCGCTCGGTGTTGCCGCGCAGGAGATTGCCAACGGCGGCTTTGATGGAGGTGAGAGGGGTTTTGATGTCGTGGGCGAGGGCATCGAGAAGGGCGGATTTGAGCACCTCGCTCTGGCGGGCGGCTTCGGCGTGGCTGGCGTCTTCGGAGGCGCGGGCGCGCTCGATGGCGAGGGCCACGAGGTTGACCATGGCGCGCAGGCTTTCGGCGGTGGGCAAGGGGCCGATGAGGGCGAGGCTCCCGAGGGGACGGCCGCCGAGCCGGACCGCGGCGAGGGCAAGGCCGCGTTTGTCGTCGATGGTGAGGCTTTCGGTTTCGGCGATGGCGCGCAGATCGTGATCGGAGACGACGTGGCTTTCCGGCCCGGAGCGGACGACTTCATCGGCGGGGTGGTAATAGAGGGCCGCGGCGGAGCATCCGAACACCTGCACCACGCGGTTGACGAATTCGCGGATGGTTTTGCGGGCGCTGCCGGTGAACAACATCGCCTGGAGCAGCTTGTAAAGACGTTCGATTTCGAGGCGGCGGGCTTCGGCTTCGGCGGTGCGGCGCCGGGCATGGGCGGAGAGCTGGCTGGCAGTGACGGCGGCAACCAGGAAGGCCAGCAGGGCCACCCAATTCTGGGGGTCCTGGATGGTGAAGGTGCCCACAGGCGGCAGGAACCAGAAGTTGAAGCCGAGCATGGCGATCACGGAGGCGACCGTGGCTTCGGCCAATCCCCACCAGGTGGAGATGCCCAGAATGGCAAGCAGGAGGCTGAGGGCAACGGTGGTGTTGTTGACGGGCAGGAGGCGATAGAACTGGAGCACGGCTATCACCAGCAGGACGGCCACGCCGAAGCGGACGACCGGGCGTGCGGCGATGCGGTTCGAGTTCACCTGCCGAACAGCCGGTTGAAGTACTCGCGAGTGCGCCGGCGGATCTGGTGGAGGGTGGCATCGAGGCGCTCGCGGTGGAGATGTTCGGGAGTCCAGCGGCGGACTAGGGCGGTGAGGATGTCGAGCTGGCTCTGGGCGGTGGGCAAGCTGCCTTCGGCGCGGCCGGTGACGATGCGCTGGCCGTGATCGAGGGCGCGGTAGAAGGTGGCCGCTTCGTGGAGGAAAAGAGCGTCCTCGCGGTCGAGGTGGCCCATTTTTTCGATGACGTCGATACGCTGCGGGGTGTTGAGCACCTTGTAGAAGATGCCCGCGCCGCGGAGGCGGAGGTACATGAGGGCGAAATCGATATCATAGTAGCCGCCAGCGCCGGCCTTGAGGGGATTGCGGGGGCCCTGCTCCCGCTCGACGCGGGCGCGCATTTCCGCAAGCTCGCGGCGGGAGCGCATGCTTTGGCCGTAGCGGCGCCAATCGACCTCCTGGAGTTCGTGGAGGAAGCGGGTGGCGCGCTCGACGTTACCGGCCACGCCGCGGGATTTCATGTAGGCAATGCCTTCCCAGGCTTCGGCCTGGCCGGCGAAGTAGGTTTTATAAGCCGCTTCGGACTGGACGAGGTCGCCTTCGCGGCCATTGGGGCGGAGGCGGGTGTCGATGGCGAACATGACGCCTTCGCCGGTGTAGCAACTGATGTTGGAGATCATGCGCTCGGCGACGGCGGTCCAGAAATCGTGTTCGGGGGCGTCGGCATCGGGGAGGACGAAGACGAGGTCGGCGTCGGAGCCGAGATCGAATTCGCGCATGCCCAGGCGGCCGAGAGCGATCACCATCATCTGATCGCTCGGCTCGTAGGAGGCTGAGGCAGGGGGCGGAGCTTCGCGGAGGGCGATCTGGTAGGCGGCGGCGATCACGCTGTCGGCGAGGACGGAGGTCTGGCCGAGGGTTTCGAAGATGGGGGCGGGTCCGGCGATGCTGGCGCTTTCGACGCGCAACATCTGGCGGCGATAGAAGCGGCGGAGGAGCGCGCCATCGTCGAGTGGGCCGCCTTCGAGCTGAAAAGGCTCGCCGATTTCGAGGAGCAGCTCGGGCTGGCGCAGGAGTTCGTCGGCAAAGTACGGGCTCAGCTCGAAGATGTCGAGGACGTCGGCGGCGAGCCTGGTATCGGAATTCAATCGCGCGAGGAGGTCGGGACTGGCGACGGCCTTGTCGAGGAAATGCTCGAAGCGGGAGCGGCGGGCGCCGCGGGTGCGATGGAGGGCGGAAGCGGCGATGGCTTCGGCGAGTTGGGGAGCGCAGTGATCGAGGTAGCGGGTGAGATTGCTGGCGGGGGCGGAGGATTCCGGCTCGTCGTCGGGCGAGGGAGACTCGGGCGCCAGGCTGTAATACATGGGCTTCTGGGCGTGGATGACGCGCTCGTAGATTTCGCGGACGGCCTGGAGATGTTCCTGGAGGCACTGGTTGAGAGCGGCGGCGGTTTGTGTGCGGCCGAGGCCATCGGGAGGCATTTTGCGAGCGAGGGCTTCCTGGCGGACGGGGTCGGCGGGCAGGGTGTGGACCTGGCGGTCTTCGTCGATCTGGAGGCGGTGCTCGAGAGCGCGGAGGAACTGGTAGGCCGTGGCGAGCCGGGCGTATTCGGCGGGCGAGAGCAGTTCCTTATCCCGGAGGCGGGAAAGGGCCATCATGGTGCCGCCGTGGCGGACCCAGGGTTCGCGACCGCCGTGGAGGCGCTGGAGGCACTGGACGAGGAATTCGATATCGCGGATGCCGCCGGGGGTGAGCTTGACGTCGAGGCCGCCGGACAGGCCGCGGCGCGCGGCCATTTTTTCGCTGATGCGCTGGCGGGTTTCGGAGACGGCTTCGACGGCGCGGAAGTCGAGAGAGGTCTGGTAAATGAGGGGCTCGACAAATTCGAGCAGGGCGTTGCCGGGTTCGGGTTCGCCGGCCGAGACGCGGCCCTTGATGAGCATCTGCTTTTCCCAGTCGCGGGCGCGCTCGCTGTAGTAGCGGCGGGCGCCTTCCTCGGAGATGCAGACTTCACCGAGGGCGCCATCGGGGCGGAGGCGGAGGTCGACGCGATAGCACTGGCCTTCGGCGGTGTAGGTGGAGAGCAGCAGGGTGTATTCGTTGGCGACCTTTTTGTAGAACTCCTTGTTGCTGATGGGCTGCGGGCCAACGGTTTCGCCGGCGCCGCCGTAGACGAACAGCAGGTCGATATCGGAGCTGTAGTTGAGCTCGCCGCCGCCGAGCTTGCCGAGCGAGATGACGGAGAAACCGCAGGGACGGCCATCGGGGAGGCGGGGATCGCCGTGGCGAGCGAGAAGATCGTCGCGGATGCGGCGGTAGGCGACGTTGAGAATGGCGTCGGCGAGGTTGGAGAGTTCGCCGGCGACATCGGAAAGAGTGGCCGCGCCGAGCACATCGCGGAGCATGATGCGCAGCAACTGGCGGCGGCGGAAGCGGGCGAGATCGAGGGCGGTGAGCGCGCCGTGCTGCTCTTTGCCGAGGAAATCGAACAGGCGCAACTCGTAATCTTCGGCGGTGAGGACGCGGTAGAAGCTGCCGGAATTGGCGACCTCGAGGATGCGCTCGGGATTGCGGAGGACCGCATCAGAGAGAAAGCTGGAGTAGGAAAAAACGGTGACGGCGCAGCGGAGGGCGGCGGGGGAACCGGCGATGCGATCGAAGGCGGAGGGCGCTTCCTGGCGCAAACGCTCGAGATACCGGAGGGAGACTTCAGCTTGCGGAGCGGCCGAGAGCAGCAGGCGGATGCGTGCTGCAACGCGCTCCGGAAGTCCCGCTGCGAGCCGGATTGCATCCAGCGAGGTCGGCGTGGTCAAAGGAGTGGCGGCTCCAGAGCAATTATATCGCCCTGGGCGACGGCACCGGGTGCGAGGACGCGGGCGTAGAAGCCGCTCATTCCCCAGCGCGGCGAGGAGGGATCGCGGGATTTGACGAGCGGGTCGTAGATTTCGCGCTGAAGCGTTGGGCCGTAGATGTCGAGCTGGGAACATGGGCCGCGCGGTTTGGTGATTTCGATCAGGGCGGACCCGGCGCGGAGGTAGTGGCCGATGCGCAACTCGCGGATGGGAATGCCGCGGAGGGTGAGGTTTTCGCCGAGCGCGCCGTAGAAGAGAGGGTAGCCGCGCTCGCGGAGAGCATCGACGACTTCGGAGGCGATGAGGAGGACCGCTTTTTCCGGCCCGCCGTGAATTTGGGGATGGGCCTGGCGATCGCCCTCGATTCCGGATTCGCCCAGAAAGGCGGATGCGATGGGGCGTTTGGGCAGGCCACCGGAGGAGATGTTGACCTGGAGGATGGCGCCCTGCACGAAGCTATTATCGCGCGGGGAAGTTGGTGTTTCCGGGCGCCGTTGGCGCGTCTGCGGGAAGAAGGCATACGGCAGGTGCGCACGGGCCGATGCGGGCCGGCGGGCGGAGCGCC
>Ga0335078_10009092_pt1 | contig 14740 bp, 12 predicted proteins | sample Lox_Sample_32_FD_206711 | JGI IMG/M metagenome (GOLD analysis project Ga0335078, IMG submission 206711) | Soil microbial communities from Loxahatchee National Wildlife Refuge, Florida, United States - Lox_Sample_3.2 | ecosystem: Environmental > Terrestrial > Soil > Wetlands | place: USA...
GGCCAGCCTCTCCTCGGCCCTGGCCGCGTTCTACGAGCGCGCCGGGCGCGTGATCACCAACGAGGGACGCGAGGGCTCGGTCACCATCATCGGCGCGGTCTCACCGGCGGGCGGCGATCTGACCGAGCCGGTCACCACGTACACGCAACGGTTCGTCCGGTGCCTGTGGTCCTTGGACCGTGACCTCGCCTACGCCCGGCACTACCCGGCGGTCTCCTGGTCCGGATCGTTCTCCCGCGACGCCGATGCCATCGCCGCCTGGCATGCCGCGAGCGGCGATCCGGCCTGGGCGGATCGCAAAGAAAGACTGGCCGCCGTGCTCGCGGAGTCCGACCGGCTCAGCTCGCTGGCCGAACTGCTGGGCGTCACCGCCCTGCCGCCTGCCGAGCGGATCACCATCTTGGCCGGGAGGCTGATCCGGGAAGGCGCCCTGCAGCAGAACGCGCTGAGCCCGGTAGACGCATACTGCGACACCGCCCGTGCGGCCGCGCTGGCCAGAGCGGTGCTGGCGGTGGCAGACCGCTGCCAGGCGCTGGCCCGCCACGGCGTTCCCGCCGCCGTGATCGAGGAGGAGGACTTCTCGCCGGTCCTGCGGGCCCGGGAGGACGCCACCACGGCGGAGGCGGTGACCGAATACGAGCACGCCATGCTGGCCCGGCTCGATGAACTGGGCCGCCGGCAGGAGCGGACCGACGAGGAAGGAACGACTCGATGACCTCCTGGGCACAGCGCGAGTACACCGACGTCGCGGAGTTGCGCGGGCCGCTGCTCATCGTGCGCGGCGTGGCCCAGGTGGGCTGGGACGAGTTCGCCACGATCCGGACGGCATCGGGCGGGCTGCGGCACGGGCTCGTCCTGGAGGCCGACCGAGATATCGCCGTCGTACAGGTATTCGAGGGAACCTCGGGCCTAGTCCCGGCTACCACCCGGGTTGCGTTCAGCGGCAGCCCACTGCGGATCCCGGTCGGCACGGGATGGCTCGGCCGGGTGTGCAACGGACGAGGCGAGCCACTGGACGGAGGGCCGCCAGTGACGGGCGAGGTCACGATGCCGGTGACCGGGACTCCGCTGAACCCGGTACTCCGCGAGCCGCCGTCCGAGCCGGTGCTGACCGGAATCTCGGCCATCGACGCCCTGACGACCCTGGTGCGCGGCCAGAAGCTGCCGCTGTTCTCGGTGGCCGGCCTGCCCCACCTTGAGCTGGCCGCACAGCTGGCCGCACAGGCATCGGCGGGCGGGGAGCCGTTCAGCGTGGTGTTCGCGGCCATGGGGCTCACCCACGCCGACGCCGCCGCGGTCCGCGCGATCCTGGAGGAGCGATCGACGGCCGGGGACCTCGCGCTACTGCTCAACCTGGCCGACGCGCCGGTGATCGAGAGGATACTGACGCCGCGGATCGCGCTGACCGTGGCCGAGCACCTGGCCTTCACACACGGCCGGCACGTGCTCGTGGTCATGGCGGACATGACGAACTACTGCGAGGCCCTCCGCGAGGTATCCGCCGCGCGCGGCGAGATCCCGGCCCGGCGGGCTTACCCGGGCTACCTCTACAGCGACCTGGCGTCCCTATACGAGCGGTGCGGGCGGATCCGCGGCATGACCGGCTCGGTGACGCTGGTCCCGGTCTTGACCATGCCGGCTGGGGACATCACCCACCCGGTCCCGGACCTCACCGGGTACATCACCGAAGGCCAGGTCGTGCTGTCCGCGGATCTGCACGCACGCGGCATCTACCCGCCGGTCGACGCGCTGGCCTCGCTGTCCAGGCTGATGCGCCACGGCGCAGGCCCGGGCCAGACCAGAGATGACCACTTGGACGTGGCCGCGCAGTCCCTGGCCGCGCTCGCTGCCGCCCGGCGCGCCCGAGAGCTCGCGGAGCTGGTCGGGCCGGCCGCCCTCAGCGCGTCGGACCGGCGGTATCAAGACTTCGAGGCGGCCTTCGAACGCGGCCTCATGCACCAGGGTCGTGACGAGAACCGCAGCCTGGAGGAGACCCTGAGCCGCGCCTGGCGGGCGCTCGCCGCGCTGCAACGCCGCGAGCTGACCATGCTGCCCGCCGCGGCGCTGGACGCCTACTATGCCGGAACCGCCGGCACTCCGGCCGACGGCCCCGCGGCTGAGGCGCGGGAGACCAGGCCGACAGGGGCCGTGGCGCCGTGAGCCCGCAACGGCTGGCCGTGCCGCCGGGCCGGGCCGGCCGACTCTGGCTGACCAGGCGCCTGGCGGTCGCCCGGCGCGGCGCCGACCTGCTCGACCGCAAGCTTCACGTCCTTCAGCGCGAACTCGACCGGCGGCGTGGCGCGGCGGCGCGTGCTGCCGCGGAGTGGGAGCACCGTCAGGCTGACGCCGAACGCTGGCTGCTGCGGGCGGCGCTGCTGGGTGGCGAGCGGGCCATCAGGCTGGCCGCCGCCGGCGCGTTCGCGGAGGTGACGATCTCCCATGCCGGCACCATGGGGGTGCGGTACCCGGCCGATGCGACCTGCATCACGCCGCCGCCGGTCGGCGGGGACGGCCCGGCCCTCGCCGCAGCGCGTGAGGCGCACCGGGCCGCGTTGGTCGCAGCCGTCCGGCATGCTGCGGCGGCCGAGGCGTCCCGGGTTCTTGAGGCCGAGACCGTCGCCACCCGGTGTCGGCTCCGGGCGATCAGGGACCGGTGGATTCCCCGCCTTGAGCAGGCGCTCGCCGAAGTGACGTTCGCCCTAGAGGAGCTGGAGCGGGCCGACGCTGCGCGGCTCCGCCTGGCAGCGGCTGCTCGGGACCGGCCGTCCGCAGCCAGATGACCATCAGCCGCCTCGGAGTCGCAAATATCCCCGCCTAGCCGGGCCCGTCAGCCTGGCCCGCCACTGACCCGTGCCCTGTCTGGAAGCGCTTGAGGTCGCCGGGCCCGGGCCGGTCGAGGACGGCTCGGTCGGCGGCGGCACCGGGGGTGGACTGCTGCCAAAATTGACATGCACCGCTACGTCCTGTCCCCAGTTATCAGGCCGGTGACCTGGATTAGCCTGGTCAGCATCTCCGCTGCACCCGGGGGAGCGGGTGCCTGCTTTGCCGCCGCATCGGATAATGCGGGCTAGGCGAGGAATGATGGGCCGATTGCAGGACCAGGGGGCGATGTGAGCTCACAGGCCGGGCGCAGTGTCTATGCTCTGCTGACTGACGGCACCACGATCGAGATCCGGGCCGCGCGGCCGGAGGACTTCGCCGCGGTACAGAAGATGCATGCCAAGATGTCTCCGGACAACCTTTACCTGCGCTTTTTCAGTATGAGCCCGGCTGCGGCCGAGCAGGAGGCGCGGCGGATATGCCGCGAGCCCGGCCCGGATCACGCCGCGTTGCTGGCTGTGCTGGACGGCGAGGTGGCCGGGTGCGGCGCTTACGAGCTGGCCGGTGATGGGTCCGGGCCGGCCGAGGTCGCCATGACGGTCGCCGATGACATGCATAACCGCGGTATCGGCACGCTGCTGCTGGAGCACCTGGTCTCGCTGGCCCGCGGGCAGGGGATCCGGACCTTTGCCGCCGAGACGCTGTCGGAGAACACGCTGATGCTGCAGGTGTTCGCCAACGCCGGGCTGCGGGCGCACCGCACCCTGGAAGACGGCGTGTATGACCTGCGGTTCCCGCTGCCGGCCGGGGAGGGCGACACCGGCCTTGCCACCTACCGGGATGCGGTCGCCGAACGGGAACGGGCGGCCGACGTGGCCAGCTTGCGGCACGCGCTGACCCCGGCCTCGGTCGCCGTCATCGGCGCGAGCCGGCGCCCCGGGTCGGTCGGCCGGGCCATCTTGGGCAACATCATCACCGGCGGCTTCCCCGGCCCGGTGTACGCGGTCAACCCGAATGCATCCGAGCTGGACGGTGTGCCCTGCGTGCCGTCGGCGGCCGAGCTGCCCGGCCTGGTTGACCTGGCGGTCATCGCCGTGCCCGCGCTGGCCGTGCCCGGTGTGGCCGGGGACTGCGGGCGGCGGGGCGTCAAGGCGCTGGCTGTGACTACGTCGGGGCTGGACCGCGCGGCCCGGGCCGAGCTGCTGGGCATCTGCCGCCGCTACGGCATGCGGCTGGTCGGGCCGGCCAGCTTCGGCGTGGCCAGCACGGCCATTTCCCTGGACGCGACGTTCGCGGCCCGCCATCCCCGGCCGGGCATGGCCGGCCTGGCGCTGCAGTCCACCGGCGGCACCGGCTTCGTCCTGCTCGAGCACCTGTCCCGGCTCGGCGTCGGGATCTCCACCCTGGTCTCCCTGGGCGACAAGGACGACGTATCCGGCACCGACATGCTGCTGTGGTGGGAATCGGACCCGGCGACCAAGCTGGCCGTGCTGTACCTGGAGTCGTTCGGCAACCCGCGCAAGTTCGCCCGCACCGCCCGGGCCGTCGGCCGCGCCATGCCGGTCCTGATCGTGAACGCGGGCCGGTCCGCGCCGGGCCTGCGCCAGGCCGCGATCCGCGCCGCCGCGGCGGCCACCCCGCAGCTCACCCGGCAGGCCCTGTTCCGGCAGGCCGGCGTGATCGTCACCGCCAACCTCGGCGAGCTGCTCGATGCCGCGGCCCTGCTGGCCGCCCAGCCGGTGCCCGCCGGACGCGGCATCGGGGTGGTGTCCAATACCCGCGGCGGCGGCGTGCTGGCTGCCGATGCGTGCGGCGACGCGGGCCTGCAGGTCGCCACCCTCACCGAGGACACCCAGCGGGCGCTGCGGGACCTGCTCCCCGGTGCTGCCGCGGTGGCCGGGCCGGTCGATACCACCGCGGTGGCCGGGCCGGGCGTGTTCCGCCGGTGCCTGGAGCTCGTCGGCGCCGACCCGGGCGTGGACGCGGTCCTGGCCCTGACGGCCACCACCGCGGCCGGTGACCTGGTGTCCGACGTGGCCGCCGCCCGGCTGCCGGTGCCGATCGCCGCCGCGGTAATGGACCAGGTCGAAGCGGTCCGGCTGCTGCCCGCCCCGGACGCAGGCACCCCCGCCGTCCCCGCCTACGCCTATCCTGAGTCCGCCGCCCGCGCCCTGGGCCACGCCGCGCGCTACGGCATCTGGCGCGCCACTTCCCCCGGAACCATCCCCGACATCGAAGGCCTGCGCCAGGATCGGGCCAGGGAACTGGTCCTGCGTTTTCTCGCCGCCCACCCGCGAGGCGGCTGGCTGCCCCGGGACCACGCCACGTACCTGCTCGGCTGCTATGGCGTGCCAATGGCCGACAGCATCGCGGTCTACACCGCCGACGCTGCCGCCGTCGCGGCAGCGCGATGGGGCGCCCCGGTGGCCCTCAAGGCCGACGTGCCGGACCTGGTGGTGCGCCGGAAGGGCGCGGGCGCCGTCCTGCTTGACCTGCACGGTGCGGATGAGGTCCGGCGCGGGTTCGGCTCGCTGGAGGAGACCTTCGGCGACCGGATGGGCTGCGTCATCGTCCAGCCGATGATCACCGGCGGCGTCGAGGTGACGATCACCGTGCTGGAAGAGCAGCTGTTCGGCCCGCTGGTGCTGTTCGGACTCGTCGGCGCCGCCGATGTCCTGGCCGACCGCGCCGCCCGGCTCGCCCCCCTCACCGACGCCGACGCCGACGACCTGATCCGCTCGGTACACGCCGCCCCGCTACTGCTTGGCCGCCCGGGCGTCCCCGGCGCCGACCTTGGCTCGCTCAAGGACATGCTGCTACGGGTATCCCGGATGGCCGATGATCTCCCGCAGATCACCGAACTGGACCTGAGCCCGGTCATCGCCCGCCGCGACGGTGCCCTGGCCGCCGATGCCCGGATCCGTCTCGAGCCCGCGCAACCCGCCGACGCCTACCTACGTCAACTGCGGTAACAGGCAGTCCAGGCTCTGGATGCTATCGCTGGCCCGAAGATCTCCTCCTGGAAGACCCGCATCTTGTTGTGCCCCTTGAGCACGGTCGGCTGGTAGAAGTAGCCGCCAGCGAACTCGCCGCCGATCTCGGCCGCTTCCCGCCGATCAGCACCTCGGCTCCTTCAGCCCGGCCGATGTCCACGTAGGAGCTGACCTTCGCCAGCTGCTGCGCGGACACCTGCGGGCCGATCATCGTCTCGGTGTCCAGCGGGTTACCCTGCCTGATCTTGGCGATCCTGGCGAGCGCGCGGCCCATGAAGTCCTCGTAGATGTCCCGCTGGATCAGCGCCCGGGAAGGGCAGGTGCAGACCTCGCCCTTGTTGAACGCGTACAGCACCAGGCCCTCGACCGCCTTGTCCGCGAACTCGTCGTCGCCGGCCAGGACGTCGCGGAAGAAGATGTTCGGCGACTTGCCGCCCAGTTCCAGCGTCACCGGGATCAGGTTCTGCGCCTTCAACCTGCGGTTGAGACCCGGAAAGAGGCAACAAAGCATCACCATCTGGCCGTCATCTAAGCATTCCGGCTGATGCCATCAGCGATTTTGTGTCGTTTTAGGTCCTGACCTCGTTCGCGCCCTTCAGTAGGGCATTGCCTAGTTCCTCGGCTTCGTCGGCCGTGAGAAGTAGTGCAATGTCTTTACTGTCATGATGTAGCTCGATCCCGACGATCTGCCATGGCTCGTGCACTATGGTCGCAGTGTAGACATGCGCCCGAATCTCCTCGCCGAGAGGGTCCTTAGATGTCATGTTCATGTCCATCTTCCTCACCCTTTCGCCACCTGTAGAGGCCGTTTTGGGGACGACGCTTGCGGATCGTCCTACCGGACTCAAGTAGCACCATCTGCGAAGCCTTCGCTCTTCATTGTCATGATCGACCCCCGCAGGCGCGTAAGCAAGGACGACCGCTGCGTTTGCCCAGAAACGAAAAAACGAGCTTGAAAATCAGGCCTTTGGCCCCGACCTCCGTAGGACTTTAGGACTCGGCGACAGCTTACGGAATACCCTAAGGTGCAGGGACTATCCACCCACGCGGACTGCGGTCCAGGCAGGCAGTTCTGTTGCTCTTCTTACAGGCCGGTGGGCTGCCGGGCACGCCCCATCACCTGGGCGTCACCGAATTGGGGACTTTCAGCCCTGTGGCGCCCGCCGCCGGGACCATACGCTCATGGCCAGACCAACGGGGGGGTGAGGGCAGGAACCACTACCAGAAGGGGGAGTCTGCGATGCGCAGTTACGTGATCCTGGCGACCTGGACCGACCAGGGCGTCAAGAACAGCCACGATACCCTCAAGCGCGCCAAGCACTTCCGCGCATTGATTGAGAGCCATCAAGGCAAGCTCCGGGAACATCTGTACACGCTCGGCGAGTACGACATCGTCATGGTGACCGAGTTCCCCGACGATGAAACCGCGGCAGCCGCGGTGCTGACGCTCGCCTCGCACGGCAACGTCCGCGCCAAGACCATGCGAGCCTTCACGGACGGAGAAACGGCCGCGATCCTCGCTCAACTCGGCTGATTACAGGGCTGAGCGTCAACTTCTCACAGCAACGCAGACGCTCATACGCTCGTATGCACGTGAGGACCGGGTTTCACATCTGGGCTTGACATCATGTTGAAACCCAGAGCCGGTCTAGCGGCAGGACCGTGATCCAGCCGTCGTGTGTATAGGCGTGTTCGCCGGTGTGCAGGATGGCCGCTTCCGCTAGCCGCGGGCCGAGGCGTTCTTTCAGCTGGCGGAGACCGCGGAAGTCTTCGCCGCTGATCCGGGAGCCCGCCTTGATCTCGATTGCGATTACCTGGCCGTCGTCGCGTTCTAGCACGAGGTCGACTTCGTCGCCGGCTTCGGTGCGGAAGTGCCCGGCGGTGACCGGTGCATCGGACCAGCTGGCCTGCTTGAGTATCTCCCCGACGGCGAAGGTTTCGAGCAGGTGCCCGTATTGGGTGAGGGCCGCAGGCGCGGCTTGGACGATCTTCTGCGGGGTAAGGCTCAGCAGCCATGCCATCACGCCGGAATCGACCAGGTGCACCTTCGGGTGCTTGGTGACGCGTGAGCCCAGGGTCGTGCCCCACGCGGGCAGCCGGTAGATGAGGAAGACGGCTTCCAGGAGCTTGATGTAGTTCTCCGTCGTGGATTTTTCCAGGCCGATGGTTCCGCTGATAGCAGCCATATTCAGGACCTGGCCAGATCTGGCGGCGAGCTGGCCGAGCAGCCGGGGCAGCATCTCCCGCTGCCGGACTCGCGAGATGTCCAGGACATCTTTGTCGATGACCAGGTTGATGTAGTTGGAGAACCAGCGGGAACGGGAACGGCCAGGCGGTCGGCGTAGGCCCACCGGCATGCCGCCCGAGGTTGACCGCTGGGCGTACTCATCGCGGGTCGTCGCAGCCCGCGACGGGGCTACGTCGATTCCGGCGCCGTCGAGCAGCCTGGTGACGAATGTCTCACGCACATTGTCGATCTCTCCCTGAGACAACGGAAGCACCGGGATGATGTCCACGCGTCCGGTAAGGGCTTGCGCGGCTTCTGGCAGGGTCGCGTAGCGCGTTGAACCGGCCAGGACATACCTGCCGGGCCGAAGATCCCGGTTGAGCTGCGCCTTGATTGCATCCAGCAGCTCTGGAACGTGCTGGTATTCGTCGATCAGGACGGACTGGTCCGATTCGACGAACCTGGCCGGATCGGATCGCACCGCCGCTCGGGTCGCCAGGTCATCGCAGTCGATCACCGCTCGTCCCAGGCGCCTGGCAAGCTCGCTGAGCAGGGTGCTCTTGCCCACGGTGCGCGGCCCGTTGAGGACAACCACTGGCTCTTCGGCGAGCCGTGCCTCCACGACCTCCTCGAGCCGTCGCTTCGCCAGGCCGGTGAGTACTCCGCGCATGTGCATACCCTACCGGTATAGTTCCGCGATTCCGCTGATTATTTTCCGCGTTTCCAGGCAGGATCTTCCGTGTCTCCGGCGCGCCGCCGCCGCGATTCCGTCAGCGTGACCGAGGTCTGCAACCAGTTCGCGCGGATACTACGGGACCGCAATGTCGTCGCGGCCAGGATGCGGCTGTCTTCGCCATAGTGACCGCATTCGAGACGGTTGCACAGCGGGCACATCGCCGTCGCTGGCCGATGACCAGCGACACGGATCAGATTAGCCAGCGCTGATTCCCTGAAGCTGACGCCGGTCATTAGCGATGCGCCGGTGCGAGGACACCACCGGGATCGCGCCGTTCGCCCGGCTGGCCGGCTGGTCATAACCATGGAGCCGTACACCAGCGCGGACCGGGTGTTCTGGATCACAGACAACGGCTCTTCCCACCGCGGCGCCGCCGCGGCCAAACGACTGGCCGAACGCCCCGCGTCCGCGGAGTCTTTACGACGGGGATGCGAGCCAGCCACAATGCGGTTTGTGAGCTGGCCTGCGATGATCGGGAGATGCGCGTGTCGGTTCTGATCGTTGATGACCACGAGGAGTTCCGTAACTCGGCGCGAGCGCTGCTGCAGGCCGACGGCTACGCCGTGGTGGGCGAGGCCCGGGACGGGGCCGAGGCCATCGCCGAGGCCGAGCGGCTCCGGCCTGAGATCGTGCTGCTGGACATCCAGCTCCCCGGGATCGACGGGTTCGCGGTGGCGGAGCGGCTGGCGTCGTGGGCGCATCCGCCGGCCGTCATCCTCATCTCGAGCCGCGACGCCCGTTCCTACGGACCCCGGCTGGCCAGGGCCCCGGCGCGAGGGTTCCTCAGCAAGGCCGATCTTTCCGGTGAGGCCCTGTCCAGCATGGTGAGCTGAGCTCCATGCGCTGGCGTATCGTGACCCTCGGCATCCTTGGCGGGACGCTCGGGCTGGTCGCCGAGACCGCCGCATACGGGCTGGGAGACCCGCGGCAGTGGATTCCCGATCTGCTCGTGGGATGGGCTTTCGTGGCCGGCGGGCTGGCTGGCTGGTGGCGCCGGCCGGGGAGCGGGACCGGGCCGCTGCTGGCGGCCACTGGTTACGCCTGGTTCCTTGGCAGCTTCCACGGGGGCGTGCTCGGCCTGATCGCGTTGTTCGCGCTGCACCGGGGGCCGCTGATCCACTGCGTCGTGTCGTTCCCGGGCGGGCGGCCCTCGTCCCGGCTTGACCGGGCGACGGTCGCGGCGGGATATGTGGCCGCCGTGGTGACGCCGGTGGCCGTGAGCAACCCGGCCACGATCGCGCTGGGGGTGCTGGTGACGGTGGCCGCCGTCCGGGCTGCATTCGTGTCTGCCGGGGCGGCGCGGCGGGCGCGGGCCGCGGCCTTGCCTGCGGCGGCGGTCGTCGGCCTGGTGCTCGTCGGCGAGTCCGCCGCCCTGCTGGCCGGGATCGGGGGCGATGTGGTCCTGGCCGTGGATGAGGTGGCGCTGGTGGCAGTGGCCCTCTGGATGACGGCGGTGCTGCTGGCGGGCCGGTGGGAGCGCGCGGCGGTCACCGACCTGGTGGTCGAGCTGCGGGAGGGCCCGTCCGGCACGCTGCGGGACGCCCTGGCCCGCGCGCTGGGGGATTCGTCGCTGCAGATCGGGTACTGGGCCATGCCGCAACACGCGTACGTGGACGCGGCAGGCCATCCCGTGATGGTCCCCGCGGAGGGGTCCGGACGTGCCGTGACAAAGATAGACATGAACGGCCGCCGGGTCGCGGTCCTGGTCCACGACCTGGCGGTGGTCGAGGATCCGGGCCTGGCGGAGTCGATCGCGCTTGCGGTCCGGCTGGCCGCCTCGCATGCGAACCTGCGGGCTGAGGTCCGTAACCAGGTGGACGAGGTCCGGGCGTCCCGGCGGCGGCTGATCCGGGTCGGTGACCAGGAGCGGATCCGCCTGGAGCGCCGGCTCCGCGATGGCCCTGAGCGAACGCTGAACGCGCTCGCGGCGACGCTGGCCGCGGCCCAGGACGCGGCAGTTCGCGCCGATGCGGCCGCCGTCCTCGGCGGGATCGAGCGGGCTCGGCAGCGCCTGCAGGGGACGCAAGACGATCTGCGGGAACTGGCCCGGGGCCTGCATCCCCGGGCCGTGGCCGAGGTGGGGCTGGCCGGTGCGATCGCGGAGCTCGCCGCCGGGAGCCCGGTCCCGGTCACCATGACGGCGATCCCCGGCGGTCTGCCTCCCGAAGCCGCGGCGGCGGCATACTTCGTCTGCTCTGAGGCGCTGGCCAACGTGGCGAAGCACTCCGGAGCCGCCCGTTGCTCGGTGACAGTGGGGGCCTCGGCCGGCCTGCTCCGGGTGGAGATCGCCGATGACGGCGCCGGGGGAGCCGATGACGCGAAGGGAACCGGCCTGCGCGGGCTGGCTGACCGGGTGGAGGCTCTCGGCGGGGTCTTCCGCGTGGCCAGCCCGCCGGGAAAGGGAACGGTCCTGGCCGCCGAGATCCCCCTGAGCGAGGAGCATCAGCTGGATCAGCCAGAACGGTGAGCCGGGGATCAGCAGGCGGCAACCGGGGCCGGGGCCGGGAACTGCTGCTTCATCTGCTGGATCTGCCGGATGAACGCCTTCGCCTGCGGGTCCTGCTCCAGGTAGGCGTAGACCGGCTGGGCCGCCCGCTCGATCGCGTCGACGGCCGGCTGGCTGACCGTGACCACCTTGCCGCCGGCGGCGCAGAACGGCGTGGCGCCGCCCGGTTCGGGTGGCGCTGCTAGCGCGAACGCGAGCGTGCGCCGCGCCGCCGATCGCAGCACCTGCTGCTGGGCCGAGGTGAATCTGGCGAAGCGGCTGGCGTCGGCGAACAGCGTGGCCGTCTTGGGGTAAAAGGTGATGTTGCCGGTCAGGAACTCCCCGCCAAACTGTGCCGCGATCGCGGCGGATGCGTCGGCGCCATCCACCGAACCGCTGGCGACGGCCGGGGGGAAGGTCATGTTGCCCAGATGCTCTGGCACGGCGCCCAGGGCGCGGTACAGCGCGTCGGAGGCCCGCGAGGCCGGGACCCGGATCCTGGCGCCGCGGAAGTCCCGCAGCGACACGAAGGGCTTCCTGAACCCGGCCGGATGGCGGAGCTGGCCGGGGTACAGCCCCAGCCCGGCAAACCCGGCCTGGTCTAGCCCGGCGAGCATGTCGCTGGCCATCGGGCTGCGCAGCACGGCGTGGAGCAGCGGGTAGCTGTCGATCAGGAACGGGGCCTGCAGGGCCTGGAAGCTGCGGACCCCCAGGGTGTCCCAGGCCCGCGCGCCGATCCAGCCCAGGTCCAACCGGCCGCTTTTGACCAGCGCCGCGGTCGCTTGCTCCCAGTTGTCCGCCTGCGTCACCAGCCACGCAATGCGGATGTTCATCTGGCCGCCCGAGAGCTGGTGCACCTGCCGGGCGTAGTAGGTGATGTCCTGGGTGTCCGGGGGGGTCCCGCTTTGGTCGGGAGTGCCGACCGTGACCGTGACCGGGGGCGGCGGCCCGCCCGCCTTGTTCCGGGGAGCGCCTCCGCTGCAGGCCGTGAGCCCGGCCGCCATGCCGGAGGCCAGGAGCTGCCTCCTCGTCCAGTTCAACTGACCTCACTCCCCTCCGCCCGGCGCGGGCGGGGCCTCCCGCGCCGGCCAGGTCATTTCTGCCGCTGGAAAGGCGCGGCCGTGTAGAACGCGCGCTGGTAGACCTCGTCCGGGATCCCTGAGCCGGGACCAATGTCGCGCAGGAGCGTCAGCCGCAGCGTGCCGCCCTGGATGGACCACCGGTAGGTCGGAGAGGGTCCCTGGGGATGGTAGATGACGGTGTCTCCGGCGATTTGGTATGTGCCGTCGTCGTTATCGACGAAGGGCCCGCCGTCCTGGGACAACCCCTCGTGCCAGTGCCCGTTCGCGAGGGTCAGCAGGAAGACGTTCGAATGACCCAGGTCAGCCTGGACGCGGAAGGGCTCGATCCACTTCTGCAATCCGGCGCGGCTGAGCGCCGCCGTCATGTCGGCCACGGTGACGTTGCCGGTCCGCCATGTTCCCTCAAGCGGGGAGTGATGCGGGGCGGGCGTGTTGGCATTCCCGTTCGTGGCTGGAGGGCTGGACGCTGATGGGGGTGATGCTGACCGGGTGCTTCCGGAGGAGCCGCACGCGGCCAGGACCGCGCAGGTTGCAGCGAGCAGCGCCGCGCCGACCAACGGCTGCCTCGGGGTCTTCCGGTTGCTGATGGCGTTCATGGTTTCTCCTTCGCCTGGGCGGCGGGCTCACCTGCGGTTCGCCCCACAACGTGAGCTTGCGCTCCCAGATGCCCGGGAACATCCGGGCTGGCCGCATGATCTGCGCCTGCGCACTGTGGCTGGCTACAGCTTCACCCAGATGCCGGAGTGGCGCAATGTGATGCTGGCCGTCCACCACGTCGATCGCGAGCCCGCTGCCGTGCTACCGGGAGCCCGGCCGAGCGTCGGGCCGCCGACCGGATCGGCGGGCCGGGGATCAGCAGGCGGCCACCGGGACCGGGCCCGCGAACCGCTGCTTCAGCTGCTGGATCTGCCGGATGAACGCCTTCGTCTGCGGGTCCTGCTCCAGGTAGGCGTAGACCGGCTGGGCCGCCCGCTCGATCGCGTCGACGGCCGGCTGGCTGGCCGTGACCACCCGGCCGCTGGCACAGAACGCCGCCCGGCCGTCTGGCTCCACGGGGGTGGCCAGAGCGAACGCCAGGGTGCGCCGCGCCGCCGAGCGCAGCACCCGCTGCTGGGACACGGAGAGCCTGGCGAACCGCCCGGTGCCGGCGAACAGCGTGTTCGTCCTCGGGTACAAGGTGATGTTGCCGGTCAGGAACTGCCCGCCAAACTTTGCCGCGCCCGCGACCGACGCGTCCACCCCGTCCACCGTCCCGGCGGAGACGGCATCGCTGAACGCCGAGCCGTTCAAGTGCACCGGCACCGCTCCCAGCGCGCGGTACAGCGCCTCGGAGGCCCGCGATGCCGGGACCCGGATCCGCGCGCCCCGCAGCTCCGGCAGCGACGCCAGCGGCTTGCGGAACCCGGCCGGATGGCGCAGCTGGTCGGGGTACAGGCCCAGCCCGGTGTACCCGGCCCGGTTCAGCCCGGCGAGCATGTCGCTGGCCATCGGGCTGCGCAGCACGGCGCTGAGCAGCGGGTAGCTGTCGATCAGGAAGGGGGCCTGCAGGGCCTGCAGGCTGCGGACCCCCAGGGTGTCCCAGGCCCGCGCGCCGATCCAGCCCAGGTCCACGGTGCCGGCTCTGACCAGCGCCGCGGTCGCCGACTCGGTGTTGGTTGCCTGCGTCACCTCCCACCTGATCCGGATGGTCATCCGGCCGTCTGAGAGCTGGCGGACCAGCCGCGCGAAGGAGGTGATGTCCGCAGACTCCGCGGGCGTTCCTGCGGCGTCGGGCACGCCGAGCGTGAGCGTGACCGGGGCAGGCGGCCCGCCGCTATTGCCTGCGGGACTGCTTCCCGCGCTGCACGCAGTGAGGCCGATTACGGCCGCGATGCCAGAGGCAAGCAGGACTCTCCTGCTCCAGGTCATGGTCATGTGACTCTCCTCTACCGCAGTCCGGGCGCGGCGCCGGGGCGGTACCGGCCAGGTCACGGCTGCCGCCGGAAAGGCGGCGGGCTCACCTGCGGTTCGCCGCGCAATGTGAGCCTGCGTCTCCAGATGCCGCGGAACATCCGGGCTGGCCGCATGATCTGCGCCTGCGCACTGCGGCTGGCCACAGCTTCACCCCGATGCCGCAGTGGCACAATGTGGTGGTGGCCTCCCCTGTCCCGGCCCGCTGGCCGCGTCGCCTGGTCCGGTGCTCCGGTTTCGGCGTCGCGTTCGGCTTCGCAGTCACCACCATGGTCGTCATCTGGTTTACGGTGCCGTGGGCGACTACGTACTCCGGCTCATCGCTGCGGGGAGCGATAGCGGATCTGGCCGCGGGGCTGGGCCTGATGCTGGCCGGGTTGCTGCTGCTGCTGGAGTGGCCGGGGCGGGCCGCCGGCCTGATCGCGGCGCTGGGCGGGGCGGTGTGGC
>Ga0335078_10009093_pt1 | contig 14739 bp, 10 predicted proteins | sample Lox_Sample_32_FD_206711 | JGI IMG/M metagenome (GOLD analysis project Ga0335078, IMG submission 206711) | Soil microbial communities from Loxahatchee National Wildlife Refuge, Florida, United States - Lox_Sample_3.2 | ecosystem: Environmental > Terrestrial > Soil > Wetlands | place: USA...
GGCGGTCGTCCCGATCCCGGTGACGGTCCGCGGCGATCACGTCCGGATGCTGGAGAAGGGAGGCGCGAAGAGTGGCGGATGAAGTGAGCGTCTTGGTCGAAGGCGGCAAGGCGTCGGCGGGCCCGCCGCTCGGCCCGGCGCTCGGGCCGCTCGGCGTGAACGTGGGCCAGGTCGTCGCGAAGATCAACGAGGAGACGAAGCAGTTCGCCGGCATGCGCGTGCCGGTCGTCGTCAAGGTCGACCCCGCCACGCGGGCGTTCTCGCTCGTCGTCGGGCGGCCGCCGGTCGCGGCGCTGCTCCTCAAGGAGGCGAAGAAGGAGAAAGGGTCGGGCAAGCCGAAGTCCGAGGTGATCGGCGACGTCGACCTCGACGCCGTGCGGCGGATCGCCGAGGCGAAGGGCGACGACCTGTTCGGCCGCTCGATCGAGGAGAAGATGAACCAGGTGATCGGCACCTGCACGTCGCTCGGGATCACGGTCGGGGGCGAGGACCCGCGGGTGCTCCTGAAGACGCGGACGGCGGCGCGGGGGGCCCGATGATGGGACCCGGCGGCGCGCCGCCCGACCTCACGAGCGCCGAGATCGTCGACTACCAGGTCGTCGAGGGCGACGGGCGGCTCCGCCTGAAGCTCAAGGACGGCTCGGTGATCGAGGTGCGCCTCGAGATCATGAACGTGCTTCGGGCCGGACACGACCCGAACACGGGCCTCCCGACGTACGTCGTCCAGTCGGCGAACCTGACGCGGCTGGTCGAGTCGCCGAAGGAACTTCGGAAGGCGACACTCCGCCCCGGCGGGGGCCGGGACGGAAAGTCGCTGCCGGGGTTCGGCTAGGCGGAAAGGGTTGCGCCCGCGCCCCCGTTCGGGGACGCGGACGGGGCGCGCTCAGTCAACCGCGACCTTGACCTCGTCGTTCGACGGGCTGGGGTGGAGCTTCGGCAGCTCCAGCTCGAGGAGGCCGTTCTCGACCTTCGCTTTCGCGTCGGCCGCAACGACCGGCTCCGGCAGCTCGAGCGTGCGGAAGTAGCCGGCGTAGTGGCGCTCGCGGTGGACGAAGGCACCGTCCGGCTCGGTCGCGTCCGTCGCCTGTTCGGCGCGGATCTCGACGGTCGCGCCGCGGACGCGGATCTCGACCTTCTCCTTCGGGATCCCCGGGACCTCGGCGACGATCCGGAACGACTTGCCGGTGTCCCGCACGTCCGTGCGGGCCAGGGCGGGTCCGCCCGGCCCGCGCTGGGAGACCCAGCGGCCGGCGAACGGCCAGAAGTCGAACACTTCGCTCAGACCGGCGTGGAGGTCGTCGATCGCGCGGTCCAGGTCGGCGGTCGGGTCGGCGCGGTTCTCTCGCTGCTGTATCGCTTCGCTCATCGCCCGCTCCTGCGTATTACGCGATAAGTATGTTTGTGTTTGTATATAAAGACAGCAAAGCGGCCGGGCCACGCCCGCCCCGTGGGGGAGACCCCCGATTGCCCGTGCGACGCAACCCCTATACGGCGTCCGCACGTCGGCGTCGCGTGGTCGACCTCGAGGAGACGCCGGCCGTGCCCCCGTTCGACGGCCAGGGCGACGAGCGTGCGGGGTTGTTCATCGCGGGGGGTCTCCTGATCCTGTTTGGCTGGGGGGTCGCCCTCGGCGCGAACGTGCTGTTCCACGCCCTCGCCCCCGCCGGCGGCTTCCACCTGTACGACCTTAGGATCGGGGCGAAATGGGGCGCGGAAGGGCTGGCGGTCGCCCTCCTGGGGGCGTTCACCGGGGCGATGGGCGTGGTGCTCCTCCAGCTCGGCCGCGAGACCCCCCGCGGGCCCCTCGTGCTTCCCGGCGGCGAGTACTAGCGTCCGGGGAGCTACTGGACCCGACCGGCCGGGGGAACCCGGCGGACCACGCGACGGGAGGGCGGCGGTCGCGCCTCGATCGGGCTCTTCGCCTGCTTCTGCGCGAGGCGGCAGTCGGCGCACATCCGCTCGTCGCTGTCGAGGCACGCGCGGCAGAACGTCCGGCCGCAGATCGTGCACCCGAGCGTCGCCGGCGCACCGCAGGAGGCGCACTGACCTACGAGCACCGGGATCCCTCCTCAGAGAAGGGCGGCCGGTCGAGGATGCCGCTGGCCTTAAGTCCTTCGACAAACCCGCGACCGAACTCGGCGCGCGTGACGTAGCGGGCCGCCGCCCGGGCGCGCGGACTCGCCGACGGGAAGCTGACCCCGAAGCCCGCGGCGCGCAGGATCCCGACGTCGTTGTCGCCGTCCCCGAGCACGACGCAGTCGGCGGGCGCAAGCCCGAGCGGAGCGAGCGCCCGCTCCAGCCCCGGGAGCTTCCCCGCGCCGGCCTCCATGAGGTGGGTCGCGAAGCCCGTGCCGATCGCCTCGACCGCGAGGCCGGACGACCGCAGCGCTCGCCGGATGCTGCGGATCGGGACCGACGGCTCGAGCGCGACCTCGCTCTCCCGCCACCGGTCGGTGAACAGCCGCTCGACGGGGAGCCCCGCGCGGCGCACGGCCCGGTACGCTCGAAGGGCGATCGCCCGGTCCGCGAGGCGCTCGACCCGTTCCCGGCCCCCGGACCGACGGCAGACGACACCGCCGTTCTCGGCGACGATCGGTCCGGAGAGTCCGAGGAACCGGTGCAGGGCGAGGGTGATCGGAAGCACGTTGCCCGTCGCCAGCACGACGGGGATGCCGCGCCCCTCCAGCCGCCGCACGCAGTCGAACGCGAGCGGGTCGAGCCGGCGGTCGGCGTCCGTGAGCGTGCCGTCGACGTCGGTCACGACCGCCCGGAAGCGGGCGCCGTCGGCCCGAAGCCGGGCGGGACGGGCCGCTCCCGGAGCCGAGCGCCGCGAGGGCGAAGTGCGGCTCATTTCGACTCGGCGCTAAGCCGCTCGATCGCGGCGCGGAGCTCGCGGGCGACCTCCTGGCCGTCCCGCCGGCCGCGGACCTCCCGCATCACGTCGCCCATCAAGGGGGAGAACGCCTCCGGGCCCCGGGCCCGAACGAGCTCCGCCTGGCCCCGGACGATCCGTTCGACCAGGGCGTGAAGCTCCTCGGCCGAGAGCCCGACGAGCCCCGACGCCGCGATGGCACGGTCGACCGACGGGGCCCCTTTCGCGAGGTTGAGCAGCACCGGGGGAATCCCCTCCTTGGAGATCCGACCCGATTCGGCCGCCCGGAGCAGCTCGTCGAGGACGTCGTCGGACGGGGCGAACGCCTCTCCCCCCTCGGCGACGGCCGCGGGCAGCTCCTGGGTGAGCAGTCGGGCGACCGGGGCCGACCCCCGCCCGCGACGGGTCAGCTCCTCGAACCGTTCGACGAGGCCGGCGTAGACGAGCTGACGTGCGACTTCGGGACCCAACCCGCGCTCATGCTCGAGCCGGGCCAGCAGTTCTGACGGCCGCTCGGGGAGGTTGGCGCCCAGGCGCTGGATCCGCTCGGCGGTGACCGGGACGGGAGGGACGTCCGTCTCCGGATACATCCGGTGACGACCGGGCAGCGGCCGCGAGTACCGGCTCCGTCCGTCCGGCAGCGGATCCCGCGTCTCCCCGGGGACCCCTTCCAGGGCCGTGCCCGCCCGCTCGGCGACGCGGGCGAGGGCGGTCGAGAGACGATCCCGGGAGGTGTCCGCCACCAGGACGAAGCCGTCGTCCGCTCCGAGCGAGAGCGCCCCGCGGACCGAGGCCACGAACTCCGGGCCCGCCCCGTAGCCGGGGAGCTCGTCCGAGTGGATCAGACCCCGCAGTCCGACCGCCCGGACCTGGTCGGCGAGCTCGCGTCCGAGCCGTTCCTCCGAACCCGCCTGCGGACCGAGGAGCCCGGCGAATCCCGGGAGCGCGAGGGCGATCACGGCCCCACCCTTCCAGGAAGCGGGGGCCAGGGGACCGGAGGCGATCGTTGCGCAAAGGGGACCGACCTCGGTGCCGGAGGGATCGCCGACCCGGGCGCCGCGGCGACGAAGCTCGTCGCGGACGGCGAGGAGCGTCCGCTGTCGGCCCTCCTCGCGATCGACGTACTCGCGGATCATCGCCAGCTCCTGGACGCCCTTGATCTCGATCCGGCTCCCGCCCTCGGTGGAGACGTTGACGTCCTCGCGTACCGTGCCTATCCCCCGCCGCACCCGGCGGGTCGCCCGGAGCAGCGCTCCGATCTCCTCGGCGACGCGGCGGGCCTCGGCCCCCGAGGTGATCTCGGGGCCGGTCGCCACCTCGACGAGGGGAATCCCGAGACGGTCGAGCCGGTAGACGACCTCGCCGTGGCCCTCCCGCACCTTCCGCGCCGCGTCCTCCTCAAGGCAGATGGACGGGATCGAGTACTGCCGGTCACCGACCGTGAGGACGCCGTCGACCGCGACGAGGGCCGTGCGCTGGAAGCCGCTGGTGTTCGAACCGTCGACCACGATCTTCCGCATCACTGCGATCTCGTCGACGGGACGGGCGCCGACGAGGAGCGCGAACGTCAGCGCGACGTCGAGCGCTCCGTCGTCGAGCGGCCGCGGCGGCTCTTCGTCCATCTCCACGAGGCAGCTGTTCGGCCCGCATTCGTAAGCGTACGAGCGGCCGAGGGACGCCTGATACTGCGCCGCTACGTCGACCCGGCGGTCCTCGCCGCTCGCCGGACGAAGGCGACGGGAGAACGCCCCCGCCGTCGTCTCCGAGAGCTCGGACGGGCAGCGGCAGAACAGCTTCCCCGTCGACAGCTGCTGGTGGACCTCGAGCCCGACCTTCACGCGTCACCGCCCGCCAGATGCCGGGCCCCGAACTCGCCGACCCGGTCGGTCGTGAGCCGACGCCGGACGCCGTCGGCGGTCGACTCGTGCCCCAGCGCCCAGAGGAGCTTCGCGTAGGCGGTCTCGGGGAGGAGGTCGTCCAGGTAGAGCATCCCTGCGCGGAGGAGCGTCCGCCCGGTCGTGTAGACGAACGGGTCGGTCCGGCCGGCGAGGCACTGGGTCGTCATCGCGAGGACCTGCCCCTCCTGGGTCGCCGCCCGGACCCACGGCAGAAGATCGGACCCGAGGTGTCCGAGGCCCGTGCCGGCGATCACGACCCCGCGGAGCCCCTGGGAGTACGCGCGCGCACGTTCGACCGTGAGCCCCGGGTGCGACCAGAGCAGCCCGCCACGGAGATCGATCGGACCGTCGACCCGGGCCGGTCCGTCGCCAGGCGGTCGGCCGTTCCCGATCACCTCGAGTCGGTCCTTCTCCACGTAGCCAAGGGGCAGCGCATTGCGGCTCTCGAAGGCGTCCCGCCGCGTCGAGTGCATTTTGCGGACGCCGGTCCCCCGATGGATGGCGAACCGTCCGTCCGAAAGCCCGTCGTGCATGACGACGACGACCTCCCCGAGGGCCCGTGCCCGGGCCACGACCACCGCGGCCGCGAGGTTCGAGGGGCCGTCGGACGACGGCCGGTCCGGGGAGCGCTGCGCCCCGACCAGCGCGACGGTGCCCGGCAGCTCGGGCAGGAGGAACGAGAGGGCGGCGGCGGTGTAGCCCAGCGTGTCGGTCCCGTGGGCGATCACGCACCCGCGCGCGCCGGCGCGGAACGACTCCGCCACCTTCTCGGCGATCGTCACCCAGTCGGTCGGCACGAGGTCCTCGCTCATCCGGTCGAACACCGGTACGACGTGGATCGGACCGGAGCTGGCCAGCTCGGGGAAGAACTCGAGGATCTCCCGCTCGCCCCGGACGGGACTGACCCCGCCGGTCTCGTAGTCGACGCGGGAGGCGATCGTCCCGCCGGTCGTCAGGAGCGCGACCCAGTCGCCCCGGGGCGGTGCGCCGGGAGTCGACCCTCCGGTCGCGGCGCGGGGCGGCGGGGGGGGCCCTACCTCTTCGACCCGGGCGCCGGCGTCGATCCGCACGCCGACGTTGTAGCCGCTCTCGAGTTTCAGCGTGAGCACACGGTCGCCGCTCAGGTCCGGCGATGGGATCACCGAACCGGTCCAGGTCCGACCGCTCGCGTCGACCACGCGGACGTGCTGGCCCATGGAGAGGGCCCGGAGACGATCCCACGTTGCGTCCGTGCTCGCGTCGCCCATCGCCGGTCCGAGACGGCCGCCGGACGCGCGGTCCGGTATAAAGTGTGACGCGCCCGCCGGTCGCCGCGACCCCGGGCTTTTATAGCGAGCCACCCTCGGCGCGTCCGGTCCGCCGAGGGCGCCAACGATGCCCGTGTGGGGTAGCTACGGTCTCGGGGTCGTACCCCCGGTCCGCTGCAATGGATTATCCTAGAGGCCTGCGGAGCCTCAGACCTGGGTTCGAATCCCAGCACGGGCGTCTCTTCCGATTGGGGACGTGCCTCGAGGGGTTTGGACCCACCCGCGCACGCTCCGCGACCCGGAACCTAGCCCCGCTTCCGGCGCGACCGCGAAGAGGGTCGGCCGCCGCTCCTCCCTGGCCTCCGCCCACTCTCGGACTATCGTTCTATAGGGGATCGGGGATTTCGGACAGATGCCGATACGGTTCGGATACACGGGGATCCGGGTGCGCGACCTCGACGAGTCGGTCCGGTTCTACACGGAGCTGCTTGGCATGGAGATCGTGGAACCGGTGCAAGCAACCCCCCCGACGCATGGGAAAGTCGTGGGGCTTAGGAGCCCCGGATCCTCGCAGCTCCTGGAACTGAACTGGTACGAGCCCGGCACTCGATTCGGCGCCCCGTATCTCCACGGCGAGGAGCTCGACCACCTGGCGTTCGAGTGCGATGACGTGGACCGCGTCGTGCGGGAGCTCGAGTCGAAGGGAGCCACGATTCGGGTCCGGCCGCGGGAGATCGGCGCCGAACTCGGCTGGAACGAAGCGTTCGTCGAAGACCCGAACGGGATCTGGATCGAACTGGTCCCGGCGAAGGCCGGGTCCGTGACGAGACCGGGCCCGTGATCCTCCGCCCGAGGAGAAGGGCAGACCGGCGCGAACCTACCGAGAACGCCGGCGCGGTTCGCCCGTCCGGGATCGTCACCGTCAGATCGGTGAGCGGCGACGTGCTCCCCGGATCATGCGCCAGTTGATGACCGCGAAGAGGCCGCCCACGAAGGTGAGGACCTGACTCGTCCCGCAGTACAGCACGGAGCCGAAGAACCCGAAGGCGGAACGGATCGGCCCGGCGACCGGCCAGTGCCCCGTCACCTGGAGTGCGAGTCCGACGACGCCGAGGACGACCCCGCACACGAAGAGGAGCACGCTGATCCTCAGGTCGCGCTGGACCTTGGTGACGGGAATCACGACCAAGTCGTCCGCCTTCACGGGGGAGGCCGTCATCCGCGATCCCGCCGCCCCAGGTGACGCATCGAGTTAAGGGGCGGGTGCTGGGAGATCACGGTCGTTCGGTCCGGCCGCCCCGTACGCCGTTCCCGCCCGTGACGTTGGCCCTCGCCCAGGCCCCGTCGGGGAGACGATGTCACTCCTCGGCCGGGTCCTCGTAGTGCGGATACTCGGGAACCCATTGGGCGGCGACGAGACGGGCCCGAAGCTCGTCCGCGGACGACCGCGGCGCGAGGCCGCTGCGGACCGCCTCGGAACCGACCGCGAGCGCGATCTCGATGGCGACCGACCGCAGGTCGGCGACGCGCGGGAGCAGCGGGGCGGAGCGGTCGCCGCGAGCGGGCGACAGCTCGGCCAAGCGGTGGGCGGCCGTGAGGATCATCCCGTCCGAGACCGACCGGGCGCCGCTGGTGACGGCCCCGAGCCCGAGCGCCGGGAAGATGTAGACGTTGTTGCACTGCGCGACCGGCAGGGTCCGTCCGTCGAACTCGACCGGTGGGAACGGCGAGCCGGTCGCGACGACCGCCTTGCCTCCGGTCCACGTGAGGAGGTCCCCGGGGACCGCCTCGCTCTTCGACGTCGGGTTGGAGAGCGGGAAGATGATCGGCCGATCGACGGCGCGGGCCATCTCGCGCACGAGCGGCTCGTCGAACACGCCGCCCTGGGTCGAGAGGCCGATCAGCACGGTCGGGTGGGCGTTCGCGACGACCTCGGCGAGGCTCACCCGGCGCGGGTCGGCATGGGCCCAGCCGCGGACGTCGGCCCACGGATGGGCGTAGACGCGTTGCTCGACCTTGAGGTCGGCCCGCTCCGACTGCAGGAGGCCGCCGCGGTTGACGAGGAACAGCCGTCGCCGCGCCTCCGGGTCCGGCAGGCCGGCCTGGACCATCGCGGCGCGGATCGCGTCCGCCACCCCGAGGCCGGCCGACCCGGCGCCGAAGATCGCGACGCGCTGGTCGGTGAGCGGACGGCCGGTGACGTAGAGCGCCGAGAGGATCGCCCCGAGGGTCACGGCGCCGGTCCCCTGGATGTCGTCGTTGAACGTCAGCACGTAGTCGCGGTAGCGGTCAAGGATCGGCCGGGCATGCTCGGCCCCGAAATCCTCCCACTGGAGGAGCGTCTCGGGGAGCGCCTCGCGCACGGCGCGGACGAACCGGTCGATGAACTGGTCGTAGTCCGGGCCCGTGACACGCGCGTGGTGCCAGCCGAGGTACTCCGGGTCGCGGAGCCGTTCGGCGTTGTTCGTCCCGACGTCGAGAACGATCGGGAGCGTCCGCTCCGGCGGGATGCCGCCGATCAGCGTGTAGAGCGACAGCTTGCCGATCGGGATCCCGAGCCCGCCGACGCCCTGGTCGCCGATCCCGAGGATCCGCTCGCCGTCGGTGACGACGATCACGTCGACCTCGCGGTTCGGCCGGTGCTGCAGCAGCGCCGGGATCGCGTCGCGCAGCGGGTACGGGACGAACAGCCCGCGGGCCCGCCGGTAGATGTGGCTGAACTCCTGGCAGCCGAGGGCGACGACCGGCGTGTAGACGACCGGCATCATCTCCTCCATGTGATCGAGGAGGAGTCGGTAGAACAGTACCTCGTTCGTGTCCTGGAGCGCGCGGAGGTAGATGTGGCGCTCGAGGTCGTCGGTCTTCCGCCGGAACGCCTCGTAGGCGCGGACGACCTGCTGGTCGAGCGTCTCGACCTGCGGGGGCAGGAGGCCGTGAAGGCCGAGCGCGCGACGCTCGCCGTCGGTGAACGCCGTGCCCTTGTTCAGGAGCGGCGTGTCGAGCAGATCGGTCCCCCGCAGGCGGGGGAGCGGGTGGGAGGCGTGGGATGCGGGGTAGTGACGGGAGACGGCCGCGGCCGGTCCGGCGGCTTCCATGAGAACGGTGAACCGCGGTTGACCTCATGTACTGAAGGTCAACCTCGATTGACCCCGCGCCGGCCGGGCGGTCCGGGCGGGGCTGCGCGGTCGACGGAGCGTTCGCCCGACGGGGCGCCGGCCGAGGGGCGGAGGGCGGGGCGGCTACTGGCCGGACGGCGGGTAGCTGCCGGGCTCGTCCCCGCCGGCTTCGGGCGGGGGTAGCTCCCACGGGGACGGCTCGTCCGACGGCGGCGGGGCGGTCGGTTCCGGCGGGGCGGTGGCGCTCGGAGGGCTCCACGACGGCTCCGCCGGGGCGGGCGACGCCGGCCCGGACGGCGTCGGCGTCCACGGGAGCGGCGCGCTCGACCCGCGGCGCCGCCGCCGCACCAGGAGGACCGTGAGGACGATGGCGACGACGACCGCCGCGAGGATCCCGACCGCGAGCAGCGCGATCCCCTCGCTCGCCGGCAGCCCTAGGAACGACGGGTTGACCGTAAGGGAGACCGACCCCTTCGCGCTCCCGCCGTTGGAGTCGGTGACGGTGACCGACACGGAGAACGACCCCGAGGCGCTCGGCGAGCAGGAGACCGTGGCGGAGGTCGCGGTCGCGGAGCACCCGGCCGGCAGGCCCGTCCACGCGTACGTGAGGCCGCCCGAGCCGCCGGTCGTCGTCACGGAGAACGTGACGTGGCCCCCCTTCAGGAACGAGGACGCGCTCTCGGAGAGCTGGACGGAGAGCGCCGCGGCGACCGAGAAGGCCGTCGGAGCGCTCGTGACCGAGTAGCCGTTCGCGTCCGTCACGGTGACGGTGACGCTCGTCGAGGCGAGGGCCGCGGTCGGCGTGCAGTCGACGGTCGCCGTGTCGGTGCCGGTGCAACCGCTCGGAAGACCGCTCCACGCGTAGCTGAACCCGCCCGCCCCCCCGGCCGGGGCGGCGCTGAACTCGACGCTCTGGCCCACGTCGACGCTCGGGGGCGAGGCGCCCGGGGCCGCCACCGTCGGGTCGGGGTCGACGGTGAACTCCAAGACGCCGGACGCGCTCTTCACCCCGTTGGAATCGGTCAGGACGACCGATACGTCGTAGGTTCCGGCGGCGGAGACGCTGACGCAGGCGATCGTCAGGGTCGTCCCCGCGCAACCGGGCGGCAGGTTCGTCCAGGCGAAGGTGAACCCGCCCGACCCCCCGACCACGCTCGTGTTGAAGGTGACCGCCTGGCCGACGTCCGCGCTCGGGACGTTCGCGCTCGGTTCGCCGACGAGCGGGTCCGAGTAGACGGTAAAGAGGAGGAACAAGGACGTGACGGAGTAGCCGTTCGCGTCAGTGACGGTAACGTTGATACTCGTCAGCGCGACCGGGACCGAGACGGTGCAGTCGACGACCGCGGCCGACCCCCCGCAGCCGCTCGGGAGGCCCTGCCAGAGGAAGGAGAGACTGCCGGCACCGCCGCTCGCGGACGTGGAGAACGCGACCGATTGGCCGACGTCCGCGGTCGAACGGTTCGCGTTCGGGGTGCTGACCGAGGGGTCGGAGGAGACCGCGAAGGCGATCGTGGCCGAGGTGCTCGACTTGTGGTTGGAGTCGGTGACGGTGTAGCCGATCACATAGCCGCCGATCGCCGAGGCGTTCGTGATCGTGCAGTCGATCGTCGCCGTGGTCCCGCTGCAGCCGGCCGGCAACCCGGTCCAGACGAACGAGAAGCCCCCGGACCCGCCCGCGACGTTCGCCGTGAGGTGGAACGGCTGGTTCAGGTCGACCCCCGTGGGACTCGGGGTCGGCGCGGACGCTACCGGGTCGGCGTAGACGGAGAACGAGAGGACGGCCGAGGTGACGTTGAAGTCGTTGCCGTCGGTCACCGTGACGGTGACCGAAAGTCCGGAGGCGATCGCGGACGGCGTGCAGGCGATCGAGGCGGTCGCTCCGCTGCAGCCGGCCGGGAGGCCGCTCCAGGCGTAGGCGAGCGAACCGAGCCCCCCGGAGGCCGTGACGTTGAACGTCACCGACTGGCCGAGGTCGACGCTCGCGCGGCTCGGCACGGGGGTCGAAACAACCGGCGGGGCGGTGACGGTGAACGTCAGCCCGCCGGAGGTGACCTCGAAGCCGTTCGCGTCGGTGAGGGTGACCTTGACCGACGTGTCGGTCACCGGCGCCGTCGGCGCGCAGCGGACCACCGGACCGGTGCCGGAGCAGCCCGCGGGGAGCCCGGTCCAGACGTAGGTGAACGGGGCGCGTCCACCGCTGCCCGACGTGGAGAACGTCACCGACTGGCCGACATCGGCGCCCGGCCGGCTCGCGCTCGGCGTGTGGACGCTCGGGTCCGGGTAGATCGTCACGAGGAGCGAGAGCGACGTCGCCGTGCCGCCGTTCGAGTCGGTCACCTTCGCCGTGACGGAGGTGTTCGCGACCGGGGCGGTCGGGCTGCAGACGATCGTCTGCGCGGTGCCGCTGCAGCCGGCCGGGAGCCCGCTCCAGACGAATGTGAGCCCCCCGGAGCCGCCCGAGACGGTCGTCGTGAAACTGATCGGCTGGCCGACATCGGAGCTGGTGACGTTGAGGGTCGGGGTGGAGATCGCGAGCGCGGGACTGACGACGACCTTCCCGCTCGCCGCGTAGGATGACGAGACCCCGTTCGAGTCGGTCACCTTCACGCTGACGTTGAACGTCCCCGCGCCGGTCGGGGTGCAGCTGATCGTCGGCGCGTTCGCGAGCGTGCAACCGAACAACGCCGAGGACTCGTACCAGGTGTAGGTAGTGTACGACCCCGAGCCGCCGGTCGCCGTCGTCGTGAAGGAGATCGTCTGGCCGACGTCGGCCGAGGCATGGCCGGGCGTCGGAGCGCTCACCGACGGGATGCCGAAGACCGTGAAGAACGCGGTCGCCGTCTCCCCGCCGCCGTCGGACGCCGTGAAGGCGTACTTCGCGGCCGCCGTGAGCGCCGGGATCGTGTAGCCGCAGGTGAACGTCCCGACGGTCGTGGTCGTGCCCGTGCAAGCGGTGCCGTCCGTCCAGGTGATCGAGATGGCGCTCGCCGGGTTGAAGCCGCCGGCGGCGAAGACGACGGAGGTGCCGGCCGTCCCGCCGGTCGGATCGACCGTCAGGAACGTCACGACGAACGTCGCCGAAGCGGTGTTGCCGTTCGTATCGAGCGAGGTGAATAGGTAGCTGCCGCCCGCGGTGCCGCCCGGGATCACGAACGTGCAGGTGAACGCGCCGCCGGAGGTCGACGTCACCGAGCAGGCGGTGCCGCCCGACCAGCTCACCGTGACCGTGACGGACTTCCCGTAGCCCGATCCGGCGAAGACGACCGACGTACCCACGATGCCGTGGCCGGGCGTGGCCGTCAACGTGGTCGTCACGGTGAACGTCGCGACCGCGGTGTTGCTATCGGCGTCCGTGGCGGTGAACAGGTAGGCGCTCCCCGGCGTGGTCGTCGGGATCGTGAACGTGCAGCCGAAGCCGCCGACGGCGGTGGTGGTGTTCGTGCAGACCGTGCCGCCCGCCCAGCTGACGCTGACGGAGACACTCGCCGCGAACCCGGTCCCGACGAACTGCACCGTCGTACCGACGAGCCCCGAACTCGGGGTCGCGGAGAACCCCGGCGTGACGGTGAAGTTCGCGCTCGCGGAGCTCGAGGAGTCGTTCTTCGCCGTGAACGCGTGGGGTCCGACCGTCGCCGCGGGCATCGCCGCCGCGCACGAGAAGCTCCCGGTCCCGGTCGTCGTCGCCGAGCAGATCGCCCCGCTCGCCCACGTGACGGTGACGCCCGCGTTCGCGGGATAGCCCGAGCCGTTGAACGTCACCTGCGTTCCGACCGGTCCGCTCATGGGGGAGAGCGCCAGCTGCGGCAGGACCGTGAACGTCGCGCTCGCCGAGTCGCCGACCCCGTCGGCCCCCTGGAACGAATGGATCCCGTACGGGATCGCGGGCACGCGGAAAGTGCAGCTGAAGCTCCCCGTGGCCAGGGTCGGAAGCGAGCAGGCGGTCGTGCCGCCGAGCGTCACCGTGACCGTCCCTTCCGAGACGAAGCCTGCCCCCTGGAGGGTGACTGACGTGCCGACCGGGCCACGGTTGGGCGAAACGGTGAGGAGCGGGGTGACGGTGAACGACAGCTGGGGGACCGTCTGCCCCGCCGACATCTGCACCGTGTACGCGGCCGCCGGCACCGCCGGGACCGCGAACGAACAGGAAACCCCGCCGGTCGAGGAGCTCTTCGCCGAACAGACCGGCGAGCCGAGCCCGGACCAGTTCGCCTTCACGATCGTGTTGGCGGCGTAGCCGCTCCCGACCAGCGTCACGACCGTGCCGGGCGGTCCGAACGTCGGACTTTCCGTCAGGTGCGCCACGACGCGGAACGTCGCGGTCGCGTTGTGCGAGCTCGCGTCCGCGGCGGTGAACGTGTAGCCAATGACATCCCGGGGCGGCTCGGCGATGGGGGGGATGACGTACGTGCACGCGAAGCCCCCGGCGGCCGTCGTCGTCTTCGAACAGACGAGCCCGTCGGTCCACACGACGGTGACGGCGGAGTTCGGCGAGAACCCCGAGCCCGAGATGGCGATGGACGTGCCGACGGGGCCCGACGTCGGCCCGATCGTGAGGAGCGGGACGATCGACAGATCGGCCGTCGCGGTGTGGCTCATGTTGTCGGCGGCGGTGACGACGTACGATCCCGTGTAGATCGCCGGGATCTGGTACGAGCAGCTGAACGCGCCGAGCACGTTCGCGAGGAGCCCCGGACAGGCGACCCCGCCCGCCCAAGAGACCGAGACCGCCGCGTCGGACCCGAAGCCGGTGCCGCTGATCGCGATCGTCGCGTTCACCGAAGCGCTCGCGGGGAGCTTGAGGGACGGAGTGACGGTGAAGTTCGCGACCGCGAGCGTCACCGAGGAGACGTTCGCCTTCAGCACATAGGTGCCGGCCGGCACCACCGGGACCGCGAAGTGTCCGCCGCACGACGCTTGCGTGAAGCTGCCGGTCGAGCTGGTCGTACCGCTGCAGACGACGCTCTCGCCCCACCCCACTGAGAAGCCGACGGAGGATGGGAAACCGCCCCCGTTCACCCCCAGGACCGAGCCGACCGGCCCGCTGGCCGGGGTCAACTCGAGGAACGTGACGACGAAGACGCCGCTTGCGGTGTTGAGCGCCGTGTCGGTCGCCGTGAAGGTGTAGGAGGCGCCCGGGATCCCTGCCGGCAGCGTCATCGAGCAGGAGAATCCCCCGACCGGCGACGTCGTCCGGGAGCACGCGGTGCCTTTCAGCCACGTGACCGCGACCGAGACGTTCGGCGCGAACCCGGTGCCGGCGAACGTCACGTTCGAGCCGGCCCCGCCGTAGGCGGGAGAGAGGGAGAGCGCCGGCTCCACGACGAACGGAGCGGTGGCCTCGTCGCCGACGCTATCGCGCGCTACGAACGGATGGACCCCCGCGACGGCGGGCGGGATCAGCATCGAGCAGCTGATCGTCCCGAACGGAGAGGTCGTGCTCGACCCCCCGCCGCAGACGACCGCCCCGTTGAAATCGATGGTGAACGGCTTCGAGGGGGCGAACCCCCCGCCGGTCAGGGTGACCGGACTGCCGACGAGGCCGCCGCCGGGGGCGTCCTTCACGAACGTCACGACGTACGGCACCGACGCCGAATCGATCCCCGGGT
>Ga0335078_10009096_pt1 | contig 14736 bp, 15 predicted proteins | sample Lox_Sample_32_FD_206711 | JGI IMG/M metagenome (GOLD analysis project Ga0335078, IMG submission 206711) | Soil microbial communities from Loxahatchee National Wildlife Refuge, Florida, United States - Lox_Sample_3.2 | ecosystem: Environmental > Terrestrial > Soil > Wetlands | place: USA...
GATGAGCGGCTCGAGCAGGCCGAGCGTGAGGCGCAGCAACTGCATGACGTCGCGCAGCACGATGCGGAGCAGCTGCGAGGCGCCGCCCAACATGCCGCGCAGGAGCTCCGTGACGTCGCTCAGCGCGACGCGGCTCAGCTGCGCGACGCGACCGCGCGCGAAGTGGCCGACTCCAGAGAGACAACCGCACGGGCGAGCCAGAACATGCGTGATGCGGCGCATCGCGAGGCCGACGAGTTGTCCGCGAGCGCGCGCCGAGAGGCCGAGCAGATGCTTGAGGTAGCTGAGAATCGCGTCCGGGAGCTTGCGCGTAACGCCGAGATGATCTGGCGGGAGCGGCGCCGCCTGATCGACGACGTGAGGGCAGCCGGCGATCAACTCGTCGCGATCGGCGAGGCCGAGGCCAAGCGCTTCCCGCACTTCGCAGGCGATGGCGTACTTGTCACCGAGTCGCCGCCAGACCCGCCCCCGACCACCGCCGCCGAGCCTGCAATTGCTGCGCAGAACGACAAATAGGTCGTGGCACCGTCGGCGGCTTGCTTTATGACGACGTCTGCGTACATATAAGAAAGCCTGCCGTTGTACCGCCGTCTCCTAACCGGATACCGCGTTGGAAAGTAACAGTCGAGGTTGCGCTCTGCAGCGTATTAGACACGATTGGCCACCAGGGCTGGCGCACTCGCGAGGTCCGCCAGGTCAGGATCACCTCGATAGTGACATACGGACAGTGACATTTGAGCAGCACATAGCGTCGGGACAACCCGGCAGAATCTGGCTGGCCTGGTTTGAGACGATGTTGTGCCAGCGGCGAGCCGGGAGGCTGCCACGACATGCGCGGTGACCCGTCGTTCTTGAACTGCCCACGCAGCGGCCCGTCGATCCGCCGGCAAGTCGGTCGGCCGCCGCGTGAGCACTGTCCCGCTTGTCTGGCTCATTCCCGCGGTCCGGTCGAGCGGTTCGTTTCGACGCTGTCGGCCGATGAGCTCTACGACGCCGCCCTGGCGCCGCCAGCGCCAACGGGTGAAGGTCTGCCGGCGGCCAGGCATCGATGACCGCACGGAGCTCTCACGCCGCCGGGGTCCATGCGGGGCATCTGCTCGTGCTGGAAGCGCTTTGGGCGGCGCGACTGGGCATCGTTGTGCTCGACGGCGAGCTACGCGTGGTCGGCGCCACCGAGGCGGTCTGCGAGCTGCTTGGCTATCGCAAGAGCGAGCTGCTCGGCCGCTCGGTGGCTGAGCTGGTGCACCGCGACGATCGCGGATGGGCGCAAACCGAGCTTGAGCTACTGATCGCGCGCGGAATCGAGCGGATCCGCCGCGAGGTACGCCTTATCGCCCCAGACCAGAGCGAGATCTGGAGCGAGCTCAATGTGCGCTGCTTCGACACGGACCGGACCGCCGGGTCGGTGGTCGCCGTCGCGATCCTCGAGGACGCGCGCGATCGCGCGCTGCGCGAGCACGAGCTGCGCCGATTCGCAGACACCGACCCGCTGACCGATCTGTTCAACCGCCGACGATTTACCGCCGAACTCGAACGGCATCTCGCATGGGGCGCACGCTATGGCGCGCGCGGCTCACTGCTGCTGCTGGACATCGATCGGCTAAAGACGATCAACGACACCTACGGACACCTCGCCGGCGACAACGTCATCAGAACAACCGCGAGCGTGCTGCGCTCGCATTCACGCGCAAGCGACCTGGTCGCGCGACTGGGGGGCGACGAGTTCGCGATGCTGCTGCCCGCCGCCGACGCAAACCAAGCGGCCACAGTAGCGTCCGTGCTGACCGGCGCGGCCGCAAGTACGCACGTGGAGCCTGTACCAATGCCGCTCACACTCAGCGTCGGCATCACTACAATCGACCAGGCGAGCAGCGTTGACGTCCTGATGGAGCAGGCCGAACGTGCGCTGTACGCGATCAAACACGCCGGCGGCGACGGCTACAGGGTCAGACGCGAGCAACCTCTCCCACCGCCAGTCCATGCCTTCGACCCTCGTCGGCGGCAGAACAAAGGAAGCCGGGCAGTCAGTAACCGCTAACGCCTGCCGGGCCGATCTCGCGCGGTCGACGGTGAATCTCTGCCCGGATCGCGATCTCGTGCGCAGCGTCTGGACCGAGATCAAGCCGGGCTCCGACTTTCACCATCCGGGCCGCGACGACCGTATGTTACGAGCGCGATCACAAACCGTGCTCACGATACGCGGCCAGCGCGAGCGGAGCGTCCGCTCCGCCTCGACTTACGCGCGAATCGTGAACGGCGGATTCGGCTCGCCGGCGAACCAGTACTCGCCGGCTCGCAGCCGCTCGAGGACTGCGCTCAGCCAGTGCGCCTCGCCGTCGAGGCGCGCCTGCGTCAGACGCCAGTGCTCGGCGACGTGCGGCGGCTTCTCGGGGTCGCGCGCGAGATCCCTGGTGGCGTAATCGGTTGCACGTGCCGAGGCGGCGATCCGTTCGAGGCGGTGCTCGAACGCCGCGATCACCTCCTCGCGCTTGAATGCCCACGAGAAGCTCCAGGCCGCCATCAGTTCGTCAGGGGAGAACGGGGACAGGTTCCACAGCGCCCCGCGGGTCAGGACGTTGAACTCGGTCTCCCCGTCGGCGGTGAGCTTGTAGGTTGTGCGGGCAGGCCGTCGGCCCTCGGTCTCCGTTCCCACCTCCTCGATGAATCCCTCGCGCGTGAGCGTGCGAAGCGCGTTGTACACCGACCCAGGGTTGAGGTGCGCCCATTCCTGGGCGTGCCAGGTCAGCAGCTCGCGGCGGACGAGGTAGCCGTGCACGGGCTGAAAGATCCGTACGGCACCGAGCACTAGCAGTCGTGTCGATGACATCGCGGGGCGATTCTACTTGACAAAAATGAATATTCTAGCTTGACTATTTGTTATGAAGGATGCTGTCCTTGCCGCGCACGAGCTGCGCAAGAGCTTCAAGGCCCCACGCCGGCCGCCGGTCGAGGCGGTTCGCGGCGTTAGCATGGAGGTTCGCGGCGGCGAGATCTTCGGCTTCCTCGGGCCAAACGGCGCCGGCAAGACGACGACGCTGCGGATGCTGACGACGCTGCTTCCGATCGACTCCGGCGTCGCGACCGTCGCGGGATACGACGTCCAGCGCTCGGCGCAACAGGTCCGGACACGGATCGGCTATGTCAGCCAGCTTGGCGGCTCAGACGAGCTGGCGACGGGGCGCGAGAACCTTGTCCTTCAGGGTCGGCTGTACGGCGATGACACCTCGACCGTGCGCCGCCGTGTAGCGGAGCTGATCGAACTGCTCGAACTCGAGGCTTTCGCCGACCGCAGGGTGATCACCTACTCGGGCGGGCAGCGCCGCCGGCTCGACGTCGCACTCGGGATCGTGCACGCCCCCAAGGTCCTGTTCCTCGACGAGCCAAGCACCGGGCTCGATCCTCAAAACCGCGCGAACCTGTGGAGCCACATCGCCGCGCTGCGCGATCGCGGCACGACCGTTTTCCTGACCACGCACTACCTCGAAGAGGCCGACGAGCTATGCGACCGGCTGATGATCATCGATCACGGCGTGATCGTCGCCGAGGGCGCGCCACGCGAGCTCAAGCGCCAGATCGCGGGCGACACCGTGCTGCTGAGCGTGCGCGAGCAGGATCATACCGCGCAGCGGGCCGAGCAGCGCCTGCGCACGCAGCCGTACGTGCGTGAGCTCAGCGCTGAGGGGACGACGCTGCGCCTTTACGTCGAGGAGGGCGCCAGCGCGATGATCGAGATTCTGCGCCTGCTCGACGGCGACGGCATAGGCATTCAGTCGCTGACCGTCGCCGAGCCGACGCTCGACGATGTGTTCCTGCGCCAGACCGGCCGCTCGCTGCGCGATGCCGGCCAGCGCCCCGAGACCGAGAAGAGGCGCGCATGAGGACCCCGCGCGACATCGCCCTGCTCTATCAGCGCTACTTCGTGCAGATGCTGCGCAATCCGGTTTGGCTGGCGGTCGGCTTCTCGACGCCGCTGCTTTACCTGGCGTTGTTCACGCCGCTGCTCAAGCACATCGCCGTATCGGCCGGGCTGCCCGGCAGCAACGTGCTCGATGGATTCTTGCCGGGGATCCTCGCGCTGCTTGCGTTCGCGAGCGGGTCCGGCCTGGGGTTCTCCACCATCTTCGAGTTGCGCACAGGCGTCACCGAGCGCTTGCGCGTGACGCCCGCCAGCCGCTTCGCGATCCTGGTCGGCCCGATCCTCGCCAGCATGACACTGATGTTCGTGTTCGACGCGGTGCTAGTCGCGGCCGGTGCCGCGTTCGGCTTTGAGGTGCATTGGCTCGGGCTCGCCGTGCTCGCGGTTCTGCTCGGGCTGCTGATGGTGACGATGGGCGCGTTCTCAATCGCGACCGCGCTGCTCACGAAGGAGATCAGCGGCTTCGCGGCAATCATCAACGGCATCAACCTACCGGTGCTGCTGCTCGCCGGGGTGCTGTTGCCGATCTCGATCGGCCCGTTCTGGATGCGAGTGCTCGCCCACTTCAACCCGCTCTACTACCTGGTCGCAGCCTCACGGCTGCTCGCAACCGGCCACTTCTCAGGACACCAGGTATGGCAGGCGTTCGCGGTGCTGCTGCCGCTCTGCGCGCTCGTGCTCGCCTGGGCGACCAGAGTCTTCCGGCGCGCGGTGGCCTGAGCGCAGGCGCCTGAAATCAACCGGAGATGCGTGAGGGGGTGCGGCATAGTTGCGTCGGGTCGACGTCGGCCGATCCGACGGAGCATCAGTGGCTCGATCGCTACGATCATCCGCTTAGGGTGATCTCAGCCCGAGCTCGCGGGACTATGTTCGTGCCGCCATGGCGGTGAGGGAGGAACGCGCAGCGGGCGCCTCGAGCGTAGTGCTGCTGACGCTGGCCTCGGGCCAGTTCCTGATGACGCTCGATAGCTCGGTCATGAATGTGTCGATCGCCACGGTGGCGAAGGACGTCGGCACGACGGTGACCGGGATCCAGACCGCGATCACGTTCTACACGCTGGTGATGGCGTCGCTGATGATCACCGGCGGAAAGCTGGGCCAGATCCTCGGCCGCAAGCGCGCGTTCGGCATCGGTTGCGTGATCTACGGCTGCGGGTCTTTCATCACCGCGATCTCACAGAGCCTCATCGTGCTGATCGTCGGCTGGTCGGTGCTCGAGGGGATCGGGGCGGCGTTGATCCTGCCGGCGATCGTCGCACTGGTGGCCTCGAACTTCGGCCCGTCCGAGCGGCCGCGCGCCTACGGACTGGTCGCCTCGGCCGGGGCGATCGCAGTCGCCGCCGGGCCGCTGATAGGCGGGCTGTTCACCACCTACGCCTCGTGGCGCTGGGTGTTCGTGGGCGAGGTGCTGATCGTGCTGGCGATCCTCGCGGTCGGGCGGCGGATTGCCGACGCTGCGCCCGATACGCGCCCCCGGCTTGACCTCGGCGGGACCGCCCTGTCGGCGCTCGGCCTGGCTCTGATCGTGTTCGGGATTCTCAAGGCCGGATCATGGGGGTTCGTCCACCCCAAGCCCGGGGCGCCGACCTGGCTCGGGCTCTCGCCGGCGATCTGGCTTGAAATCGGCGGCGGGCTCGTGCTGTGGATCTTCTTCGCCTGGGAGAACCGGCAGCTCAAGCGCGGCGCTGAGCCGCTTGTCGACCCCTCGATCCTCCTGAACCGCACCCTCCGCGGCGGACTCACAGCGTTCTTCTTCCAGTACCTCCTTCAGGCCGGGCTGTTCTTTGCCGTGCCGCTGTTTTTGTCCGTGTCGCTCGGGCTGAGCGCTATCGACACGGGTGTCCGCCTGCTGCCACTGTCGATCACACTGCTCCTGGCCGCAACCGGGATTCCCAAAGTCTGGCCCAACGCGTCGCCACGGCGGGTCGTGCGGATCGGCTTCCTCCTGCTGTTCGCCGGGCTCGTGGTGATGGTCGGGGCGCTCGACGCTGGCGCCGGCGCGGACATCGTGGCCTGGCCAATGCTCCTGGCAGGCCTCGGCATCGGAGCGCTCGCCTCGCAGCTCGGGAGTGTTACCGTCTCGTCGGTCCCCGACGAGCAGAGCGGGGAGGTCGGGGGGCTTCAGAACACGGTCACCAACCTCGGCGCGTCGATCGGCACCGCGCTGAGCGGCGCAGTTCTGATCGCAGCCCTCACCACATCACTCATCGCCGGCATCCAGACCAACCCGGCTGTCCCCAGCGACGTGAAAGCCAAGGCCAAGACCGAGCTTGCCAGCGGTGTCCCCTTCCTCTCCGACAAGGACCTCCGGGCGGCGTTGGACAAGGCGAATGTGCCCAAGGCAATCGCCGATGAGATCGTCAAAGAGAACGCGGACGCCCGCATCGACGCCCTGCGCTCATCGCTCTCGGTCGTCGCGCTCATCGCTCTGATCGCGCTCTTCACCAGCATCACCATCCCGACCCAGCAGCCCAAAGGTGCGACGGCCTAGGCCGCCGCACGAGGACCAGTGCATCTCGCCCCACCGCTGGCGGAGGGACGAAGCGCGCCGGCCAGATCACGGCTGACAACGGCGCGCATGACTGGGACGAGCTCGTCACCGGCGCGCCGACAGGTACTCGATGCAGAGGCGGCCGGCGCGCCACCAATAAGTCCCTAACCCGAAGTTGCGGCACCGAAGTTGCGGCTAGCAACGGTCGCTTTGCTAGCCGCAAACTTCGGCCAAACCTAACTAGTTCCCCCGGAAAAAGTCGGAATCCGAGCCGGATGGCCGATTTGCCAGGAGAGAGTCTGACTGTGAATACTGGAGTTCTTCGGCGCCGATTGGCGAGTGTCAGGTCGCGGCGGTCGTTTTTCCGGGGGAACTAACTAAGGGCCCGTTAAAGTTACCGCTCGGAGCTGACGAGAGCCCAGACGAACAGTTACCCAAACAGTGGCCGGTTCGGCCACGTCAACGAAGGAAGTAAGCTCATGAAATTGCTCGGTCGTATCGCCCCGCTCGGGCTATTCGTATGCGTTGGCGCCCTTGTGGTGATCCTGATGAATCTCGCGTTCCGTCGCCTCGGCCAAACGGCCTATTTCAGCATGTGGTCGCGCTGTCGAAGGTCAGCCGTGCAGTTCGGTGGTGGTCAGGGTTCGTAGGCATTGCCCGAGCCGAGCCTGATCCTCGGCCGGCCATCCAAGCCCCTCTGAGCCCGCAAGTCGAGCACGGTGTCGGTTACGCAATCCAGACGCCGCGGCGGCGCTCGAGGGTCAGTAGTTCGCCCGGGGTCTGTTGGTCTCGCTTTACCGATGTTCGGCACTGCGGGCGGTAAGACACTCAGTCAATATGCCGTTCGGCCGCCCCGGCGCTGTTCGTGTGCGCCAATCAAATGGAAGGTCGCGATGTCCGTCGGACTCGCGTCAGACGACCAGATTCAGCGTCAACGACGCTCCGGAGCGAGTTCTTCGCCAAAGGGACAGGTGAGAAAGACATCCGCGGTTCGGCGGCGCGGATTCCCTGCCAATTGATCGGGGAAAGGCCCGTGCGTGTCCAGCCATCGTAAGGTGGGTCATGACTGAACTGAGCGTTCGGAGCAAGAGATGAGCAACAAGTTCCAAGAGTTGAGCGATGAGCAGCGCAACCGGCTTGCGGGGTTTATCGCGCCGTTTCGCGTGAAGCCCGGTGCGACCGTGACCGTTGCGAAGGATTTTCGATCCATCATCCAAGGCCAGTGTGAAGAAAAAGGAGGACGGGATCGCGCTACTCGCAGACGGCGTTCAGCTGCTCTCGGAGTATCAGGCGCGTCTGGCGGCGCAGGATACGTGGGGAGTGCTGGTCGTGCTGCAGGCGCTGGACGCCGCGGGTAAGGACGGGACGATCCGTCACGTGATGAGCGGCGTGAATCCGCAGGGCGTCGCAGTTCACAGCTTCAAGGTTCCCTCTGCCGAGGAGCTCGACCACGACTTCCTCTGGCGTTACGCGCAGCGATTACCCGCTCGTGGCGAGATCGGGATCTTCAACCGCTCCTATTACGAGGAGGTGCTGGGTTCCCGCCCGTCAGCAAGGAGCGCCGCAGAGACCTGCTCGGAATCAAAGAAGCCCTGATTGCTCAATACCGAGCCGCTGAGGGCTCCGCAGTTTGGGCTGGCCATGGGTGCGGCCGTCTTCCTCTTGCTCCTGTGGGAACTCGGCAAGCTGATCGCGCGCCGGCAGGGATCGAACCCATCGCACACCGTCGCACCGTAGACGCGAGGTCGCAGCCGCTCGCCGGATCCTGAGCGATCGAAGCCCTCAGCGGCGACGACGCCGTGAGTACGCCTTGGAGGCCCCGGACGTTGCCCTTGGTTCGGGGGCGTCGTCGGCGCGCCGCTCGCGTCGAGGACAGCGGTTGCCCTGCGCTCCTTTGCCGGTCGACGGGACTGGGACCGCACGAGGGCTTGGTCAGTGACCAGCGTTGAGGAGCAGGCGGGCGATCGCCTCCCATCCCGCAGCCAGCCTCTCGAAGGGCATGCCGCGAACGCGCAGCTGGTAGAGCACCACCTCGGCGCTGAGCGGAGACAGGAGCGCGTCGGCCGCGTACTCGACGTCGAGCCTAGGGACGGCCTCGCCGATCAGTACCATCAGGTGGGCGCGGTACGCGCCGTAGGCGCCAACGCCGAAGCGTCGCAGGGGCGCGCCGTCAGTCTGCGCTGCGAGCAGCAGATCTCCGTTGCGCGAGACGCGCTCGAGGACCGCGCCGCCGAAGGCGATCAGTCGCTCCACCGGCGGCGCCCCCGGCCCCAGCGGCGCCGGACCGCGAATGAACGCCTCCTGGAACTCCCGTTCGGAGCTTTCGAGCAGCGCGAAAGCAAGCGAGGCCCGATCACCGAAGCGCCGGAACAGCGTTCCTTTACCGACCCCTGCCTCGGCGGCGATGGCGTCCATCGACGTGCGGGCGACGCCGTCGCGAGCGAACAAGCGGTTGGCTGCCGAGAGGATTCGCCGGCGATTGCGGGCCGCGTCGGCGCGCTCGGCGATGCCCCCGCAGATCGGGAGCTCAACAAGTTCGATGATGATTCCTCATTGGGACCGCAGTCCGGTTCTGATATGGTAATCGCAAGTAAAGCGGACCGTGGTCCGAATCGGACCGTGGTCCGAATCTAACATAGGAGCGAGATGACTGTCATCGACGCAGCAGTTCCTTCCGGTACGTGGACCCTGGACCCGGTCCACTCCGTCGCCGACTTCGCCGTGCGCCACATGATGGTCGGCACCTTCCGAGGAGAGTTCAACGAGATCGACGCCACGCTCAGCGACGGCCGACTGGTCGGCAAGGTCAAGGTCGCTTCACTGCAGATCAAGAACGACCGGCTAAAGGGTCATTTGCTCACGCCGGACTTCTTCGACGCCGAACGCTACCCGGAGATCGTCTACGAATCCTCCTCCCTGGCGGTCGCCGACGGCACGCTCACGAGCGAGGGTACCCTGACGATCAAGGGCACGAGCGTCCCGATCAGCGCCACCGGCCGCATCGCTGGTCCCGTCGTGGCACTTGGAGATATCGAGAAGATCGGCATTGACCTCCAGGCCACCATCGACCGCGAGGCGATCGGCCTGCGATGGAACGCTCCGCTGCCCCACGGAGGTGTTGTGCTCGGCAACGACGTCACCATCTCTGTCACGCTCGAGTTCGCGCTCGCCGACGAGCATCACTAACGGGGCTCCGCCCCAGCCCGACGACGGGTGCTTTGAAAACTTGACCTCAATTTACGGCCTCTACGGCCAAGGACCCTAACCGTGCGGATCCTGGGTGTGGTCGGGTCGCTGCGCCCCGAGTCGTTGAACCGACGCCTGTTGTGGGCGGCAGCCGACGAGCTGCCGCTCAGCGTCGAGCTGGTCAGCTTCGAAGGCTTGAAGGCTGTCGAGCCGTTTGACGAGACCGACGAGAACGAGAACGGCGGCGGGATGCCGGGCGCCGACGCGTTCATTGCCGCGATCCGCGATGCCGACGCCGTGCTGTTCGTCACACCGGAGTACAACGGCTCGATCCCCGGCGTGCTCAAGAACGCCGTCGACTGGGCGTCGCGCCCGACGCCCGCCACCTCACCGCTGGCGGGCAAGCCGGTGGCGGTCATAGGCGCCAGCACCGGCATGTTCGGCGCCACCTGGGCCCAGGCCGAGCTACGCAAAGCGCTCGGCCTCGCCGGCGCCCGGGTCCTCGACCAGGAGCTCGCGCTTGCGACCGCTCACGAATCATTCGCTCCCGACGGCCGACTCCGGCGCAAGGCCAGCCGCGACCGCCTACGCCAGATCCTCGCCCAGCTCGCCGGCGAAGTCCGGCCCGCGACCCTTCCACGACGCATCTAGCTCCGCTTGGTGATCGCAAGCTGCACGAACGAGTCCAGTTTCGACGCGTCGATCACCATGCGGAGCCCGCCGCCGGAGGCCGGGCGGAAGACGGTTTCTCGGGATCCGGGCATGGATGCCCGAATCGACGTGATCATGCCCAGTTCCCAGTCCCAAGGTCGAACCCCGCGAGCTCGAACCAGACCGGACGTGCCTCGCCCTCGGGCGGGGCCAGGTAGAGTGCAACGGCCTCTTCAACTGACTCGATCAGCTCCGCCACAGTACCGCCGGAGGCGAAGCAGCCGGGCAGCTCGCGGACTTCGGCCCAGTAGGAGCCATCCTCGTGGTGCACGTCGACGTGTAGCGCTCGCTGACCCATGGCTGTGTCCGGCGTTTCGATCATAGACCCGCTCGTCTACCTGGCGGGGCTCCGCCCCGGCCCGACGAGGCGTGCTCTGAAGACTTGACCTGAATTTCACGGCCTCCACGGCCAAGGACCCTCTGGCGCGGCTTCGGGGCCCTTGCTGGTGCTGACCGCGCGCCGTTACGGCCGTGTTAGGGAGACGCGTGTAGAACTCGGTCCGCATGGTTGTGATGTCACAGCGGCGGCCGATCTCGGCAACTGGGCACATATGAGCACAGCAGCGGAGGCGAAGGTCGCGATGCTCGGGAGCTTGGCAGAGGCGGAGCGCCGCATGCCGGGCAAGCCGGGCGGTTCGGCCCTCGCCGACTTCGAACAGATGTACCTGGGCAACGTCGACATCGTGATGTCGTACTTCGCCCGGCGATGTGCCGAGCCGCAGGTGGTCGCCGATCTGACCTCGGAGACGTTCGTGCGCGCCGCCGGCGCGTTCGGCAGCTTCGACCCGGACCGGGGCTCCTCGCGGGCGTGGTTGTTCGGGATCGCCGGACACGTCTACGCACGGCACTGCGAGCAGGTCAAGAGTGGCCGTGAGGCGGCGGTCCGATATGCCGGGTGGCACGAACTGGACACCGACGAGATCGACGAGCTGACCGCGAGGATCGACGCCGAGCGGGCGGGCCGGGAGCTGATCGAGCGTTGCTCGCAGCTGCCCGAGCTAGAGCGCGCGGCGCTCGAGTTGGTCGACCTCGCCGAGCTGGCGCCCAAGGAGGCGGCGGCAGGGCAGCGGTGACATCTTCTTCCGCCGATTTGTGATGGGCGTTCAGCTGAGTGCGCTGCTGCTTGCGGGCGGCGGAGCCGCCTGGATAGCACGGATCGTCTGGGAGATCGTCGGCCGCCGCGGCGGGCGTCGCGCGAACCGGCTCGCGAGTCACTCCACTGTCCAGGTGACCGCCGCACTCGCGGCGGCAGTCCTCGTGCTCTCGCCGGCATGGGCCGAGCTCCGTCGCTACAACCGTCGCAACGCGAGCGCGATCGCCGCCCAGCGCCGGGCCGACGCGACCCAAGGAGCCGAGCTCGGGCGCCTGCTGGCGGTGATCCGCCGCGACGGCGGCGGCCGCGTGTACGCCGGCGAGCCGACCAACTGGGGGAACAGCTTTACGGTCGGGGCGGTCCCGGTGTTCAAGTACGTCGAGAGCCAGGACATCGACGAGGTCGGATACACACTGCGAACCGCATCGCTGATGACCGACCCGGAGTACTTCTTTTTAGACACCGACCCGAGCGACTACATCCTGTTCGGGATCCGGTATCTGCTCGTCCCGACCGGCTATGCGCCGCCGGTACGGGCGCGACTCGTCGCCAGGTCGGGGCCGTATTCGCTGTTGACGTTCGTCAGCGGCAGCTTCGTCCACACCGCGACGCTCGCCGGCACGCTCACGGCTGACCGCAGCAACGTCGGCGTGCGCAGCATCCCGCTGCTGCACTCGCACCTCGCTCAGGGCGGCGTGGATCTGCGCGTCGCGTGGGGGCCGGGGCAGCCGCAGCCACTGCCTGGAGGTGCAAGGGTCACCTCACCCGGAAGCGTCCTCGGCACGCACGGCCGGCTCGCCGCCGGCGGTCTCAGCGCCACCGTGCGGCTGCGCAGCCCCGGCGCCGTCGTGCTGAGCGCCTCGTATGACCCGGACTGGACCGCGTCCGTCGACGGACGCCCAGAGCCGACGGTGATGGTCGCGCCGGCGCTGGTCGCCGTCAGGGTGCGGCCCGGCATCCACCGGGTCGTATTTCGCTACCGCGGCTACCGAGGCTACGCGCTGCTGTTCGCGCTCTGCGCGCTGACGCTGTTCGCGCTCTGCGCGCTGACGCTGCTCGCGTTCCTCGCCGCGGGCGCACTGCCCGCACGGCGGTCGCGACTGCACCCTACGACGGGGCGTGGCTGACGTCCTCCTGCAGCCCCGATGTCGGGTCCGTCCCACATCTAAAACAGACCTCAGCCCGACGCGTTAAGGGCCGTTCAAGAATCAGTGAGCGTTTTGACGGTCGCGGATGCTTGCGCGGCGTCCGTGATCCGCGTAGTTCTCAACGCCGAGAATCCGTTGACTGTGCGGATGTCGCCGGCCGGCAGGATCGCGAAGCTAGTCGCACGATGGCTCTCTCGATTGTGCACTCGCTTGGCGTACGCGAACTCAGCCGGCGGGCTCTGGCACTGGGCGGCTACCTCACGGATGGCAGACGACTGTTTCGCGTGGTTTCACGGTTTGAGGGCGACGGCGAGACTGTCCTGGTGGGGCTCGAGGACTGCTCGACGTTCGAGGTCAAAGCGCTCCTCCCCAGTGAGCTGCGTGCGATGCGGCTGCGAGCTGTGCGGCGTGTTGCTCCAGCCGTTGGGACGGTGTCGGAGGACGTCTCGCCACGCCACAACCCTGCGCTCGCGTATCGGTAGCCGCGGCGCTCGGGCAGGCTTTCTGTTCTCGCCGCCCCGCGCCGCTGTCGGCCTGCGGCCGCCAGTCCGACCGCACCGGTCGACGCCGACCTCACCCGATCGGGGCGACGACGAATGCACCTGGCTGACAGTCGGCAACGCCCGGCATCGCGCTCGCTGCTTTGAACGCAGACGGCACCATCAAGTTAGAGCAGATTTATTAACTTCGATGAACTAAGAGCGGGCCTAACTCGCTTCGATCGCTTCCACTTAACCGTAGCTTGCTGCTGCGTCGAGCGGCTAGGTGGAGCTATCGCGGCCGTTCGGCACCCTAACAAGACGCGTAGGCAATCGGCCGCATGCCAAGCCTATCGACCAAGCGGCCGGAATCGGCGGGAGCGAAGAAATTGATGGTCCGTTCAAGCATCCCGATATCGATTCATGAGCGCCCCTGAGCTAACACGATACTTGGCGAGTACATGCGCCCGTCCTTGACCTTGACAGATTCGTGCTTATAGTACAGCGGACGAGGTACCGGGGCACGGATCCGCCGCAATTCCGGGGGCGATGGATCCGCCGTGTTTTCAGTGCTACCAACCAACTGAGGAGACAACTTGACCGACGTGATCACCAAACCTGGCGCCGACAGCCGAGACGGTGTGAAGGGTGATGTTGGAACTCGAGAATTCGGGGATCAGGCATCGGCCGCGGCGGCCGGCCCTTCGGTGGGCGTGCAGGCGAGCTATCTGTTCGATCCGACGCGAGGCCGCGAGAGCCGAGCCCCTCATCTGTTCGATCCGACGCGAGGCCGCGAGAGCAGGCACCCGTATCTTTGCGATCCGACGCGAGGACGCGAGAGCCAGTCGTCTCATCTGTTCGATCCGACGCGAGGCCGCGAGAGCAGGCACGCGTATCTTTGCGATCCGACGCGAGGCCGCGAGAGCGAAGCCGCCTATCTGTTCGACCCGACGCGAGCCAGCGGCGAGATCGAAACATCTGTTGACCTCAAGCGCTGGGCCCGCACGAAGGGCCTAAGCGCGGCGACCGCCTGAGACTCACGGAGGGACGCCGACCGGTTCGTTTGGTTGTTGGTACCGGGGTTGGTCGCCTGCGGCTGGCGGGTGAGCGTCCGTGACGCACGGAAGCGAAATGCCCGTTACGGGCAGATTCTCGGCCCGCTGAGCGCAGCGGATGGCTGGTCGACGACGTTTGGGACATGCCGGGCTCTGATCCGCGATGATCGGGCCCGGCGTGCACGCACCGCCGGCTCGCCGTTCAAATACGCCCGGTATTATCGCGGCGAGCCCGCGCCGGGGCCGGACACGCCCAGCCACTCGTCAGTTCCGAGCGCTAATTCTTGAACGGCCCCTAAAGCTGATTCAGCATAAAACGATGGCATCGGTGATGCCTTTCTGGATCTGGCGGAGATCAGAACGGGCTCGCGCCAGCTCGCGTTCGGGCTCGACTAGCCCGACCACCGGGCGTCCGAGGTCCGCCAGGGCGCTCGTGATGCTCTCCGCGCGGACGGTCCGCTCGAGCAATCGCTCCCAACCGCCGACCGCCTCTCGTAGCCGCCGCTCGGCCTCCTCGCGCCCGCCGCGCGCGAGCGCAATCAGGCCCTGGACTCGGGCCAAACGCGGCACCAGCGCGTTCGGGAAGTCGCTGGGTCTGACCGGCTCGAGCACAGTCGCGCGCAACTGCTCGGCGGCCCGATCGGGCTGGCCTGCGCG
>Ga0335078_10009097_pt1 | contig 14734 bp, 12 predicted proteins | sample Lox_Sample_32_FD_206711 | JGI IMG/M metagenome (GOLD analysis project Ga0335078, IMG submission 206711) | Soil microbial communities from Loxahatchee National Wildlife Refuge, Florida, United States - Lox_Sample_3.2 | ecosystem: Environmental > Terrestrial > Soil > Wetlands | place: USA...
GAATCCGCCATGGCGTTCTCGGCGAGAGTAATGGCCGGCGCGGCACTCGCCGCCGCCGTCATTCTGATTGGAGCAACCGCGTCGCACGGCACGCCGCTCTGGCCGGATGCGCGGTTCACCAATGCCGAGCGGGACCGCGCCCTCCGCCGCGGCCTCTTCTTTCTCTACTCGGCCGCCCGCCAGCCGGACATCTTCCGCGACTGGGGCCACGATCTTCTTTCCGCCTTTGCCAACATCGAAACGACCGAAGCGGACCGCGAGATCGCCGATCTCGCCTGGCGCATGGGCCATGAACGCGCCCTCGAATGGCGGCGCCAGCACCCTCGCGTGCCGCCCGCCGCCGGAGCTGACGACATTGCCAATCTGGTTTACGGCAGCGATGCCGCCGACGCCCTCGGTGCCCCGGATGCCCGCTTTCACGAGGCCCTCGCCCGCGCCGCCGCGCATTTTTCGGCCACCGATTTTCTGGGCTTCGATCCCAAGCGCGACCCTCCGCCCGCCAAGGATCGGTATGCCCTCTTTCAGGATGCCCTGATCGATGCGTATACCTTCGACCATTACCGCATCCCGATGGGCGCGCACTACGCGGATGTGCTTCACTGGCTTCCCAGGGTGCATCCGTATCCGTCGCGCGCGGCCGGCTATGACGCCTACTTCGATGCCATTTACACCGTCACCCACGTGGTCTACACCTACAACGGATACAACCAGAGCCGCATTGCCCCGCGCTGTTTCCCTGACGAGTTCGGCTATCTCAACAGCAATTTAAACGCGGCTATCGCGGATCACGACCCGGAAACTTTGGGCGAATATCTGGACACCTTGCAGTCCTTCGGCCTGACCTGGTCTGACCGGCGCATCCGTCGCGCCGTGGAGTCTTTGCTCGCCGCGCAGAATCCTGACGGAAGCTGGGGCGACCCTCACGAGACCGATATGTATGTCCGGTATCACTCCACCTGGACCGGGCTGAATGGGATTCAGAGCTTTCGCTGGAATCAGGTACTTCCCTGTCCGCGAGACTCTCCATAAAGAAGGGCGGCCGCTTAGGCCGCCCATGGAGGGCACAACATCGTACTTCTGCTTCCCAGAGTAATCAAGGAAAACCGCCACGACAATACTAACGAAGGTGTGATTACTCCGATAGAAGCCGGATCGACCCGATTCCACCTTGGATATCCAGGTGAATCCGGGTCTTGGCGTTCTCCCAGGCATCGTTGTAATACCGGCTCCCATCATGCCGCAGGCCGGAAGCCTGAACGGAGCCGAGCCCGCCTTCGGCATCCGCTTCGATTCCGGCCTCGGACGGCAGATGCACCACCGCCTCCCCAACGCCGCCGCGAATCCGGACGTCATAGCTCTGCTTGGGATTGCCGCGCAGATCCAAATCGAGCTGCCCCACCCCCATCTCTACTTCGAGGCTCCGCACCGTCAAACCTCCCACGTCTAGATGCGCTTCGCCGGCCCCGAACTTCACTCCAATGTCCAGCGGCACGTCGCGGCTCAAGCGCAGATCCCATTCATAGTCGTGGGGCCCGGGGTGGATGCTGTGGCTTTCCGGTTGGGTGATCGTCAGAGTGCCGCGCCCGTCGAACTTGCTGTAGTGCATCTCGGGCCTCCAGGACGCTGCGCTATAGGTGAAATCGGCCGCCGCCAGTTTATCGGTGCCGGTATCGATCCGCAGCTTGCCGGCCCCCATCTTCAGATCCACCCGTACCTGCTCGGCGTTGTCACGCTCGATCGCCTGGAACTCATGCCGCGGCGGTCCCAGGTGGTCGACCACACATCCCGATCCGCACAGCGCTGCCAACAGGGGAATCCAACCGCCTCTCATCTGATCTCCTCTTGCGAAGGATACGAGCCGGGCTCTCGGATTGTTCCTCAAATCGGAGAAATCATGCATCCACAACGGAACTTTTGCTGCAGAAAAGCGTCTAACCATTCCGATATCGCTCTTCGGTGGAGGCCGGCCGATGCAGATTGCCGTTGAGGCTCTGCCCGGTGCCTGCCTCCTGATTGCCTGTCCCGTCGACCCCGGCGTCACGGTTCCTCTCGATGGGGACGCACTTTTGGTTGGAGCCTGCTGTCTGACAAACGAACTATCGCCGCTGGCGCGCACCGCCACGGCTACGGGAGCACACAGCGTCTCCGTCATGGTTTCTGACAAAGCCGGCTTACTCCGACTCGTGTATCAGTGGCCTGACCCATCGGTAAGCGCGCCCCATTTCCACATCAAAGCCGGCGCCGCCGAATCGCAAGAGCTTTGGGAGGGAACGGTGGATGGGGAGAGCGCGATCGGCCGGTTTCTCCGCCAGACGAGCGGTTCGGCGGATTCATTTTTTCTGGTGCCGTGGCCGGATCGGCAATGCAAGGTGGTCATCGCCTTCGGATTTCGTTCGCGCGAGTCGCGGCTCATGATCCCGGAAGAGTTTTCCCCGGCCATCCAACTCGCGGCACTCGCGGCCTGGAGCGCCGCGGAAGCGGACCGGCTGCGCAAGGAGCTGAGCGTGGTGAGTGAAAGACTCGGACAGCGCAAGCTGGTCGAGCGCGCCAAAGGATTGTTGCAAGTCCAAAATGGGTGGAGCGAACACGAAGCGTACGGACAACTGCGGAAGCTCAGCCGCCAACGCCGCAAGACGCTGGCTGAGACCGCGCAAAACATTTTGAGTTCATCCCGCGTCACCTGAGAGTACCGGGTTTCGCGCCGGGCGATCCTGCGGACCGCGGACGCCATTTCCCGGCGTCTTTATATCGCGCCCTCTCCCTGCCGAGGCGGCTCAACAGTGCAGGGAGACACATGACAAGAATTTGCATCATCGCCTTGTGCGGAGTGTGCGCCTGGGCGCAACAACAACTCACGAGATGGAACAATCCGGGGCAGTCGCCATTTCCCGAACCGGGCGCCCCCTTCCAGGCTCTGCCACTCGACATCCCGCCGCCTATCCCTCCCGAGCGGCCGTCCGGCGGATCGATTTCCCTGGCGCAATTGCGGCACAGAGTTCCGAAGGAGGCGCGGAAGTTGTTTCTCCGGGCCGCCAGACTCGCGAAGCGCGAAGACCATGCGGGCGCCGCGAAAGAACTGGAAGCGGCCGTCCGGCTCGATCCGGAATATGCGGGCGCTTACGAACAGCTTGGGATCGAGTACGGTGAATTGCGGCGTCCTTCCGATGCGGCGGTCATATTTCGCCGCCTGCTGGAACTGAGCCCCGATTCTGTGGGGGCGCATTGTTACCTCGGCATGGCCCTGCTGCAGATGGGAGACCGCGGGCAAGGAGAGGAACAGATCCGCCGGGCCCTGCGACTGTCGCCCGGTGACGCCCGCTGCCAATTTCTTTTGGGATACCTGCTCTGGCAGCAGGAGCCGACCCGGGACGAAGGGCTCGCGCGCATCCACGAGGCAGCGCGCACCTTGCCGTACGCGAAGAAGGTTCTGCGCAGCTTGCAATGAGCAGGAGTCCGCTCCCACTTGCCGGCTCAGCCCGCCACCTTACGAGCCGTGACCAAAGAGAGCGGTGCTTACTGGTCTTGGCGACAAACAGCGAATGTGGCTCCGGATCAAAACACAAATTTCATCGCGACCTGCAGAATGCGCGGGTCTTGCGCGGTGATGATCTGGCCGAAATTCTGGCTGTTTCTCGCAGTGATCACAATCGGCTGCCCTGGCGAGCCGGCCCGGAAGCTGTTGGTCAGGTTGAAGGCCTCGCCGCGCGCCTCGAGCGTCATCTTCTCCCGGATGTGAAACAGCCGGGACAACGCCATATCCATCTCCCAGAAGCCCGGGCCGGGCACACTGGAGCGGCCCGAATTGCCAAGAGTCCCGAGAGCCGGCTGCGCGAACGCCGACGGGTCGATCCAGCCGCACGCCACGTTGGCGCCGAGCGTGACGTGATCGCAAAGAGGGCTTCCCGAAATCTGGTTTGCGCGCTCGATGGCGCCGCCGTTGCCGCTCAGTTGCTGGTCAATGCCGCTAGTGATCGTCTGAAACGCGCCGGACAGGATCCGCACGCTGGACGACACCATCCAGTTCGATGCCGCCACCCGCATCCACCGTTCATTGAAGCGGGGCGCCTGCGCCACTACCGTGAAGTTCGCGACGTGCCGCCGGTCGAGCGATTGCGTTCCATCGAGAGTCGGGGTCTGGCAGTTGCCGCGATCGAAATGCCGGTTGTTGGGGTCCAGCAGGCCTGAGCCCACTCCGCCCACCGAGGAAGCCTGCGTAATGTCGCCGATGCAGTGCGACCACGTGTAATTCGCATTCAGGCTGACGCCTCGGCTGAGCCGCTTCTGCATCAGCAGCATCAGCCCGTTGTAGCTGACGGTCCCGCTCGAATCAAAAACATCCACCGGACCGAGCTTGAGGCCATCCACCGGATTGAACTGATACGCGATGCGGCGGAAATTCGTATTGGCCGTGCTGTTACAGTTCGTTGGCGTATTGCACGAGCCGCCGAGCGGTCCCGGAATCAGAACGGCCGGGTTGGCCTGGTAGCTCACCCACAGGTGCGCGGTCTCGGTTCCCAGGTAAGTGGCCGAAACCAGCCAACTGCTGCCGATCTGCCGCTGCGCGCTGAAATTCCAGGAGTACACGGTAGTGGCCTTCGCATCGGGCTGCTGGGCCATGTACGACCCGAAGTTGATGAACGGCGCGTTCGGCCCGAACGATCCCGGGAATGGGTTGCCGCCGGGATAGCTCGACCAGGGGTCGGCGAAGTTGAGCGGGCCGGTCGGAGTCACCGTGTTGCCGAACGGCGGCGCCGTCGTCGGCGTCGACATGATCATCACATTCGGGAAATCGTACGAAATTCCGAACGCAGCCCGAAGGACGGTCTTGCCGTCGCCTTTCGGATCGAATGCCAGACCCACACGCGGCGCGAATTGATCGTAGCGCCGGCCGACGCCCGTCATGTCGGTGAATCCGGGGTCGCCCGCGTACAGCAATCCGGCCGGCGCGTTCTTGAAGACCGTGCTGTGAATGCCCTGCGTGAACCGCGCCCAACTGAAGTTGTATACGGCGCCATTGTTGATCCGCTGCGGCAGAAACGGCTCCCAGCGCAGCCCGAGGTTGATGGTCAGCCTCCGCGTTGCCTTCCAGGCGTCCTGCCCATAGAGCCCGTAATACCACTTCGTCGTGAACGTGGTGTTCGGCGAACCTTGCGTCAGCGAGCTCATTTGCCCGAGCAGAAAGTCCGTCATGCCCAACCCGGTGGTTTGCCCGTTGAAGCTGAACGTCGCCGCCGAAAACACGTTGGCTTTCTGGCTGTGCTGGTATTTGAACCCAGAAAAACCGAAGCCGAACTGGTGCGAGCCGCGCACCAGGCTCACATCGTCCGAAAGCGTGTAATAGGAGGGGATGAACGAGGCCTGAATCGCCGTGCCAACCCCGATGGTCGGCCCGCCCGTCACGTTCACCACGGTTTGGTGCGGCACAAAGCACGACATCGCCACCCCGATATCGCATCCCGAAAAATAGTCGTCGTTGAAGCGATGCACCGCAATGCGATTCGCCGCTACCCGGAACGTGTTCACGATGGTCGGCGTGACCAGAAACGTGTGGCCGATCGCGGCCGTTTGCGCCAGGTCGTCGAGCCCGCCGCCGGTGGTGTCCAGAATGTTCTTCGAGAGACTGTAGGACGGCGGCTGAAAGTATTTGCTCGCCATAAAGCGCCCGAACAGCATCTGGCGGCTGCTGATTTGGTAATCGACGCGCCCCAGCACCTGGTTTTCGTTCTGCTGCTGGATCGGGCCGTAGCTCACCTTGCCGCACGGATCGTTCGATTTCGGCAGCATTTTCGCGATCGCCAGCGCGGGCGCGCTGAAGCGGCTGGTCGGGATCTGTTTGCCTGCGAACGTCCCTCCATTCGGATCTTTGATCGTCGCCGGGAAGCTCGGGCACCCGCTGAAATCGCCCGCCAGCATCTGCGCCGTTGGTACGAACGCCGTCAGGTTCGACGGGTCCGACCGCAGCTTGGTGCCCTGATATCCCGCGAAAAAGAAGATCTTGTTCTTTCGAATCGGCCCGCCGATCGTGCCGCCGTACTGGTTTCGCTTCAAGCTGTCGCGCCGCGCCGCGAAAAAATTGCGGGCGTTCATATCGCCGTTGCGCAAGAACTCAAACGCGTCGCCATGCAATTCGTTGGTGCCCGATTTCACGATCGCACTCACCGCCGCGCCCGAATGCAGCCCGTTCTGCGCGGTCAGCGAGTTGGTTTCCACCTTGAACTCCTGGAGCGCGTCGGGAAACGGAAACGGCATGTTCACGGCATCGAACGGATTGTTGTACAGAGTGCCGTCCAGAAAATAGGTGACGCCGGAAAGCAGCCCGCCCGCCACGGAAATGTTCAGCCCGCCGGGATAGCCCGCCGTTCCGTTGCGGCCGCCCGGCACCGCCGCGCCCGCCAGTTGAATCAGTTCCACCGCGTTCCGCCCGTTGAGCGGTAGTTCGAGAATCCGCTGGTTCTCAATCACCGAACCGACGCTCGTCCCCTGCGTATCGACCAGCGCCGCGTTGGCTTCCACTTGTACCTGTTCGGAGACTGCTCCGACTTGCAGCGTCACCTCGACGTTCGGACTGGTATTGACCTGCAGCACGATCCCGGTTTGCACATAGGTGCTGAAGCCGCTTTTGCTGACTTCCACCCGGTACGGCCCGACCGGCAGATTCGGCAGAACGTAAACTCCATCGGCGCCGCTCACCGTGCTGCGAACAATCCCCGTGTCGGTCTGGGTCGCTTTGACCTCCGCGCCCGCAACCGCCGACCCAGAGGAGTCCTGAACCGTTCCTTCAATCTGCGCGACCCCCTGCGCCCACACCCCGGCACAGCACACAACGGCAGCAGCAACCACGTGAAGAATTCTCATGCTCACCCCTCGTGGGAGCGAGTCTATAAGAGCTCAGGGGGAGGTGTCAAGCGTCGTTAGCATGTGAGTGTCGTTAGCATGTGAGAAGCTCCGAACTTTCGTTCACAGAAATTCTTGCGAATGTTTCCAATCACTTGCCAAAAACAGCGCGGCTGCGCCTGCTACCCTGATACCGGATGAAGGTTTGCGGCCACCTCGCAAGCCCAACAGGTTTTCTTCCTGCGCAGGAAGCGTTGCATTGTGGTGGAACTGAACTTCCGGTAGGGCCTTCAAAGCCCGCACGGCTGAGCGCATCCGCTTGACGCGGCCGGCCGGGAGACTTTGGAAGATCTTCCATAACACCCTGTGGTGAACGGATAGCTCGCATCGCCGTCCCATGGGATCTCAGAGAGTAGGCATCGAAACAAGAGTTAAGCGACGCCATTCAGCGAAGTCAATGGCCTTGTAGATGCCATTCAATCCATTGGGCGGCCGACCACGCACGGCGATAAGTCCGCGAGAGCAGATCTCGAAGCCCGGCCGCCCGCAACGCTCAGCCTTCGTGTCTCGATTTCTCCGCCAGCAGCCGCTGAATCTCTTGGTGCATCCTCAGCGTCAGTTCCTCGCGATCCGGCAGCTTCAATCCCGTCGTCGGAATCGGCACGCCCACGCGCAGCTCCGCCTGTCCGGCGCGCAGATGAATCGACCCCATCGGCAGCAGCGCGCGCATTCCCGCAATCGCCACCGGAACAACCGGCACTCCCGCCTTGATCGCAATATACGCCGCGCCTTCTTTGAAATCGCGCAGCCCTACCTTGGTCCGCCCGCCTTCCGGAAACAGCAGCACCGAAACGCCGCGCTCGGCGACAATCCGCGCGCCGGCGCTCATGCTCTTCAGCGAATTCCGCGCGTTCGAGCGATCCACCGCCAGATGCCCCGCGCGCTGCAGGTGCCATCCGAGAAACGGAATCTGGTACAGCCCCTTCTTCGCGAAGAATCGGAACTGATACGGAAGCCGCGCCAACAAGGCCGGAATGTCCATGTAGCTCGAATGGTTCGACACGAAGACATAATTCGCGCGCGGGTCGAGTTGGTCGAGCCCGCGCACCCGCACCCGGATAAAGCTGACCGCCAGCAGCATCCGGGCCCAGATCCGCGCCATCTCGTGCTGCCAGTTGCCCGATGGATCGAACAGCGACGCGACCATCGAGCACAGCGCCATGATCACCGTCGCGAACACCACCAGCGGCGTCGAGAACAACAGAGACCGGGCGAAACTCATCGCTTTGGACCGAGCAGCGCGCGCGCCTCGCCCACCAGGTACAACGAGCCCGTGATGAAGATCGCGTCCTCGGGGGCGGCCTCCGCCAGGGCGAGATCGACCGCTTCTCTCAGCCCAGGTGCCGTGCGGAAATCGGGATGCCCCGTCACCTGCAGGAGTACCTTCGGATCAAGCGACCGCGGCTGGTCCGGCGCCGTCACAATCACCTGCTGAGCGCGCGGAAATAAAATCCCGCACACTTCTTCGACGGCTTTGTCGCGCATCGCGCCGTAGATCATGCGTACGCGTCGGTTGGAATAGAACCGGTCCAGATACGCGGCCAAGGCGCGCGCCCCGGCCGGATTGTGCGCGCCATCGATAATGATCTCGGGCCGCTCGGAGAGCCGCTCCAGCCGCCCCGGCCACACCGCCCTCCCGATTCCTTCTTCGATCACCCGCTCCGGCACGCCCAACCGCGCCAGCGCCACCGCCGCTGTGACGGCATTCTCCACCTGGTGATCGCCCGCCAGCGGGCACTCGATGCGCAGCGTCTTCGGGTATTCGCTCGGACCGGTCAACGTGAACCGGCTGCCGCGTGGATGAATCTCCAAATCGGAAACCGTCCAGTCCTTGGTTCGCGAGACCGATATCCCCAGTTCCGCGGCGCGCCCATCGAGTACCGGCACCACTTCGGCCCGCTGCCGCGAAAACACCGCCGGCACGCCCGGTTTCAAAATGCCGGCTTTCTCTCCCGCAATCGCTTCCAGGCTGATGCCGAGAAACTTTTCGTGATCGAAATCCACCTGCGTGATGACTGAAATTTCGGGATGCACCACATTGGTGCAATCGAGCCGCCCGCCCAGTCCTACTTCCAACACCACGATATCGGTCTGGGCCTCTTCAAAAATCAGAAAGCCCATCGCCGTCACGGTCTCGAAGTAAGTCGGGTGCAGATCGAGTTCGCCGGCGTCCAGCATCTTTTCCGCCCTCGCGTGCACGCGATTGAACGCTTCGGTGAACCGCTCGACCGTCGTCGGCCAGCCGTCGAGGCAAATTCGTTCCGTAGGCTCTTGCAGATGCGGCGAGATAAACAGCCCCGTGTGCCGGCTTTGCGCGCGCAGCGCCGATTCGATCATCGCGCACGTCGACCCCTTCCCGTTGGTCCCGGCCACGTGCACGAACCGGCAGCGGTCTTGCGGATTCCCGAGCGCGGCCAGAAGCGCGCGAATGCGCTCCAGCCCGAACTTGGCGGTCTTCAGTTCGTTGCCCAGCGCGTAAAGGAAGTGTACGGAATCGGGATAGTTCACGGAGCGTCGTTTAGTCTGCGAAGAACTTCAGCGTTTGGGCGAGATACTGCTTCAATTCCGGCCGCGGCACTACCGCATCGAGCATGCCGTGCTTCAGCAGAAATTCGCTGCGCTGAAAGCCTTCCGGCAGCTTCTGGCGAATGGTCTGCTCGATCACCCGCGGACCCGCGAACCCGATCAACGCGCCCGGCTCCGCGATGTTCAAATCGCCCAGCATCGCAAAGCTCGCGGTGACGCCGCCGGTGGTCGGGTCCGTCAGAATGCTGATATACGGCAGCCGCGCTTCGTCCAGCCGCATCAGCGCCGCCGAAATCTTGGCCATCTGCATCAGGCTGATGGCGCCCTCCTGCATGCGCGCGCCGCCCGACGCCGAGACGATGATCAGCGGCGTGCGTTTCTCCAGAGCCCGCTCGATGGCCCGCGTGATTTTCTCTCCTACCACGCAGCCCATGCTGCCGCCGATGAACCGCGGCTCCATCGCGCAGATCTGCACGGGTCTGCCCTCGAGCTTCGCGGACGCGGAAATCAACGCGTCGGAGAGGCTGGTGGTCTCCTGCGTCTCCGCCAGCCGCTCGCGGTACGGTTTGCTATCCACGAAGCCCAGCGGATCGGACGAAGTCAGCCCCGCATCGAATTCCAGATAGGCGCCGTCATCGCAGAGCAGTTTCAATCGCGTCACCGCGTCAATCCGGCTGTGCCGCCCGCACTTCGGACAAACATTCAAGCTGCCTTCCAGGTCTTTCTTCCAGATGATCTGGCGGCAGCCTTCGCACTTCTGCCAGAGCCCCTCGGTGCGGACATGCTTCTCCCCTTCCTCCACTTTCGGAAGCTGCGCGCCACCCGGTTTTTCCCGCTTAAACCACGACATGCAAGAACAACGTTAGCGCGGGTACGGATGACCCCGCAAGGTTGCCAGCGCGCGATAAATCTGCTCGGCGAGCATCACGCGCGCCAGCTCGTGCGGAAACGTCATCGGCGAAAGCGACACGAGCCGGTCGGCGCGTTCCGCCCATCCCGCCGGGAGCCCGTCGTGCCCGCCAATCACAAAAACCAGATCACGCCCTTCCAGTTCCGCTTTGGACATCCACTGAGCGAAGCCCGCTGAATCGAGCGCTTTGCCCGATGGATCGAGCAGAATCTTCCGCGCCGTCGGATGTTTCGCCCACAGATCGATGCGCTCGGGACGGATCTCGCGCATTTCCGCCGGCAGGTAGCGGCTGATGCGCGCGACAAAATCCTCCGCCAGCGCATTGGCATGCGGGTCCTTCGGCCGCCCGATAAAGAAAAGGTAAATTTTCACACCGCGCCGGCCGCTACGCCGCCGGAATCTCGAGCGCCTTGGCGCCCCGCCACAGGCGTTCCAGGCTGTAATACTCCCGCGCCTTGGGCGAAAAGATGTGAACCAGCAGGTCGCCGTAATCGGCCAGCACCCACTCGGCCTGGCTGTACCCCTCGACGCTGGTCGGCAGCTCGCCCGCTTGTTGCTTGAGCTGGAGTCCAATCTCGTCGGCGATCGCCTGAATCTGCCGCTGATTGGCTCCGGTGCAGATGACAAAGAAATCCGCGAACGAAGTGATGCCGGTGAGGTCGAGGACTTTGATATCGGTCGCCTTCTTCGATTCGGCGGCCCGGACCGCGATGAGCCACGTCGGAGTGCCTGCGGGTTGGCCGGTGAGTTCGTCGGGTTTTACCGTTCTCAGAACACGCTCCTGTTCGTATCGTACTATAGGCGCGCACGGGCGGGACGACGCGAGGTTTTCACCACTGAGACGCAGAGACGCGGAGAAAAAGGATTGGGCTGGCTCCCTGCCCCGGTTGCAGACGAATCTCATACCCGGGATTGGCGCGGGCAGTTCCTAGAGAGCGGCGGCGCTCGTCTGATCGTTATTCGGCTCGCGCACTAGTTGCCCGCGGCATCGATCATCTGATGCGCCACGCCGCCGATATTGTCGTCGTTCGAGTTCATGAGGATGATCGCTGTAAGGTGGCGCGGCGGAATCCGCACGATGTAACTGCGATAGCCCGACCAGAAGCCGCCGTGCTCCACCTCAAGCGTGTTGTCGAACGACGTAATGAACCAGCCGAAGCCGTATGAGGTGGGCCGCTTCAGTATCCCGGTCATATAGGTGTCCGTTGCCTTGCCGTCATTGCCGTGGCCAGGCTGAAAGGCCATGTCGAGCGACGCTCGTTTCACCAGTTTTTCGGTGTAGAGCGCCTGATCCCACTTGTACATATCGCCGATGGTTCCATGGATCCCGTCTTCGCCGTAAACGTAGTTCTCGGGCGTGTAGCCGATATCCTCCCATTTGCCGTTACGCTTGCCGTATCCGATGGCGAGCCGCGGTACCTTCTGATGGCGCTCATCGACCAGCATCGTGGCGCTCATGCCAAGCGGATCGAAAATGTTCTGCTTCAGAAATTCGGCGAAGCGCAGTCCACTAACACGCTCCACGATCTGCGCCAGCACGACATATCCGGAGTTGCTGTATTCCCATTTCGATCCCGGCGCGAACCGAACGTCCGGCTGTTTACTCAGAATCGCGAGCGCTTCGGCGGAGGTGAATTCGTGAGCCGCCCGCGGGCTCTTTGAAGACTGAAAGATTTTGTTGTAATCGACCTTGCCCATAAGCAGCTCTTCGTAATCGGGCAGGCCGGACGTGTGATTCAGAAGATGCCGGATCGGATGGTTCGGGCGTACGCCGGAAATTCGGGACAGAACTTCGAGAGCGGATCTTCGAACTGAAGTTTGCCGCGTTGTTCCAGAATCATGATCGACATCGCGGTAAACTGCTTCGTCACGGAACCCAGCAGGAATTGTGTATCGGCCGTGACAGCGGTGCGAGCGTCGATCTCGGCGAGCCCGAAGCTTTTGTTGTACGCGACCTGCCCGTCGCGGATCAGCATCGCGTTTACGCCGGGGCCGTCTTTAAACCAGGACCTCGCGAGAACCTTGTCAAGCCGGTCCGAGAGGGTCTGGGCGTGAAGACCGGCGGTGAAAAGTGTCAGCGCGAACGTGTACCTGAGCGGTGTCGCCGAAATCATGATTCAGTTTAGGGCATTCCGGCCGCAACCCGTGATGTACGCGTTGGTCGAAACTCCTCGAACCGGAGAACACATCGACAACCACAGCCGCCAGCCGAAACCCTTCATCTGGACTGCCAAGGCATCGGACATTCTCGAAAAGGTCAAGCGCGCACAGGCGGCGCTTGTTTAATCGTTATTCTGCTTGACGCACTGCACTAGAGAGCGGCAACCGGCGAACGCGTCCGGAAACCATTTTCCTTCTCTGCGTCCCCGCGTCCCAGCCGGCCTGCTTCTCTGTTATGATGGGCGGCGTTATGCGCTTCCCACGTTGGACGTTCTTCGTGATGATGGCGATTTGCGGAGCGGGCGCGCCCCTCGCGGGCGCACAGTCACTCGATTTCGAAACGTACCGGACCAAGGTCGAGCCGATCTTTCTCCAGAAACGCCCCGGCCATGCGCGGTGCGTGGTCTGCCATGAGGCCAGCAACAGCCGGTTCCATCTGCAGGCGCGTCCGAAAGAAGGCGAGTCGTGGACAGAGGCGGACTCGCGCAAGAATTTCGAGAGTGTCTCCAAGCTCGTCGTCCCCGGGCATCCGGAAAAGAGCCGGCTATTGCTCCATCCGCTCGCGCACGATGCGGGCGGCGACCTGTTCCACAACGGCGGCGAGCAGTTCACGTCGAAAGACGATCCGGATTGGAAGATTATCGCCGCTTGGGTCGGCACTGGAAAATGATCGGCGGCGGAAAATCCTGACCCGCGCTACCAGATGGTGCGCAGCCGGTTGACCAGCTCGGAGGGGTGGTACGGTTTTCGGAGAAATCCCGCCGGCTTGCGGCCGCCAAGCTTCGTTTGCACGTCCTGTTCGTTGTACCCGCTGCACAACACGACGCGAACATCGGGAACCAGTCCGGTGATGTGCTGGAAGACTTCGCCGCCATCCATGCCGGGCATGCTGAGATCCAGCAATACCGCGTGAATCTCGGGCGCATGATCCGTGAAGACCTCCACCGCTTCGTGGCCATCGGCCGCGGTCAACACGTGCAGGCCCGCCTGCTCGAGAACGGTGCGCGCCAGGTTGCGAACGGCAGGTTGATCGTCGACCACCAGCACCACGCCTTCGCCGCGCCAGGCCATGTTACTCTCGGCGACTTCGAGATTGCCGGAGACGCATCCCTCCGCAGCGGGAAACAGCACCCGGAAGGTCGTGCCGGTGCCCATGCGGCTATCCACCTGGATGCTGCCATGGTGGCTGCGGATGATTCCTTGCACCGCCGCGAGCCCGAGTCCGCGGCCGGTGAACTTCGTCGTGAAGAAGGGATCGAAAATTTTCCCGAGCGTTTCTTCGTCCATGCCGCAGCCGGTGTCGGCCACTTCGAGGAACACGTATCGCCCTTCCGGGAGCGTGATTCCCGGCTCCAGCGAAGCCAGTTCTCCGGCTTCGGCCCACCGGACTCCGGTTGTCACGGTCACGGTGCCGCGATTGTCGCCCAGCGATTCCGAAGCATTGGTGATCAGGTTCATCACTACCTGGCGAATCTGGCTGGCATCGGCCTGCACGGGCGGCAGCTCGGCGGCCAGATTGAGTTGCAGCGTGACCTTTTTGGAAATCGTGGTCTCGAGCAGCCGCGCGACGCTCTCAATCAAGCTGGTGACATTGAGCAGATCCACCATGAAGGTGCCGCGGCCGGAATAAGCCAGCATTTGCTGGGTGAGATCGGAAGCGCTCTTGGCGGCGGACAAAACCTGGTCCAGACTCTTCCGCGCGCGCGACTCGTCCGGCAGGTCCATGGCCGCCAGGCTCGCGTATCCCATGATGCTGGCCAGCAGGTTATTGAAATCGTGCGCGATGCCGCCGGCCAGAACGCCGAGGCTTTCCAGCCGCTGCGCGTGCTGCACTTGGGCCTGCAGGTTGCGGTGCTCGTCTTCCCGCCGCTCGCGCTCTTCCAGCTCGCGCCGTAGGAAATCGTTGGTCAGCTCCAGTTCCGCGGTGCGTTCCTTGATGCTCTTCTCCAGGCTCTCCTGGCTGCGGCGCAGCGCCTCTTCCGCCTCTTTTCTGCGGGTGACATCAAAGAGGAAAGAACGGACTCCCGAAATCCGGCCGTCGCCATCGACGAGGTGGATCGAGTGGATTTCCAGCACCAGCCGGGAGCCATCGGCATAGCGCCAGTTCCTCTCCAGCCGGTCGGGAGGCTGGCCGCCGGAGATCGTCCGCAGGACTCCATCGCGAACCTGCTCGCGATCCTCGAGACCTGCGAAGTCCCAGACCGGCCGGCCCAGGATTTCCGCTTCCGCCAGACCCAGCAGGCG
>Ga0335078_10009100_pt1 | contig 14732 bp, 14 predicted proteins | sample Lox_Sample_32_FD_206711 | JGI IMG/M metagenome (GOLD analysis project Ga0335078, IMG submission 206711) | Soil microbial communities from Loxahatchee National Wildlife Refuge, Florida, United States - Lox_Sample_3.2 | ecosystem: Environmental > Terrestrial > Soil > Wetlands | place: USA...
CCCCTCCCCACAAGGGGGAGGGGGAAGGTGTAACTACAGCGCCTTATGGCTGCCGTCGCACAGCGGCTTTTTGCCGGAACGCTTGCAGGCGCAGAACCAGGCCTCTTCCGCCGCCGCGGGCTTGTACTCGATCGGCGAAAACGCCGAGCCCTTGTGCGAGCCGTCGCAGAACGGCTGTGATTTGGAGCGGCCGCAGGCGCACCACCAATATGATTTTCCGGCCTCGACCTTGACCGGGATCGGCCGCCGTCCGCCGATTTCTGGCATTTCGCTCATTTGGCCCTCCGCATCTTGCTCATGATTCTTTGCCGCCGCCTGCGGTGGCGAGCCAGGCTCGCCCGCACGCCCGCGCCAGCTCGCGCACCCGTAAAATGTAGCTCTGCCGCTCGGTGACCGAAATCACCCCGCGCGCATCGAGCAAATTGAAGACGTGGCTCGCCTTGATGCATTGGTCGTAGGCCGGCAGCGCCAGCTCGTTGCGCTCGCCCTTGGTCCCGATCCGCAGCAGCCGCTGGCACTCTTCTTCCGCATCCTTGAAGTGACGGAACAGCATCTCCGTATCCGCTGCCTCGAAATTGTAGCGGGAATATTCCTGCTCGGCTTGCAGAAAGACCTCGCCGTAGGTCACCTTTTGCGCGCCGTCGCGGCCGTTGAAATTGAGCGCAAAGACGTTTTCAACGCCCTGCACGTACATCGCCAGCCGCTCCAGCCCGTAAGTGAGCTCGCCCGCGACCGGCGCACATTCGACGCCGGCGACCTGCTGGAAATAGGTGAACTGCGACACCTCCATGCCGTCGCACCAGCATTCCCACCCCAAGCCCCAGGCGCCAAGCGTCGGGCTTTCCCAATCGTCCTCGACGAAGCGGATGTCGTGGACCTTGGCATCGATGCCGATGGCATAGAGCGATCTGAGATAAAGCTCCTGCAGATCGTCCGGCGACGGCTTGAGGATCACCTGCAGCTGGTAATAGTGCTGCAAGCGGTTCGGGTTCTCGCCGTAACGCCCATCCTTGGGGCGGCGCGACGGCTGCACATAAGCGGCATTCCACGGCCTGGGGCCAAGCGCGCGCAGCGTGGTCGCCGGATGGAAGGTGCCGGCGCCGACCTCCATGTCATAGGGCTGCAAAATGACGCAGCCCCAATCCGCCCAGTAGCGCTGCAAGGCGAGAATGAGCCCCTGGAACGAGCGCTCGGGGCGCAGGTGCGGCGGCAAAGCTTCGGTCATAGGCCGTTGTTGGTGGAAGGCCCAAGGAAGGTCAAGCCCGGCCAAAAGCCGGACTATCGGCGCTCGGCGGGCCAAGACTCGCTGTCGAAATCCTGATACCTGATTCCCAAAAGCCAGGGATTAAAGAGGGAGAGACACAGTGCGTAAAATTCGAGCCGGCCTGATCGGCATTGCGGCGTTTTTGGCGGCCGCGGCACCGCAATTTGCCAAAGCGCAGGATTTTCCCACCAGGCCGGTTCAAATCGTGGTGGCCTTTCCGCCGGGCGGCCCGACCGATTTCGTCGGCCGCATCGTCGCCGACAAGATGACCCAACTGCTCGGCCAACGGGTCTATGTCGACAACAAGCCGGGCGCCAACGGCACGCTGGGCGGCGCCGATGTCGCCAAATCCGACCCCGACGGCTATTCGCTGTTTCTCACCACCTCGGGTGCGGTGACGGTTTCGCCGCACATCATGCCGAAAATGCCGTTCGACACTTTCCGCGATTTCACGCCGGTCGCGCTGGTGACGACGGTGCATGAGGTCCTGGTGGTGTCGCCGCAGCTTGGCGTCAAAAACGTCAAGGAGCTGGTGGCGCTCGCCAAGAAAAAGCCGGGCGGCCTCACCTTCGCATCGACCGGCGTCGGCTCGCCGCCCCATCTCGCCCAGTTGCTGCTCGACGCGGCGGCCGACGTGAAATTCCTGCACGTGCCCTATCGCGGCGCGGCGCCCGCGCTGACCGACCTGCTCGGCGGCCAGGTCCAGGTCGTGGCGCTGGATATTCCAGTGGTGATTTCGCAAATCCAGGCCGGCAAGCTCGTTGCGATCGGCATTGCCGGAGACAAGCGCGACGCCGTTCTCCCCGACGTGCCGACGCTGGCCGAACAGGGCTATCCCAATACCGACGCGTCGAATTGGTACGCGTTGCTGGCGCCGGCGAAAACGCCGCCGGCCGTGATCGCCAAGCTCAACAAGGCGGTCAACGACGCGCTCAACGATCCGGCGGTGCACGACAAGCTCGTCAAAACGGGAGCAACACCGGTCGGCGGTACGCCCGAGGCGCTCGGCACCTTCATGAAGGCGCAATACGACAAGTGGGGCCGCATCATCAAAGAGAACGGCATCAAGGCGGAATAAGCGGCTCGCTCATCCCGGCCGATATTCGCCGGTCTTCGGATCGGGCTTCAATTGCGGCAGCCGCGAGCGGTCGAGCGGTTCGGCCGCGGCTTTGGCGCGCACGTCATCGAGCTCGGTGTTGACGCGCTGCACCTCGCGGGCGCACCAGCGCACCACCACGGCCGCTCCCATGACCCCAAGCGCAAACATAATCAGCGGCGGCATATTGCCCTCCAGTGCCCGGCGGTCAAAGGCCGTAGCGCGCCCAAATGGCGCGAGCTTCAAGCGCTGAAATCAGGTCGTCGGCGAGACCGAACTGGCCGCCCGCTCGCCCCGCGGCCGCAGCGACGCCGAAAAGGCGGCGCCCCAGCAGGCCGCGCTCCACGGCAATCAGGGGTGTAACCACTTTATCACCAAATCGTTCGCGCAACACCGACCGCAGATCGCCGATGGCGTCGACCAAGCCGAGTTCCAGCGCCTGGCGCCCGGTCCAATATTCGCCGGAAAATAAGTCATTTTCCGGACCCTTCAGCTTGGCGCCGCGCCGCGCTTTGACGAGCGCAATGAAGTCCTCGTGAATGGCGCGTTGCAGCTTCTTCAAGCGTTCGACGTCGTCGGGGTTTTCCGGCAGGAACGGATCGAGCATCGCCTTGTGCTCGCCCGACGTATAGAGCCGGCGTTCGACGCCGATCTTGGCAATCAGCTTGTCGAGGCCGAACGAGCCGCCGACCACGCCGATCGAGCCGACGATGGAGTGCGGATCGGCGACGATCTGGTCGCCCGCGCAGGCGATCATGTAGCCGCCCGAGGCGCCGGCATCTTCCACGAAGGTAATGACTTGCCGCTTGTGCTCCGCGGCGAGCTCGCGAATGCGGCGAAAGATGAGGTGCGATTGCACCGGCGAGCCGCCCGGCGAATTGATCGCAAGCGCCACCGCCGCGGCGCGGCGCATGGCAAAGGCGCGATCCAGCGAGCGCGCAACGCCGGCGAGCGACAGGCCCGGGCGCAGCGGCGTCGAGAAGCCGATAACGCCGGTGAGCCGCACCACCGGCACGATCGGACGATCGAAGCGAAGACGCTGAGGAATAAGCGGGCTCAACGCGCCGAGCACGCGGCCAGGCAGCGTGCGGACGCGATTTTCGTTCGAAGCTTCCGGCCCAGGTTCGGTCATGGAAAGGTCAAATAGAACCGATCACCTTAACGCTCAAGTAACCGTTTTTTAATCCATGGAACGCTTCTTGCTTAGCCTGCGTTTGCCCTAAATGACGGCGGAGGCGAATAAGTGAGCAAGATCGAATTCCTCGTGATGCTTATCAGCGTATTTGTTGGTCTTTCCTATATTCCGATCCGCACCGAAGCGAAGAAAGCCGTGCCGCGTCGCCCGCTCCGCTATCGGCAGGATGCCTAACGGCTGAGCAGTAGTCCGTATTTAATTCCGAAAATCGGCGTTCCGTTCCAGTCTCAGCTTCCGGCAAATTCCAGCGCCGCGCCATCGCGTAGCACGGCCTCGGCAGCGGCCGTGGGTTGGCCGGTTTTGTCGGCAAGAGTGAGGCCCGGCAACAGCAAAGACGGCGCCTTGCTGCCCTTGACCGCCCGAAGGAGCACGCGGATCGCCGGCGCCTCGGTCTTGGCGAAAACCGGCATGATCGCAACGCCGCCGAATTCCGCGGCCAATGCCGCCGACACATCGCTTAAGCCGTCGGCGCGCCAGATCAGCGTGAGCGTCCCGCGGGGGGCTAGAAGCCGTGCCGCCGTCCGCAGCCAAAGCGGCAGCGTTGCGGGCGAGGCCGTGCGCGCGAGACGGCGGGCAGGATTGGGCGGTGAATTTTGCGGGGCGTTGAACGGTGCGTTCATCAGGACGTGATGCGCCGATCCGCTGCCGAGCCCGGCAGCGGCAAAGGCGGCGGCCGGCGCCGCGACGTCGAGGCAAATGGCGCGCACCCGCGGAGAAAGCCGGTTGCGTGCCGCATTATCCGCCGCCAGCGCCGCGAGCGCGGGATCGATCTCGACCAGGGTGACGGCAAGGCGCGCGACCCGCCACGCCAGCGCCAGGCCCGCCGCGCCGACCCCGGCGCCGAGCTCGACCGCCTGCTCGTCCGGATGCGCCGGCGTCGCGGCGGCAAGCAAAATCGCATCGTGGCCGAAGCGGTGGCCGCGCAGCGGCTGGCGCAAAATCAGCCGGCCGCCGAGCGCGGCATCGTCGCTGGTTGCGGCCTCGTCAACGGTCATCGTCAACGGTCGTCGGGGCGCAGCTCATGACCGAAGCCCGCCTCCTGCAACAGCCGCCGCGCCGCATCGACCTCGTCGTCGGCCACCAGAATGCGGCGCGGGAAGATGCCGATCGAACCTTCCATCACGCTCATGTTCTGATCGAGCACTATGTGGCCGATATGCGCGCCGTCGAGCAGCGCTCCGATCGCGGAAATCAGCACCGCATCGTTGGTGCGGACGAGTTCGCGCACCGCTTCAGCTCCGGCGCCGTTCCTCGCCCGGCGCGCGCAGAGCGAGATAGGCCATCAGCTTCGCCTCGCGCCGGCCGCGCGTCACCGTATCCAGAATGAGGCCGCAGGCGAACGAGAGGAACGCGAGCAGCATCAAGCCGGTGGACAGCACGGCGGTCGGCAGCCGCGGCACGATGCCCTCCTGGACGTAGGTGATGACGATCGGGATAGCGAGCCCGACCGACATGATGACGAGCGCCACGCCGAAGGCGCCGAACAGCGGCAGCGGCCGCTCGGCGCGGTAGAGCTTCAATACGGTCCACAGAATGCGAAATCCGTCGTGCCAGGTCGACAGCTTCGATGCCGAGCCCTTGGCCCGCGCATAATACGGCGTCGCCAGCTCGCCGACCGGCAGTTCGAGCTCGAGCGCGTGGACGGTCAGCTCGGTCTCGATCTCGAAGCCGCCGGACAGAATCGGAAACGACTTGACGAAACGGCGCGAGAAGACGCGGTAGCCGGACAGAATATCGGTGAAAGCGCTGCCGAAAATATGCGCGACGAAGCCGGTCAGGAGCCGATTGCCGGTCCGGTGACCGGGCCGATAGGCCGCCGCGTCGCGATCGATGCGGGTCGCCACCATCATGTCGAGCCGATCCTCGATGAGCTTGCCGATCATGGCCGGCGCGCTTGACGCATCGTAGGTGGCGTCGCCGTCGACCAGCACATAAAGATCGGCTTCGATGTCGTTGAACATCCGCCGCACCACGTAGCCCTTGCCCTGCCGGGTCTCGCGGCGGACCACGGCACCGGCCTCTCTGGCCGCCGCAACCGTGCCGTCGGTCGAATTATTGTCGTAAACGTAAATGGCGGCTGCTGGCAGTGCGGCACGAAAGTCCGCAACCACCTTGGCGATGGCGTGTTGTTCGTTATAGCAGGGCACCAGGACGGCCACCTCCAACCGGTCGACGTCCTGGCGGCTGGCACCTATGCGTTCGGCAACCTCGTTGCTCTGCATGGCGTTTTTTTGCTCCTCTCCAACAGCCTATCGCCTGAGCGTTACCGACCGATTGACCTCGACGCCGCCGAAACTATACATGCCGCACGTCAGCGACCGCCGGACTTGTGGTGTCACCATAGCGTTTCTATGCTTTGCCGTCCTGCCTGGAGAGTGCTCCCGTGGCCGTAATCGTCCCATTCGAAGCGCGCGAGCCCTCGATCGAGCCGCTGGTCGATCTGGTCAGCGCCGACATGGAGCGCGTCAACGCGACCATCATCGCGCGCACCGGGTCGGACGTGACGATGATCCCGGAGGTCGCCAATCATCTCATCAATTCCGGCGGCAAGCGGCTGCGCCCGATGCTGACGCTGGCTCTGGCCCGGCTGGCGGGCTATGCCGGCGACGGCCATATCAAGCTCGCCGCCGCGGTCGAGTTCATGCACACCGCGACGCTCTTGCACGACGACGTCGTGGACGAGAGCGAGTTGCGGCGCGGGCGGCTCGCGGCGCGCATGCTGTGGGGCAATGAGGCCAGCGTCCTGGTCGGCGATTTCCTGCTCGGCCAGGCGTTCAAGATGATGGTCGAGGTCGGCAGCCTCAAGGCGCTCGAAATCCTGTCGTCGGCCGCCGCGGTGATCGCCGAAGGCGAAGTCATGCAGCTCGCCGCGGCCAAGAATACGGCCACCACCGAAGATGAATATATCGCGGTGATCCGCGCCAAGACCGCGGAATTGTTCGCCGCAGCCTGCGAAGTCGGCCCCGCGCTGTCGGCGCGGCAGAAGGCCGAACAGGCGGCCAGCCGCTCATTCGGCATGAATCTCGGCATCACCTTCCAGCTGGTGGACGACGTGCTCGATTATGGCGGCGCCGCGTCGCGGCTTGGCAAAAACATCGGCGACGATTTCCGCGAGGGCAAGATCACGCTGCCGGTGGTGCTCGCCTTCCGCCGCGGCAGCGACGAGGAGCGCGAATTCTGGCGGCGCACGCTGGAGCGCGGCGAGACCGAAGACGGCGATCTCGACCACGCCATCGGGCTGATGGCCAAGCATCGTGCGCTCGAAGACACGATCGGCCGGGCGCATCACTATGGCGCCATCGCCCGGGACGCGCTCGCGTTATTTCCCGATTCGGCGATGAAAGCGGCGCTGGTCGAGACCGTGAACTTCTGTATTGCCCGGACGCATTAGACGTTCCGCGCCCATTTCCTTGAGAATTGAAAGACTTATCGGCCGCGGCGGAAGGAACTTGCGCGGCTGGCGCGGCGTTGTGTTGCGAGCGAAGCCATTGCCGTGAGCGGCCTATGCAATCGCGCGATCCGTCCGGCGGGGAAATTCGAGAGTCGCAGTCGGCCGAGACGCCTTCGGCCGCGCCGGACAATCCGGAAACTGCCGCAGTTGACAGCCTGCCGGCCTCGCTCCTTTTGAAGGCGCTGGCCAGGCGCGCAACGCGGTTCGCGCGCGAGCGGGCGCTGCGTATCGGCAATGCCGGCGCGCGGCTGCGCTCTGCAGCGGCCCTTCGCCTCGCCTGGGGAGACTTTTCCGCCGGCGCAGTTGCGCGGAGATTCCGGCCGCGACGCGGCCTCGCCGTCGCCGCCGTCATTCTTGCCGTTCCGACAGCGTACGCCGCCTATTGCGTTGCCACGATTCCAATCGCCGGCGGCACCTCCATCCAGCCGGCGCCAAGCGCGATGGTGTTTGACGGCGACGACGGGCTGCCCTTCGCGACTCGCGGCATTCTCAAAGGCCGGGTCATCGCGGCAGAGCATTTGCCGCCGCTTTTGAGCAAGGCCGTCGTCGCCATCGAGGACCGGCGATTCTACGACCACGGCGGCATCGATCTGCGCGCCATTCTTCGCGCCGCCTGGAACGACGCGACCGGACACAATCTGCAGGGCGCGAGCACGATCACGCAGCAATTGGCCCGCCGGCTTTATCTCACTCCCGACCGCACGTTCAAACGCAAGGTGCAGGAAGCGGCGCTCGCGGAATGGCTGGAGCTGCGCTATTCGAAGGACCAGATCCTCGCACGCTATCTCGACACCGCGTATTTCGGCGACGGCGCCTACGGCGCAGACTCCGCGGCGCTGCGCTATTTCGGCAAGCCCGCGCAGCAATTGACGCTCGGCGAGGCGGCCGTGCTGGCCGGCCTTATCAAGGCGCCGTCCCAACTCGAGCCGGATCGCAATCCGGCCGGAGCCAAAGAACGGGCGGCGGCGGTTCTCGATGCGATGGTGCAATCCGGCGCCGTCACCCGCCAACAGGCCGACGCGGCACGGCAACAGCCCGCGAGCTTGCGCCATGCGGCGCAGACGCCGCCGGGCGCCAACTATTTTCTCGATACCGCGGCGACGGACGTCAAGGCGCAGCTCGGCCAAACCACCGACGATCTGACGGTTGCGACGACACTCGATCCGCGGCTGCAGTCCATCGCCGAGAGCGTCGTCGCCCGACATCTGGCTGGCGCCGGAAAGGCGAAAAACATCCAGCAAGCCGCGCTGGTCGCGCTGCGTCCCGACGGCGCGATCCTCGCCATGGTCGGCGGGCGCGACTACGATCAGAGCCAATTCAACCGAGTGACCCAGGCGCGCCGCCAACCCGGCTCGCTGTTCAAGGCCTTCGTCTACCTGACCGCCTTGCGCAAGGGTTACACGCCGGATTCGGTGCTCGTCGATCAGCCCGTTCGTGTCGGCGACTGGGAACCGGACAATTACGGCGACCGCTATCTCGGGCCGGTCACGCTGCGCACCGCTTTTGCGCATTCGCTTAACAGCGTCGCCGTGCAGCTCGGGCAGGCCGTCGGCATTCAAGCCGTGCTCGATACGGCGAAGCAATTCGGCGTCCGGTCCGAAATACCCGCCGTGCCGAGCGTGGCGCTCGGCTCCGGCGCGGTCACGCCACTGGAGATGACCCGCGCCTTCGCCGCCATCGCCAGCAATGCGGCCGGCCTCGACAGCTACTCGGTGCACTCGATCAGCGACGACGGCAAAGTCGTCTATAAGAGACCGGCCGAGGCGAAGGCTACGATCGACAATCCGACCGTTCACGCCGAGATGCTGGATTTGCTCGCCAGCGTGGTGCGCGGCGGCACCGGAACGGCGGCGCGTCTGGACCGGCCGGTGGGCGGCAAAACCGGCACGTCGGAGAATTATCGCGATGCCTGGTTTGTCGGCTTCACGTCCGACCTGGTTGTCGGCGTGTGGGTCGGCAATGACGACAATTCGCCCATGAACGGCGTCGTCGGCGGCAGCGTGCCGGCGGCCATCTGGCACGATTTCGTCGGCGCCGCGGAACCGCTGCTCCGCGGCACCGAAACTTTACCCGCGGCGACGATCAGTTTCGACACTGCCGCGGAGGCGGGCGCCACCAGCCAAGGCGATAACCGCTACGGCTATGGCCGCTTCCCGTTCGGCGGCCGCCGGCCGTTCCGCCTGTTCTGGTTTCGGTTTTAAAACTTGCCGCCGTCAGCAGGCGTCGCCCAGCCGACACGCCTCGACCCACCAGCGCGGATATTCGTCGCGCAGCGCCGATGCCGCCGCCCGCGCCGCCGCCATCGAGTCGAAAACTCCGAAACAGGTAGCGCCGGAGCCGGACATGCGCGCGAGCCGGCAGCCGTCGGACCCGCGCAGTGCGGCGATCGCTTCGCCGATGACCGGCGCGAGCTTGCGCGCCGGCGCTTCGAGGTCGTTCGCATCGCGCCCGAGCAATTCGAGCAGAGCCGCCCCGTCCGCACTCTTTTCCACGGCGGCGAGCTCGAGCGGCGGCGCCGCTCCGGCATTTGCCGTCCAGTTGGCAAAGACGTCCTTCGTCGGCACCGCGACGCCGGGATTGAGCAGCACGGCGGAAAGCGGCGGCAAGTTCAGCGCCGGCGACAGCTTGTCGCCGATGCCCGACATCAGCCGCGGCCGCGGGTCGAGGCAGACCGGCACGTCGGCGCCGGTTAAGCGGGCGGCGTCGTAAAGGCGTGGATCGTCGCCGGCGAGCCTGTTCGCTCGCGCCAGGAGCCGCAACGCCGCGGCCGCGTCGGCCGAGCCGCCGCCTATTCCGGCGGCGGCGGGCAGGTTCTTTTCCAGCTCGAACGCGCCCACGACGATGCCGGGCAGCCGCGCCGAGAGCGCGCGCGCCGCCTTGAGCACGAGGTTGTCGGCAATGCCGCCGGCCGATGCGGCTCGCGGTCCGCCGACCGTGAGCGTGAGCTCGCGGCCCGGCGTCAGCGTCAGCCGGTCGCCCAGGTCGGCGAACACCACCAGGCTGGAAATCTCGTGATAGCCGTCGGCGCGGCGAGCGAGCACGCGCAGCGTCAGATTGACCTTCGCCGGCGCGTTCTCAACGAGCGGAACGGGCAAGACGGATGCTCAGCCGCCGTTGCCGGTCTTCTTGGCCTTGTCGGCGTCCGCAGCAGAGTCGCTCGTGCCGTTGTCGGCGGCGTTCGGCTTGCTGTTGTCGGCCGCCGAAGATTTGTCGGAGGGCAGGCCATGTTCGAGCTTGGCCTGGATCTTCGGCAGATCTTCCGGTTCGGGTTTGAGATCGATGGCCTGCGACCACTGGAAATGCGCTTCCAGCCTGCGACCGACCCGCCAATAAGCGTCGCCGAGATGATCGTTGATGGTCGGATCCTCGGGCTTGAGCTCGACGGCGCGCTCGAGATTTTTCACCGCGTCGTCGTAATTGCCGGTGCGGTAATAAGCCCAGCCGAGCGAATCGACGATATAGCCGTCGTCGGGCCGTTGCTCGACGGCCTTGCGGATCATATCCATGCCTTCGTCGAGATGGACGCCTTTGTCGACCCAGGAATAGCCGAGATAATTCAAAACCAGCGGCTGGTCGGGATAGAGCTGGAGCGCCTTCTTCATGTCGGCTTCCGCCAGCGGCCACTGGTTGGAGCGCTCGTAGCAAATGCCGCGGAAATAGAACGTCACCCAGTTCGATTTCTGCGGGTTCGGCACCGCATCGATGGCCTTGCTGTAGGTCTTGGCGCAGTCGGCAAATTCCTTATGGCCGCGCTGGACGTTGCCGAGCTCGATGATCGCCTCGGTGTCCTTCGGGTTGGCGGCGATGACCTTATCGAGCAGCTTCTTGGCCTCGTCGGTGCGATCGAGACTATCGAGATCGACCGCCATCTGAATCTGGGCGTTGCGCGACAGCGGCGAAGCCGCCGGCACCCGTTCGTAGGCCTTGATCGCGAGGTCGGGCTTCTTGAGGTCCTCGTAGAGATCGCCGAGCGACAACAACGCCATGGCGTGTGACGGCTCCAGATAAAGCGCGAGCTGCAGGTAGATAAGGGCAAGATCCTCGCCGCCGCGACGCCCGATCGACGCACCGAGCCCGTACAAAGCCTCCGCGGCGCCGGCCTGCGGCGTATCGACGAGCGGCGGCAACTTCTGGCCGTCGGAAATCTGCTTCATCTCCTGGACGATCACCGGATGGTTCGGCAGTTCCTTGCTGAAATCGGCATAGACTTTCAGCGCATCGTCCTTGCTGCCGTTGCGTGACAGATAGCGGCCATAAGCTTCCACCGTGCGGAGCGCCGTGGGATCCGCCTTATAGGCGCTGGCGTAACGCTTGCCCGCCGCCTTGGTCTCGTGCGCGGCGTCGAGAATAAGGCCGGCATGCAGATCTTTGAAAATGCCGTACCAATCGGGTCCCGACAGCTTGTCCAAGATATCGATCGCCGCGTGGCTGTCGCCCTGACCGGCGAGCGCCCAAGCCGACAGCAGCGTCGCGGTCAAATCGGTGACCGGGCCGCGCACCGACTGCGAAAAATCTTCGCGGGCCGCCGCGTAATGCTTTTTCTTCAGCTCGCGAATGCCGACGACAAGCCGCGAAATCCGATCGCTGTGATCGATCGTCAGCAATCGCTCGGCAAGCTTGCCGGCGCCGTCGATATCGCCGCCGCTCAGTTCGGAGAGAAAGGCCCGGCTCAACAGGTCGGGATTGTGCGGATCGAGCCGCAAGACATCGAGGTAATAGGTTGCCGCCGCGCCCTCGTCGCGTTCCGCCGAAGCATGCCGTGCGGCAAGATAGCTGCCGGCGGCGTTCTCCGGCGAAAGTCGCTCCTGTGCCGGCGTCTCTGCGGCAAGCGCGCCGGACACACCGAAAGCAAAGGCGATGCCGACAAAGGCGGCACGCCGGGGCAGCAGATTAATCACGAGATCTCCATTGGCGAATGAGTTCGGCTGACGAATTCGATATTCGATCGCCGAAACGGGAATCGAACGCCCGACGCTCTGTAACGGCGCGAGAATGATCCTTTTGCCGCAACGCCGCAAGGACGCCAAGTCCGGCCCGGCAGGTGCACTGTCCCGCGCCGAACGTCGGCGTTTAGGCCTCAACGGCGGCGAAATCGCGGCATTGCCGGAGCCGTCGCGCATCACCGGTCCGATCACATATTCGGATAATTCGGCCCGCCGCCGCCTTCGGGCGGCACCCAGGTGATGTTCTGGTTCGGGTCCTTGATGTCGCAGGTCTTGCAGTGCACGCAGTTCTGCGCGTTGATGACAAAGCGCGGCTGACCCGCCTCCTCGACCCATTCGTAGACGCCGGCCGGGCAATAGCGCGCCGACGGGCCGGCGAAGACGTCGTGCTCCGACGACCTTTGCAGAGCCGGATCGCGGACCAGAAGATGGACCGGCTGGTCCTCCTCATGATTGGTGTTCGACAGATAGACCGAGGACAGCCGGTCGAAGGTGAGTTTGCCGTCGGGCTTGGCGTAGGCGATGCGCCGGCATTGCGACGCCGGCTGCAGCGTCTCGTAGTCGGGCTTGCCGTGCTTGAGCGTGCCGAACGGCGAAAAGCCCAATGTGCCGGCCCACATATCGAGGCCGCCGAGCGCAATGCCGGCGACAGTGCCGAATTTGGACCACAGCGGCTTGGCGTTGCGCACCCGCCACAGATCGCGGCCGATCGGCGAGGCACGCCACGCATTGTCGTAGCCCGTGAGCTCGTCATTGCTGCGGCCCGCGGCAAGCGCAGCGGCGACATGCTCGGCCGCCAGCAGCCCCGACAGGATGGCGTTATGCGAGCCTTTGATGCGCGGCACGTTGACGAAGCCGGCCGCGCAGCCGACCAGCGCGCCGCCCGGAAATGAAAGCTTCGGCACCGACTGCCAGCCGCCCTCGGTGATGGCGCGCGCGCCGTAGCAGATGCGCTTGCCGCCGGCGAAAGTGCCGCGGATCAAAGGATGCGTCTTGAAGCGCTGGAACTCCTCGAACGGCGACAGATACGGGTTGCGGTAATTGAGATGGACGACGAAGCCCACGGCAACGAGATTGTCGTCGAAGTGATAAAGGAACGAGCCGCCGCCGGTCGCATTGTCGAGCGGCCAGCCGAGCGTGTGCTGCACCAGGCCTTTTTGAAAACGCTCCGGCGCGACCTGCCAGAGCTCTTTCAGTCCGATGCCGAATTTTTGCGGCTCGCGATCGGCCCGCAGGCCAAAGCGCTCGATCAGCACCTTGGACAAGCTGCCGCGTGCGCCTTCGGCGAACAGCGTGTACTTGCCGCGCAGCTCCATACCGCGGGCAAAACCGGCCTTGTGGCGGCCGTCCTTGGCGACACCCATGTCGCCGGTGGCGACGCCGGCAACCGCATCGTTCTCGAACAGCACCTCCGCAGCGGCGAAGCCCGGATAGATTTCGACGCCCAAGCCTTCCGCCTTCTTGGCCAGATAGCGGCAGACGTCGCCGAGCGAGGCGATGTAATTGCCGTGATTGCTCATCAGCGGCGGCATCAAGGCAAGCGGCAGGCGCAAGGCGCCTGACGCGCCCAGCGCGTAGAACCGATCGGCGGTGACCGGCGTCTTGAGCGGGGTATCTTCGCTGCGCCAGTCCGGGATGAGGCGGTCGAGCCCGATCGGATCGATCACCGCACCGGAGAGGATATGGGCGCCGACCTCGGAGCCTTTCTCCACCACGACGACGGATTTATCCGGCGCGACCTGCTTGAGCCGGATCGCCGCGGCGAGCCCGGCCGGGCCCGCGCCCACGATCACGGTGTCGAATTCCATCGCTTCCCGGGCCGGAAGCTCTGCGGTGTTCATGGCCTGCTCCCCTAATCCCGGACAGTTGACGGCGACCGATCGCGAAACTATTGCGATGAACTATCGCCTGGAAAAGCCGTCGAACACAATCTCCTGCATTGCGCCCGAATTCCATGGTTCTCCACCGCAACCAAGCGCGCGAGCTGCTCGCCTTCTATCTCGACGCCGGCGCCGACGCGCTGATCGCCGAAGCGCCGATCGACCGCATGGCCGACGAGAATATTTCCGCCGGCGCAAGCGTCGTCGCCTCTGCGCTCGCGGCGCAGGCCGGCGCCAAGCGGCCGGAGGAAGCTAAGACGCCGGCGCCGTTAGCCTCCCCTTCGGCGCAGATGGCGGGCGGGAGCGCGGCTTCCTCCCCCATCGCGCCGGAGGCCGCGGTTATGGCGGCACGCGAGGCGGCGAGGACCGCGCAGTCGCTGGACGAACTGCGCGCGCTCCTTGACACGTTCGAGGGCTGCGCCTTGCGCGGAACCGCGACCCAGCTTGTCTTTGCCGACGGCAATCCGCAAAGCCGCGTCATGTTCGTCGGCGAGGCGCCCGGCTTCGACGAGGACATCGCCGGCCGCCCCTTTGTCGGCCGTTCCGGCAAGCTGCTGGACCTGATGATCGCGGCGATCGGGTTCGATCGCACCAATGTGTACATCGCCAATGTCGTGCCGTGGCGGCCGCCGGGCAATCGCACGCCGACCCCGCAGGAAACCGCGATCTGCCTGCCGTTCATCCGCCGCCAGATCGAACTGGCGAACCCGGATTTTCTGGTCTGCCTCGGCGGCCCCGCCATGCAGACGCTGCTCTCCATCAAGGAAGGCATTACGCGCACGCGGGGACGCTGGTTCCCCTACGACACCGGCACGCGCGAGATCCGCGCGTTGGCGACATTCCATCCCGCGTTCCTGCTGCGCAGTCCCTTGCAGAAGCGCTTCGCCTGGCGCGATTTTCTGG
>Ga0335078_10009101_pt1 | contig 14731 bp, 12 predicted proteins | sample Lox_Sample_32_FD_206711 | JGI IMG/M metagenome (GOLD analysis project Ga0335078, IMG submission 206711) | Soil microbial communities from Loxahatchee National Wildlife Refuge, Florida, United States - Lox_Sample_3.2 | ecosystem: Environmental > Terrestrial > Soil > Wetlands | place: USA...
CTTGTGAAGCTGTCCGGATTGCCGAGAGTGCATTGCCCGGAACAAATAAGTGCGTCCACATGAATTCACCAATTACTCCATGTCTACGCGTGAAGTTATAACCTCCACCGGTAGAAATACCCAATCCGAAGTCGGTAAATCGAGCCATAGGATTCAACGGAGCTCCGATCGGCATGCCAAGATGTACGTTACCCGCGGGATTATCGTCACCCTCATCCTGCGGAAAGGCAGCACACCAGGAAATCAGGAATAGTCCCAAGCCAATTAGAACTTTTGTGGTGCAGGTCATGTTGTACCGTCTGGCCGCATGAATTCGATCCAGCATTCCACCCTCGATTCGCACCGAGAACTGTAATTGTTGGCAGTTTGACTGACGGGATTAGACCCATACTTCGTCTTTTCGGAATCGCACCGCGTTTTCTTAACTTGCTGTAATTGTTGACAGTGGTCTCAGTCTCTGAGAACGGCTCTATTATTGGTGTCCCGAGGTGATCAGGTACTAACAGTGAGGAGTAAATGACAGCAAACCCTCAAGCCGTCAAAATGGAGCGGTTTGATCAATTGTTACGCTGGCATCGCCGGCATCTTGGTTTGTTTGCGCGCATAGCAGGCAGGGCGCGAGTAGCTCCAAGTTACGTAAGCTTGGTGGCGCGTGGCTTCAGGCGAAACCAGAGGATTACAGCAGCCTTAACTCAAGAACTGGAATACCTGCTAAAAACAGCCCCTCGATAGGCACTGCCAGAAACGACCTTCCCATTCGATCAAGACAATAAAAGGGGCGCAATTTGCATTGCACCCCTTACTTGCTGAACTCTCGCAAAGAAATTACGGGTTCCAGGTAAAGTTCAGCTCATCAAGGTAGACTTGGTACGGGGTCTGGCTCTTGTTGCCATCAATTTGATAATTGACTGTGATCCCATACCAGGTCGTTGCGGTCGGCGTATCATAACGATTCAGCGTGTTCGTGACTCCGTTCAGCGTGATGGATTGGAACAGTAAGTGATTGTCAGACGTCCTTTGCGCCTTGATGATCAGGTGATTCCAGCCAACAATCGGCTTGCACGAAATGCCGCTCGGAACCCAATACTTTCCGCCATTCTCCCAAGTGTCCCACTGATTTCCACCCGCGACCCGGCATTCGTGCCCCCAGATATACGACAGTCCATTGACAAATTGATTGATGTCGAACTCGAGAGCCTGAGGAGCGGTATTGTTGCTGAGGTAAAACCAGACATCGTAAGTGAAATTATGCAGCGTTGGAGTTAGTGTCTTATCGTGATCTGGCAAGCCCTGGGAGGAAAAGTCCCCGATCAGGTGATTATTCCAGAGTACGTCGGAGTACGCTTCTGTGCCGCCTATCGTGGTTTTCACCGCTTTGTTGTCGAGTGACGGGCTAGTCACGTTCGGCGTCCAGGACCAGGTAACGTTCGGCCCCGACGGCTTGCAACTGGAGCAGATCGCATAGCTTGGCGGCAACAGACCGTAACCAGTCCACCCTGGAGTGTTGGTCTGGAGACTCCAAAAGGTTCCACCTCCACTTCCACCGCCGCTGCCACCAACATTGATCGTAACTTGCGCCGTGGAGGATCCTCCACAGTTATCCCACTCTTGAACCGTCGTGTTGTACGTGCCGGGTGAAAAAGTCAAGAGAGTATTCAGTGAGGCCCCGCTCACCACGTAGACCCGCACGCCCGGAGCGCTATAGATGCCCATCGACGCGACACCTTTCGCACACCCGGGAGCCGTAGCGCTTGCAACGTATTGCACAGTGGTGGATACGTTCGAATTGTTGACTGGCGCGGTGACCGTGACTCCTGCAAACGCCAATGATGCCCATGCCGCCAAGCTGCTAACTGCTAGTACAAATTTCCTCATACAACTCCTCTAGAGAGACGATTTTGTTGTCTCCTGAAACGTGTTTCTTTATTCCGAACTTCTTTTACATGCAGCCGATGCCTCATGCCTTCTCTTGCTTGATCAGCACGTCACGCCAGCAATTTCGTTCAGGCAGCCATTCCCTTCGGTAAGTAAGTTGGAACAGAACTGCGTTCCACTCCCGAACTGGCGTACGCCATACCGCGATTGAGTACTCCATGACTGCACTCCTTCTGAATCAACTTCATTCCACGATCGGTCGAGATAAATCTCGCGCCTGAGGCTGACTTCAGTCTGAAACTCATTACTCGACGTGCGACCAGGAATGACTTCACGATAGCTGTCATCCGGTCCGGCGTCGTTGCGCCGGCGCACACTTGGCTGGCGAACGCCCGAATAATGTTCTGATCAGTTAAATGAGGTAAATCGGATAGGTAAGTGAGTCAGACTACCGCGCCAGATAAGCCATACGATGGTGTATCCGAATCTTCTTGGGGCCCAGGACCACCAGACGATGGAAGGAGCCATCTGGTCGCACGCCACTTGGCACGTAGGCAATCAAATATTGATTTCGAAGTCCTTTGGCGGTCTTCGACAAAGCTTCTGCAACGGCATCTTCATCGATAGCTCGAAGAAAGCTCCCTCCGGTCGCCTCTGCCAGTCGGGTCATTGCTTCGTCGGCCGAGTCTCGTTTGTCAGCCCAGTTATTCGCGCTGATCACGTAGACGGCGTTCTCATTCTGTTGCGCAAGTTTTTCGGCTTCGTCTGGCCTCCGGTGGCTTCGGTTGTCCATACCATCAGTCATCAAAACGATGGCGCGCCGGGTCGTTTCCTTATCCTGTATTGTGGTTAGTTCCTCGCTGGCGAACCAAACTGCATCGAAAATTGCAGTTTCCCCATCGCTTTTGCGGATTCTTCCGATTGCTGATGTGAGCTGATGATGATCACTCGTGGGTCCCTGCATAAGGTGAGGTTTTTCGTTGAACGCCACGACGAACCCCAGATCAACGCCCGCGCGCAGAACTTGCTTTAGGAATAAGCTGGCGGCTTTTTTCTCATAGTCCAAGGAATAGGTGACGGAAGCACTATTGTCGATGACTACCGCCAAACGCAACGGTAACTGCGCCTGGCTCTCGAAATAAGTAATGCGAGCGGGAGGTTCGCCGTTGTCGCGGATAATGAAGTCCGACTCCCTGAGATCATGAACGAAGTGCCCTCGATGATCCGTAGCTGTAAATAGGACGTTAACCTCTTGCACATCCTTGCTGATGGCTGGCAGTGAATCCTCCCCGGTGGAAATGACGTTATGACCAGGGGTTTGCGAAAGAGACAAGGTGCCGTTAACACACAGCATCACCAGGATCACTACTGGTTGCATTGCTGCAAACAAGTTTCGGATCCTCGCAAAGTGCAAGTCAAAGCCATCTGCGAACAGGGATTGCATGAAGACAGCCTCCATGAAGGAAACACCCAGCGCGTTTCCGATAAATGCTCCGCTTCAATGAAGACATCGCATCGAATCGAGGAAAACTGTTAAGAATGTCAGTGTTCCCCGCGCTGAATTGGCTGACGGGAGAGGCTTCCGAAACACAGCGCCTTCAAATGTCAAGAGGCAGAGGTGGTTTGTCGCATGTTCGCGGAAATTTGAGTGCTCGCGGAAATTCTAGCGACCTGTAATTCTTGACAGTGGTATTCCGACGAAGTGATGAATAGGCTCTACACCACAAGGTCAGAAAACTGGGTGCGGTAGGACGTGCCTGAACCTCCTGTGAGCCCGCGCCCAGTTATTTGAGCTTTCCACCTGCAGCTTCGCAGGCCACTCTATCCAAGATTCTGCTCTATGGGTATCTTCCACCTCTCGAGTAGCCATTCTGGAACGTAACAGCGATTCCTATTCTCCTCACACCACCTTCGCAGTTGGGGGGAAGAAGCATAGTTCTCGGGTACGAGGCCTAGCCGGGCGGCTTGAGTCTCAAAGTTGGTAGCAACAGCTGGCCGTACTCCGGGAGAGTAAATACCACTGGACCACTTCGGATTGCCTTTTCTACGGCCCATTACATTCAACAACATCCGTTAAATTCGACTGCAGTCGGCGATAATGCTCGCTCAGCCGTTCTCAGAAGAATCTCACGTCGAACCAGGCTTATTCGTTGCCCTGGCGCAACGTGGTTTAGGGTCCCCTTTTTGCCTTTGACTGATTTGAGAAATTGCGCTACTGTGTCACGCACTTTATGGGTGGCCGCATTGGGGTGGGCCTGCAATTCCACACTTTGGTTGTGACAACCTTGCTTCTGGCGAGCGTTGCCTCGTTCGGCGCGTCTTCATGCTTGAACGCGGCCTTCGATAACGCTCCGCAAACTCCTGGCAGTTTCGCGGATCTCAACCGCAAAGCGGAGCAGGGCGACATAACCGCAGAATTCCAGTTGGGAATTGCCTACGCTTCCGGCGTGGGAACCTCACAAGATTACGTTGAGGCTGTGCGCTGGTACCGGAAAGCTGCCAACGGCGGCCATTCTGGAGCCAAGAATAACCTCGGCGCGATGTATGGCAAAGGGCTCGGCGTGCCTCAAAGTGATGCAGAGGCTATGAACTGGTATCTGCAAGCTGCATCGGAGGGACACCCTGCAGCCCAGAACAACGTTGGATTCATGTATGCAAGTGGGCGAGCCGCCCTGGCGCGCGGCAAGGGGTTATTGCCCGACCCAGAGGAAGCTCTCAAGTGGTACCAGAAAGCAGCCGCCAAAGGCTATGCCCCTGCCGAGTTCAACGTAGGTATGATTTATTTCGAGGGAGCGGGAACAACACAGAATCTCAATAAGGCACTCAAATGGTTCCATAAAGCTGCCACGCAACATTTGGTCGCTGCCGAGATCCAGTTAGGGTATTTGTACGAGCATGGCCGAGCAGTAGCGCAGGACTATGAAGAGGCAGCTAAGTGGTACCACGCCGCAGCTGAGCACGGCTCAATCGAGGCCCGTCAAACCCTCGGCGCTATTAACGCATCTCTGCAACGCGGCCAGCACTAACGCTGCACGTTGCTCTTGCCCATCTTTTTTAGCATCCAACACAAGGCTCCTTCCCTAGACGTCTCGGATAACACCGTTAGGACCAGATACCGGCAACAGCTCACGGCTGTGCGACAACGACCACGGTCGGTGACGGCCCGGACAGTTGGGTTCCCAACGCGGGCAGAGTAATACTCCCGGTTTCGGGATTAAATGCATACACGGCGACTCGATTCTTGGAAGTCTGGGCCGCATATAGAAATTTGTTCGTGTGATTAAAGGCAACGCTGCTCGCACCAACGCTGAAGATATGACGCGGCGGTTCCGTTAGACTACCGTTGGCTTGGTTGATGGCGAGGATGTCAATTTTCCCCTTCCCATTCGAGGCAACCAGCCACCTTCCGGATGGGTCAACTGCTATTGGCGCCACACTCATGCCCGAAGGTGGCTCGAACGCGTTGTAGGTCTTGGTAACTATCCCCGTTGAGCTATTTATGATCGACACTCCGACAACATTCTTTGTACCGCTCAAGCATGGCTGGTAAGTAGCGGTTCCAGATTTCAAGTTCGCCAGCACCAAGAGAGGCCCGCTCACCCCCGTCACACCGCTACCTTTGCATCCCACAGCAGGCTTCGCAACGAAGGTCCCAACGCCGCCATCGGGAAGCAACGTCATGACTCCTAACAATCCCGCTTGCGTTTCGTTATAACCAGAATAGCCTGAGAAAACGCCGTATAAGTAGTCGTCCTTCGTAGCCACCTGCAACGCGTACGGTAGATATCCATCTCCCGTTTGCGAATTGAAAAAGAAAGCGTAGGGCGATCCAGGTAAGGGAGTCTTTAAATTGTTTTTGCTGACGTTCCAACCGTTGATACTGACCTGAAAAGCGTGAGGATTGAACGAAGCCGCAGACGTGAACGCAAGCCTGCCAGTCTTGTCCAGAACCGCATCCCCAACATCATTTTCGAAAGCTTGGGAAACTGCTCCAAGGGTTCCCGATGAAAGGATCGGATAGAGATAGATCAGCGCACCACCCAATTCTCCAGAATTGCACGTAGGTGTATAGTTGCCGGCCGCCAGGAGCACTCTGCCCGCGGTCGATAGATATGTCGGTGTTCCGCAAATAGGTGAGATCACGCGGCCCAAAGTCTTCAAATTTCCGTCGCTGTTGACAGCAAATTCGGAAATGCTCGTGTTGCCGGCGTTCCCCACATACACGTATTGCTGCCCCGCTGCCGCAGTTACCGGAAAAGATGAGAACAAAAAGATTGTGACAAAAAGAAAGGCGACGGAGGTACGCATAAAGGCCTCTTGAGGGCGGAGTTTAGAGCAATGCGCTGAGACGATGAAATACGGAGGATTCTGTACGGGCGCTTGGACGATTCTGGGGAGAGTCCGGATGCGGATCTCGCTATTACGACTCTGGGCACTGTCAACAATGCCAGTTGCCTTATGGAAAATTTCTATTCACACTCGGCCGAGTTTTTTCTCCTGACGGAGAGCGCCACGCCTCGTCTCTAACCACCGCGGAGGAATTATGCCCCGAACATTTTCTCTCCTGAGCCTCACATTCTGCCTCGTATTCAATCTGCATTCGAAAGCTGCGACACCCGACCTTATCCCCGCCGGCACCATTCTGCAATGCACGCTCGACGAACCCAATTTTTCTTCGAAGACCGCCATGGTTGGAGACCCGGTTCTCTGCCATCTCAGCTCGATTACCTCCTTCGGGCATCCCCTTTTTCCTCGCGGCGCGATGCTCGGCGGCCATCTTGAGAATTTCAAGAATCCGGGGCACTTTATCGGCAAAGGATGGCTTCAGCTTGAGTTTAATCGCCTGATTTTGCCAGGCCCGGAGACGCTGCCACTGTCTACAAAGATCATTTCTGCTCCACACCTCAAAGTTGACCCCCAAGGGGACGTTCACGGCAAGGGTCACCCCAAGCGGGATGCAGTCGAATGGATGATCCCTGTTTTTTGGCCGATCAAAATCATCACACTGCCGGCCCGAGGTCCTTACCCTGCATTCAAAGGAGAATCTCGGATAGCTTTGCGGTTGCTGGAAGATGTTGAACTGTCCAGCTCGGCCGGACGAAATTCGGTCCCAATGCCTCCGTGGGCAAGCCCAAGCAGCTATCATTCAGACAGCGATAGTGGTCATTAAAGACAACTCCTGTGCTTCCACAATCGCGTGCCGCGGAACGTACTCGTTATTTGCCCGGCCACAAGTTCGAGCGTCACCACTTACGATCATCTCGTTCAAAGGAGGCTCGGCTTTCCACGATTGGAAGGGTTAACAAAGTCTTTGTTGTCCTGGCGCGTATGCTGAACAAGGAATGCGAACATAATAGTCGTGGTATCCGACGGGCATACTTTACTTGTACTGTCGGAGCTCCTATGATTCCAGGCATTCGAACATTAGAAGGCGCATCATGAAGTGCTACGCGTGCGGTGCCGAGTGCGAAGGTGGCAGATGTCCGGTTTGCACGCCATCCCTCAAGCTCGTTACACCACCCGGCAAAAAACAAGTACACGACCCACCAATGCAAGTTTTGCCGAAGAGCATCGGGATCTGCCCGGACTGCGGCACTGAGCAAGCAGGCAATGTGTATCGCATATCGAGCGCGATGGCCGAGTTCCTGCAGATAAAGAACCCCGATGCCTTCGTTGCTGAAAAGCACCGGTGTTCCAAGAAGATTGCCGGATAACTCTCGCTAGAGGCCAGAGTGAGCGAGGCCTAATAATGACTAATAATAAGGACCGATCCATGTATCTCGAGATACCAACTTTGGGATAGGGTGCAACCACATAAGCTGTGTCGCCAAGATCCCCATCGCACCTGTCAGTTTTGACAGTAGATCGTCAAATCAAACAGCCCTACTGTCGCCTCTCTTGCCCAGTGGACAATCTGTCGCAGTTCGACAACCCCGTAGCCGGACGACACCCTGCAGTTTCTAGATTTCACACTCATTTCTATCGGATTATCCGAGCTCTTGAAGTTAGTCCGACTGTGAGTTATATCGTCGACTCTAACACCCGATTTCTCTATACGAATCCCGCGTGGGACTGCTTCGCAGAATCAAACGGTGCACCTCAACTGGTTCACGAGGCAATGATCGGGACGAACCTTTTCGATTGCATACCAAATGTCTTGAAGGCTTTCTATTCGGATGCATTTGCGCAGGTCTTGAAAAATCAGGGAATTTGGGAGCACTCTTACGAATGCTCGAGCCCGGAATTATTCCGCAAGTACCGAATGAGAATTCATCTCTTGAAAGGTCGAAATTGGTTCTTGCTCACCAACCCTCTAATCTTTGAACGAGCGCATGAACGGGCGAATAAGGCGAGCCGCCGGATCTACTTCGAAGAAGGCGTCGTCATGATGTGCGCTCATTGTCGATGTTCAAGGCGGGTGGGCAACCCGGACAAGTGGGATTTCGTACCAGCACACCTACGGCTTAAGGGACTGGACCTGGTAAAAGTGAGCCACGGATTGTGCTCTATTTGCCAAGCCTACTTCCATCCAACCTTGGCTTTCGCATGATGAATGCCGTTGTTGCATTCGGCTGCTCGACTGGTCAGCCCCCGGTGCGACGCTAGGATCCAGCCGAGGCGCGCACACGCGGCACCATGCGAAGACTTCATATCGCGACATTTACAAAAAAGCCTGCCATCTCAGACGCGCGGGCCGCCTGGCGCTCCGCCCATTTTCTAAACCTACCCGTCGGAGTCGTTGAGCAGGCGCAATGAGGACACCCTCAATAACTTAGCGGCTTCGTTAAGTTTAGGTGTGCTTGGTGCCGAAGGTCTTCGAGTATTTTGCCTTCAAGTCACATCCAACGTCGAATTCGCCTGCCTATTTCGAAACTCTTAGAGATTTGGCGCTCTGGTCCAAGCAGCCACTTATTTGGTTCGTTGATCTCCGGTTCCTGTTCGTCGTCCTCATACGGTCTGGGATGCTTTCGGACTTGCAGCTCAGCGGCAGCAGACCGGCTGAGGATGATCGATTTGCTAGACATAGTCGGGCTCCATTAAAGGTCTAAGTTGCGGCGTGATAGGCCTCGCCATGAGTTGGGCGATGTATGTTCGTAATCGACTAGTTTCCTGACACAAATCTTGAATAAGACAACTCCAGATTCGTGACCTTCCCAGCACCACTACCACAGGAGAGAACACCTGAGACCTGTAAGAAGTAGCAGTGCAACGTGAGAGGCGCCGCCTCAGACAGTAATCCGGCGCTGATCCGTGCGAAAGGTTTCGACAGTCTAGAGGACTGTCGACAATTGCACGTACCAGGACGCTGGCTTCGTGCCGGGGTCATGCTTCGGCTAAATCCTGATACTACGCGCCAACTGGAGTCCCAATTATGTCGCCGGTAGTGGAAGTAGGGGGGCCGGGTGAACCGGCCCCGCGCAAAGGCTCAGCCATTGATAAATGCCAGGGCGTTCGCATCAATCACATCGGAACGCTACTGGATCACTGCGAATAAACCTGTTGTGTACCCTCCGGTTCCCGCAGTGAGGAAGAGTTGATTGGTATTTCCGTTGCCAGAATTGCCGGTCCCGCCCCCAAATTGAAGTCCCCACAAGCCCGGGTTCGCGATGATCTTGCCCGCTGTGTCCTTCAAAGGACCTATCAGTGCCCCCGTCGACGCATTGAACGCGTTGATATGCCCGTCACTAACATTGCCAACCAAAAGCGCGTTGCTCATCACCCCGAAATTGTTTGGGGCGAGCGCCAATCCCCAAGGCGAATTCAAGGTGCCACCACTGGGATTAGAAGTTAACTTCTTCACTAACGTGCCCGCGGGACTGAAAATGTCGACTGCTCCGCCGGCGCCATTGAAGGTCACGAATATTTTGCCTTTAATGGTCTGGACCCCATAAACACTCATCCCTGTCAGGGAGGAGTCGGTGAAGGTTTTCACAAGCTTGAACTTGTTGTTGTAAATCTCGATCTGGTTCTTCGCACTGTTAGCGGCATATAGGAGAGTGGTACCGCTGACCGTGGCGATCGCCAAACCGGAGTAACTCGATGTTGTCGAATTGTTCACTGCAATTACAGCATTCTTGGGGTCTACTGAAGAGTTCCAGCCGCTAATGGTGCCGTCCAATGTCGCGAAGATGAAAGATGCGGGAGCTGATACCCCACCCTCTGAAATGACGAAACCAGTACTCGCGTTCGCGACGATCCCTGACGGTGAACCTTTAGACCCGCGAGCCGCCGGAATAGAAACCACCTCCGATATGATCGTGCCGCTCGCGTCATATACGGTAGACTTGCCGCTCTGTTCGTCCGAAACCCAGAACGGACCGCCGACACCATAGGCGAGTCCCCATGCATTGGCCAAGTTGGGATCCTGTGATGTTGTGACGAGGTTGGTTTGCGTATATTGGGCGTGCGCATTGGCGACAGCAGCAAAGGTGCTAAAAGCAATAACAAAGCACCAAACCAGCGCGTGGCTGAGACGAAACACTTTAGTCATGGCTATCTCCTCAAGGTTATTTCGCTTCTGGGCGGAATATTCCGCCGGTGAATCCTAGTATTTGCGTTCACCGCTGATGTCATGGAATTGTCAAACCCGAACTAAATTCTGATGCGGAAGTGTCTTGTGACCCAAAAGACTCTGCCTGTGCTGGAACTTTCCATACCGCATTTGCGCTACCCACACGCCACCCGTGTCCACAATGAAAGATGTTGAGAACACAGGTAGTCGGCACTTGCTAACGTCGACGGCACTACGAAGAGAGTCGTATCTGGCAATTCGGTGGAGATCGTAGTTCCTGAAAGAGAGCTCGATGGTGATTAGAAGCAGACCTAACTAGTGCCGGAAAGCGAGATTCACAGATTGCTGGGAACCGAATCGTCGAGCATGCCACGTATCCGTCGTCCCAAAGCATTCAACTGGAACGGCTTTTGCAGTAGCGTATAACGACGGTCAGAATTCGGCCCATCGTTTAAAAGATTTCTTGAATAGCCGGAGATGAAGATGATTTTAGCTTCCGGGTAAATTGTGCTGACCTTGTCAGCTAGGGCGCGGCCGCTCATCTTGGGCATAACAACGTCTGTCACCAAAACATCGATTCGCTGCGGGCGCTGTTCCGCAATTTGAAGAGCTTCCAATCCGTCTTGTGCTCTGAGCACCGTATAGCCCTGCTCCGTCAGATACTCGGCTGTAGATTCGCGGACCGCAGTTTCGTCTTCCACCAGAAGAATGGTTTCGGTGCCCGCAACCGAACACGACGCCTCCTGCGTGCTTCGGACTTCGGCACCTTGCTTTGATTGTGGCAAGAAGATCTTAAAGGTTGTGCCCTGTCCGGGTTCACTCTCCACAACAATATTGCCGGAACTTTGTTTGACGATTCCAAATACCGTTGCAAGTCCGAGCCCGGTGCCCTTTCCCTGCTCCTTGGTCGTGTAGAAGGGTTCAAAAATGTGCGACCTGGTTTCGGCGTTCATGCCGCAACCATTGTCCCGAACTGACAGAAGCACCTGATCTGCGTTTGCGTGATCTGCTCCTGGCGCGCTTTCCGAATCCGATGGAACGTAATCGGTTTCAATTGTTACCGTGCCGCCATCTGGCATCGCATCTCTAGCATTGATCACCAAGTTCATCGTGATCTGCTCAATGTGGCCGGGATCGGCCTCAACGGTCGCGCTGCCACCGCACGGTCTGAAGGTGAGTTCAATGTTCTCGGGAATGAGCCGCTTCAGCATGTCGAGTTGGCCGGTGATCAGTGCATTGAGGTCTAAGACTTTCGGAGAGGACACTTGCTTGCGACTGAAGGTCAACAATCCTTGGGTTAATCCCGAACCACGATTTACCGCTTTCGCAATTTCGCCAACATAACGCCGCGTGGATTCCTCTGTTGCCTTTTTGCTAAGCAACTCGGCGTAGCTGCTGATCGCCATCAGGATGTTGTTGAAGTCATGAGCGACGCCGCCCGCAAGGCGACCAATCGCCTCCATCTTTTGCATCTGGCGAAGTTGCTGCTCCAAGTCGCGGCGCTCGGTAATGTCCTGAACAGTTCCTTCAAAATAAACCAGATGCCGGCCGCGGTCGCGGACAGCATGCGCTGTCGTAGATAGCCAAATTCGTTTGCCGTCTTGCCTCAACGCCTCGTATTCGAAGTTGTGGACGACATCATGCTGTTCGATCGCCCTGATTAGTTCAAGGCGCACGTCAGGGTTGATGTATTCCTGGCGACTTATGTCGTGACGGCTTCCAATGAGTTCCTCGGCCGAATCGAAGCCGAACATGCGCGCCAGGGCCGGATTCGCGGAGATATATCGCCCATTTACATCAGCCTGATAAATCCCTTCCACCGCATTTTCAAAGATGCTTCGGTACTTTTCTTCTGCTTGGCGAAGGGCGTTTTCGGTCTTCTTACGATCGGTGATATCGGTGTGAAATCCAATGATGCCTCTAACCTCAGAATGCTCATTGATCAGAGGGGTCGCCGAGAGACTGATGTTTACGTAAGTCCCATCTTTCCTTCTACGCAGCACCTCGATACCCGTGACTGTTTCACCAGCTAGCAGTCTCTCGTACAAAGACACCGCACCATCCATTTCTTCGGGAGGTATCGTTTGAAGACGCTTTCCGACAACTTCGTTTTCAGTCCAGCCGAAAACCTTTTCGGAAGCTTTATTCCAGGTCCGGACCTTGAATTCCGTATCAACCGCAATGATCGGTAGAGGAGAAGAGTAAATGCTCGTCTCGGTGGCTTTTCGGAGAGCCTCCTTCGCCACCTTCTCCGACGTGATATCCCGTGCCAGCACTGACGCCCCGGTCAAGACACCCTGAAAATTGCGCACCGGCGAAACCGTCAGCATGACGTCAATTCTTCTGCCATCCTTGGTCAGCTGCACAGTTTCAAGATCTTTGGTGTACTTTCCTAGACACAGATCCCGAAGAATTGCCGCGCTCTCCTCCTGACGCTCGGGAGGCGCAAGCATGGAGATATGCCAGCCGATCGCCTCTGCTGGAGGGTAGCCGTACATCTTTTCGGCCCCATAGTTCCAACTCCTGATCCGGCCGCTTAAGTCTTTGCTGATGATCGCATCTTGCGACGATTCGATGATCGAAGCCAGCCAAACAACGGTCTGTTCGGCGCGCTTTTGAACAGTTAAATCGCGCACATGCACCACAAATGAGGCTTTCTGGTGCACGAGCACGCGAGTCACTGTGACTTCTGCCGGAAATTCGATGCCATCCGAGCGCTTGGCTGTGACCTCAATACGATTGCCAACCAGTTCGATACCGCCTGCGCAATCGTTGCCGAAGAGGTTACGGCGGTGGGCGTCTTGCTCGGAAGAGAACAGCAGGTTCGGTAAATCTTGCCTTAGTACCGCAGAACGCGGGATACGAAATGTCCGCTCGGCCGCGCCGTTGAACTCAGTGATCCTGGCATTTCCGTCCGTCCAAACGATGCAATCGAGAGAGGAGTCAAGAAGCAACTGCCTGGCCGCCTCACTGTCGGCCAAAGCCTGGCCGAGACGGGAAACCTCTTCCGATGAGCTATTCATGACTCAGACGATTGTCGAAATTGCGGGCTCCGGCAAATTCTTGCCACTATTCGCCGAATGATGCTCTGATCTTCTCGTTCAGCTTGTCGAGACGAAACGGTTTTTGTAAGACCTCACCTTTGATGTCCTGCTTTGAACCGGAAGCCGGCTTGCTCGCATCGCCTGACATATAAAGCACCTTAAGGTCCGGGTACATTTCTTTGAGTTCTTGTGCTACCTCGTGGCCGCTCATTGCCGGCATGATGATGTCCGTAATCAGCAAGTCGACGGGCGAGCGTTTTTGCATGGCGATGTGGATGGCCTCGGCTCCGGTTCTGGCCTGAAACACCTTAAAGCCTTCCATCTTGAGAAATTCGGTCGTGGGAATCCTGACGGCGTCATCGTCCTCGACCACCATGATCGTCTTCGAACTTGCTGTTTCTTTTTCCAGGTTCTCTTCTTCAGCAATCGGGCCTACTGATTGGCAGGTTGGAAACGACATCTCAAAGCCAATTCCACTTACTGTTGTCAGGGTTCCACTCATTTGAGCAAGTATTCGGTTAATGGCGTTTAGCGTCAAAGTGGGGCGGAAATCCTGGTCGCGCGCTTGTTTCCCGGAAGATTGAGAACCGAGCACAGAAAGGATGAGTTGATTGCCCAAACCAGGTTGCCGCGATTTGGTCCTCACCAAAATCCGACCACTCTGCCCCATTGCAGCTTTGATATGAATCAACAGATTCACCAACAGTTGTTCGAGCTCCACCTGGTCCGCCTGAATAAACAAAGCATTGGATTCGAGCTGAAGTTGAAGCTCAATACGTTCGCCCCCCACCTGCCGAAGCAAATCCGCAACCCCTTCGACAACCTGGTCGACCACCACGGGTTTCGGCGCCGGCACGTGATAGCGAGAGAACGCCAGGAGTTTTTGAATTAAGTACGTCGCTCGTGCTGCATTGCGAAGTACTTGTTCGAGGCTTCGCTTTTCGGCGGTTGTGGCTTTTTTCAGTTCTAGCTCAGCGTAGCTGCTCACGGACATCATGATGTTGTTGAACTGGTTGTCAATCGCTTCCGCCAGTTCACTGAGCAGGTGGGTCTTCTCAGCGAGGACCTCAAACTGTGGGTTCAAAATCGGGCTACGAGCTGTTGCGGCGGCTGAAGCTTCTGCCATTTTGACCCCTCCTAGCAGGCGCCTTTCTTCTCGTGCGTCACAATACGTTACAGCCCAGACTGCCCTCCCTCAACTTACTGAGGTAATCCACAAGTCACGACAATTGACTAAAGCGGCAAGAGAAGACAATCAGCTAGGTAGATGTCCAGATTTTGGAATGCACAAGGGAATTCC